>Ga0111142_1045_pt1 | contig 15409 bp, 9 predicted proteins | sample DeeMarSeWOR28_12_FD_80398 | JGI IMG/M metagenome (GOLD analysis project Ga0111142, IMG submission 80398) | Anaerolineae bacterium SG8_19 | reverse complement strand
ATATGGGGTTTAATAGAATCGGGCCAATCAGGTTCTTTTGGTCAGTCCCCCAAAAAGCATCTGGATCCCAGCGCCAGATGTAGTCGTAAGTAGTAATGTGGCTGAGGCTAATGTCAGGATCCTGGATACTCCTGAAAAAAGGTTCATGAAGGGGAACTAAACACTTTTCCGTTGGTGGTAGCTTACCTGTGAATTTCCCAATAAGCAGAATGTATTTGCGAGGAGAAAAACTGACACCTTCAATAAAATCAGCTTTACATGACTCTACCTCGTTGATCATGGCTTGAAAAAAATCGCTGGCTTTTGAGAACCTGAGGTATGACAATTTTACGTAGGGTGCAATCTTGTTGAGTTTGATATTGCACTTTAGAACGTACCCCAAAGAACCATATGAGTTGGGCAACATATAGTAAATGTCTGAGTTTGATTTGGGCAACATATAGTAAATGTCTGAGTTTGATATGGGTGAGCAATGAATAACTTTTCCCTCCCCGGTGAGAAGGTCAAAGTCGGTCACCATTTCGTGAACGAGGCCAAATTTGAAGCTGGAAGATTGCCCGCCTAATCCAGCGATTACACCTCCGACTGTGATGGACCTTAGCTCGGGCACAGCTTGGGGCATCAAGTTAAATGCTAAGGTGGCATTGACCAGATCATAAAACGTGGTCATCCCCTCAACCGTGGCAATTTTATTTTCAGTATCAATGCTAAGCACCTGATTAAAGTGACGAAGGTCTAGATTTGGTTTTTGGTCTCTATCTTTGAAAATGTGCCTGGCATTTTTCTTGATTGAAATGTTTTGACCTTGGGAGAGAAGGGTTTTGAATTGTCGGACAGCATCAGCCTCCTTTTCATCGTATTCGGCTGAAGAAACGAGTTCGTGGAACATTGGCGTAATGGTTTCTGTCCAATCGCGTTCAATTTTACCTGGCTCAAAATGCAACCAGGATCCCTATTCAGGTCACGATATCTTCGGTCGGCGTTGAGGCCTGAGGAGTAGCAGCGGGTGCTGGGCCTTTTATCGCACCCTGCCATACCCCGGCAAGGACCAGTGCACCACCCGCGACGAATGAGATGGTGACGACCTCTCCTAAAAGCAAGGCGGCGATGACAACCGTTGACACTGGAAAGAGCAGGAAGGAGTATGCGGTTACCGACGCGTCCCATCGGCTAAGGACAAAGAGATAAAGATAGAACAAGACAACCGAGCCCATGAGGACGAGGTAAGTAAAGGCAGCCCAGGTGTTGGCAGTTGCTGGCAACTGCCACCCCTCACCTGCGATTAGGGACAGGCACAAAAGAAGAAAAGCACCTACGGTGAAAGCGATCGAGTTGGTTACGACGGGATGGCTTTGAGGGAACAGTTTAAAGACGACGGCCGCTTCTGCAATACATACCCCACCGGCAAATACAGCCAGAAGAGACGGCACATGAAAGCTTGTACCCAAACCTCCATAAACGCCAAGAATTATCCCTGCAATCGCAATTAGGGCTCCAATTAACCCTCGCCAACGAAATGTCTCCAGGCCATGGGCCACCGCCAGGAGAAGCGTCAAAAGCGGAACGAAGGCCAAGACTACCATCGTGAGACCGGCTGGGACACGGAGTAGGCCCCAGTAAAGGAAGGAATAGGCCGCCCCAATGGATAGGAGACCATAAATCAAGGCACCAACCAGGGCTTTACCTTTGGGTAGGGTAAGGCGTCGAAGAAGAACGATGATCCAGAAGATCAACGCGGCCGCACCAAACCTGGTGGCTGCACCCCAGAACGGGGGGAGTTCCAAGTTGCTAATGCGTACAGCGACAGCGTTGCTACCACCGATGATCACCAGTAAGATAAATGCAATCAGGGTAGCACGATTTTGTCCGGTAACCCCCAGACCTCTATCAGAAAAGCTACTTCGACTCATTTCATCAATTGTAGGTTGGATTGTGCAAGATGTTTGAGATATTTACCTATAAGCGGTTAATGTGCCGCTATGATAAATATACCTGTTCTGTCTAAAGATACTGTAACCGAATTTTCTTTTTTTGACCAAATCTCTTACACAAGGCTTCTCTAACTGACCGACAGGCGAGATACCCCGGGCACGTTGAGTAATTGCCAGATTTGCCATGATCTATTGAACAAGGATGGTTGTTGCTAATGGCTGATCATTCATAGCCAAAAACAATGGGTATAAGGACCGAATATCAGCGAGATACTATTATTCATACGCCAGCGCCTCACGGACGCTGACCTTAGTCGCCCGAAGAGCTGGCCATAAGCTGGCCAATGCCGATAGAACGATCATAATCACTAACCATGAAAGGACCGCACTCATGGGGTAGCTAAAATCGAGTGGAACTTCCAGCAACGAATACCCAATTAGGTTACTGAAGAGACGGGCTAAAGGATAGCTAAAGGGCACAACCAATAACCAACTAATTATGCCCACCAAGACGCCTTCGGATACGAAGATGCCAAGGACAGCCAGCGAACTGGCGCCGATGGCCCTAATAACACCAACCTCTCGTGCTCGCTCGACGACGTTGATGGACATAGTGCTCATCAGACCGACGCTGCCCACAATTGCAGCCAGGATGGCCATCGCCAACATGAGATTGGTGATGATATCAAACTGAGCCTGATTAATTTCTCTTACTCTGGCAGCACTTTCAAAATTAGAAGCTTCGATATGCTGATTGGCGTAGGTGTCGCGCAAATCCTTGATAAGCGCATCCTGACTCTTGGCGTCATTTTTTTCAGCCATTACCCAAACGCTACTGCCGCGATTGACGGTCCGGGTCGCCCGGCCCAAGGCGTCAAAAGGTACAAAATTCTCGCTCTGATTGTTGTTGACGTTGATGATCAAGCCCACGACAGTCCAATCTGATTCCTGCCCTTCTATGGTCAAGGTGACCTGGTCGCCTACCTTAAATCCTTCGTCCGTGGCGATCTTATTGTTGAGTAGTATTGCCTGATCATCTTCAGGCAATAGGGCACGACCGCGAATGATTCTTGGCCTGAACATGACTGAATCGGCCGGCACTCCACGGACAAAGACCTGGCGTTCCTCTTCTCCATCCAAAGATAACTCCGCTGCGCGGAAACTCCATAACTCCGCTTTAATTACACCGGGAACTTGCTCTGTTACCTCTACCAGGCGCTCTTGGCGGTACAAGCGCTTAAATCCAACGGCCACGTCGAAGCCAAAGTCATCTAGCAACACCTCAAGTGTGTTGTTCAAGGAGGCCTGGAAGCTGATGACTACGATAAACATCAGACCGCCGAGGACAAGTGTGATCAGGGTTAGGGCGATGCGAGCTTTACGGCGGAAAGTGTTGCGCAGGCTAAGGGTCAGGGGACGGGGCAGGGCACGGATCTGGGCAAATAGCCGGTCGAGCGGGCTGGCCCCGAAACTTGCTCCAAGGCCATAGGTGCTGATGGCTTTGTGTACGGTGATACGCGCACCGCCGATCACCGGGATCAACGCCGCCAGCAGGGGCACGACCAAGCCGATGACAATTTGTATGAGGATCACACCTGGCATCAAGCGAAACGAATCAACTTCAATGTTCAATAGATTGAGGAGCCATTGAGATAACAGGTGGGCAGCAAAAGCCCCCAGCGGAATGGCTATGAGCAAAGCGAGAAGCCCATAGATAGAGGCCATCGCCAGATACACGCGAATGACGTTCGCAGTTGTAGCACCAATGGTTTTCATGACACCTATTTGCCAAACCTGTTGAGCAATGGTTGCGTTCATCACATTGACGATCAGGAATCCGCTCAATCCTATTAGCAACAAGCCCAATATGGTTAGAATCAGCAAAATCGAATCAATTTGATCTTGCATCCAGTGAATTTCTGGATCATTGATCTCAACATAGCCGACGTCCACATCCATACGTTCCAGTCGATCCTGAATGTCCTTGCTGGCTTCATTTGCCCCTTCATCACTGAATGTCTTCAGGAGGAGATTAAGTCTGTTGTATCCTTCTTCTCGGTTGTTTAACCAGGAAGTAGTCTCAACGGTGGCAAAAAAAACCGCATCGCCGCCAAGTTGCGGTGGATAGATTTGAGTATGGCGAATAATGCCCTCAATCGGTAAATATCGCTCTTTATGGTCGTAATCGACGATGATGGTGGTTCCCAAAGGAATATCGAAATAGGCTGACGAGAGTCTCTCCACCGCCAGCGTCCGACTGGAGCGGGAGTCGGCCGGCCACTGGCCAGCTAACAACTCCACAAGGTTCATAGATTGGTTTTCATAATCGTCACGGGCCAACATAAGCCCGTCTCGCCAGTCCGTTTCACCTTCCAATTTCCAGCGGAAAGAGATCCCGTCTTCACCTTCGGTATTGGCAACTCCTGGTTCATGCCTGATTTTGTCGGCCACGTCCTGGTCGAATCTATCACTGTAAAAAATGATATGTGGAAATTGGCTTGCTTGGTGGCTCTCCTTCATCCGAGCTTGCATCTCGCTGGATAAACCAAAGACTACCCCCAAGGCAAATACACCTACCGTCGTGGAAAGGATAACGAGGAAGGTGCGGACCTTGTTGCCCCACAGATCACGCCAGACTTTGCGCCAGATCATACTCATGGCTCTCCTCCCTGACATCCTTCGCTAAATACTTACCATTACCATTGTTCACGTCGCGATCCAGGCGGCCATCTAACAAATGGAGGATACGTTCGGTGCGTTCGCTCAAACTCTGATCGTGAGTCACAACCATCAACGTCTTGCCTTGAATTACTAACTCCTCAAATAGGGCGAAGACCTCGGCTGCGGTGACCGTATCCAGGTTACCTGTAGGCTCGTCGGCAACAACTAATGGTGGGTCGTTGGCTAACGCACGGGCTATGGCTGCCCGTTGTTGTTGTCCACCGCTGAGCTCGCTAGGTAGCTTATCTGCTTGATCGGCTATGTCCACTAATTGCAGCAGATGAATTGCGCGTTCCTTGCGCTGTCGCCCCCTGTACATCTTGCAGAAGTCCATCGGCAGGATCACATTTTCTAATATCGTTAGCGTCGGTAGCAATTGGAAAAACTGGAAGATGACGCCGACATATCGGCCGCGCCAGCGAGCTAATTGGTTCTCGCTAAGTGAATGGATTGCTTGCCCGCCCACGCGCACTTCTCCGTCAGTCGGTCTATCAATGCCTGTGATCATGTTCAATAGGGTGGATTTACCCGAGCCGGAAGGTCCAACCACGCCGACTAATTCACCAGGATACACCTGCAATGTTATATCCTTCAGGACAGTCAGGTCTCCGGCCCCGGTGTGGTAGGTCTTGACCACATCGTATAAGCTAATCATAGCCCCGTTGCTGTTAGTATCCATGGCTTTATCCCTCATCTGGACTCCCAACTCTTGTATCGCCATAACTTGATGGTTGATCTTGGGTATTCCATTTTCTATACGTAAAATATCGTCTTTTAGGCTCTCGAAAACCTCGTGGTGTCAACCTGTTTACAGTTACATGATAACTTTTGGCTATCAGACCTAATTGGGCTTTTATCAGCTTAGAGCAATAACTCCCCGAATGCATCGTGCAGTTGGGGAGTTTTAGCATTGGCCAGGTGGCTGATTTAGGGAATACTACAAAAGAACCTGCAACCTATCGTGACCGCAAGAAATCATTTTTTCATGTTAGGTCGTGTTCCATTGGTTACAGACTAAATAAGCAGTTATTCCTTGTCCTGCTGTATCTGCTACAATCATAAAGCTCATGGATTTAACATATCTACAGCTATTGGCCGAGCAATATCCAACCGTCCAGGCTACCTCGACGAAAATAATTGAGCTGGAAGCCACTCTTGAATTACCTAAAGAGACGGAACATTTTCTTTCGGATATTCATGGTGAATACGAAGCTTTTTTGCACTTGCTCAGGAATAGCTCTGGCTCGCTGCGCCGCCGAATTGACGAACTGTTCGGAACTGAACTTTCGGGAAAGGGCCGTCGTTCCTTGGCAACCCTCGTTTATTACCCAGAGCAGAAGCTGCCTCTAATCCTAGCCGAGGAAACGGACGAAAGTGAATGGTACCGTATCACGTTCCGACGACTCATCCGCCTATGCCGATCTGTCAGTACCAAATATACTCGAGCGACAGTGCGCCAGTCTTTACCGCCAGACTATGCCACTATCATTGAGGAATTACTCTACTCGTCAGAACAGGTCCAGGATCGCGCAGCTTACTATGATCGCCATATCGAATCGATGATCCAGGTAGGGCAAGCGAAAACTTTCCTTATTGCCTTGACCCATCTTATCCAGCGGCTGACCATATCACACCTGCATATCCTTGGTGATATCTACGATCGTGGACCCGGGGCGCATATCATCTTAGATGAATTAATGAACTATCATTCGCTGGACATCCAATGGGGAAACCACGACATTCTATGGATGGGCGCCGCAGCTGGAAGCGAAGCTTGTATCGCCAATGTTATTCGGATTTCGTTACGCTACACCAATACTGAAACATTGGAAAACGGCTATGGAATCAGCCTGCTTCCCCTGGCATCTTTTGCCATGGAGCGTTATGGCGAAGATCTATGTACACAATTCATGCCTAAGTTATCGGATGATTTGGTGAGACTAACCAAGGTGGATGATTACGAGCAACAACTCCTGGCCCGGATGCAAAAAGCAATCACGATCATTCAACTCAAGCTTGAAGGTCAGATAATACAACGGCGATCGCACTACCAGATGGCCGACCGCTTGTTATTAGACAAAATCAATCACCAGCGGGGAGTGTTGACGATTGATGGTCAGGACTTTGAACTAATTGACACCTTCTTTCCCACCATCAATCCTGATGCCCCTTATGAATTGACGGATCGGGAACGGCTGTTGATGAATCGCTTGAAGCAGTCGTTTCGTGACAGCGGCAAGTTGCAAGCACACGTTCGATTCCTGTATGCCAAGGGAAGCATGTATATCGTATACAACGGCAACCTGCTCTATCATGGGTGCATTGCGCTAAATGAAGATGGCACTTTTGTCGAATTGCAGCTAAAGGATCTGAATGTATCCGGTAAGGCTTATTTCGATCGTGTGGAACGTCTGGCTCGGCAGGGATACTTCGCCGTCGATCCCGACAAAAGGCAATATGGGCAGGATGCCATGTGGTATTTATGGAGTGGCGCGCGCTCCCCGCTCTATGGCAAGAATAAAATGGCCACCTTCGAGCGCTATTTTGTCAATGACAAGAAAACACACGTGGAAACACAGAACCCCTACTATCGCCTTCGTGATGAAACTCAGGTGATTGACCGGATCTTGGTCGAATTCGGCTTAAATCCGGCCACAGCCCGTATCATCAATGGTCATGTGCCGGTGAGAGTCCGCCAGGGACAGAGTCCGATAAAGGCGGCCGGCCGGTTATTGGTCATTGACGGTGGTCTGGCGAAAGCATACCAGCAACAGACTGGGATCGCTGGTTATACCCTCATCTCCAATTCGCGCGGTCTGCTTTTGGCAGAGCACAAACCTTTTGAATCAGCCCAAAAAGCAATTCAGGATGAGGTTGATCTGGATTCGCGGACTGAGATCATCGCTACCTATCCTCGACGAATGCGTGTAGAGGATACTGATAAGGGCCAAGAAATAAAAGGACGGATTGAAGCCTTGCAAGCCTTATTAAATGCTTATCGAACAGGTTTAATCAAGGAGTCCAATTAACACAGGTTTTTCTATTTGCTCAAAATAAATGTTTCTCGGATGTATTGAAACGGATTATTGACGACCATTTAATACTCCTCTAGAATTGAAATCACTTCGGCAATAAAGGAGGTAAATGCTAAAGATACGACAGTCCAGAAGATATAGAATTTTCTAATTGAGTTGCCAAATTCGGCGCATAAAGATAAGGAGGAGAATACAGATGTTCAGCAAATTCTTTCCAGAGAATAAAGGCGCAGTATTCCAGGTGGTTTTAATCGCAGTATTGATGGCTGCTCTGCTTCTAGGAACGACAATGTGCACGTCGGCAACACCTACAGAAGCACCAGAAGAGGTGGTTGAAGAAGCACCGGAAGAAGCGGCCGAAGAACCAGCCGAGGAAATGGCTGAAGAACCAGCCGAAGAAATGGCTGAAGAGCCGGCCGAAGAAATGGCCGAAAAGCCAGCAACCCTGGCCATCGAGCATTTTAGCGTCATTGAGGGAACAACCTGGTCTGGAGCCCACGATCGCGCAGGTAAACGAATCGCCGAAAAATATCCAAATGTAGAATATGTTTTCAGAGAGGAAGTAGGGCCTGATCTCGCAGTTCCCTACGCCGAAGAATTAATCTCTGATGGGGCTACCATCGTGATTGGAAACGCAGAGTTCATGGGGCTGCCCTTGAAAGATATCGCCGAACAGTATCCAGAAGTTTACTTCGGCTCCATTATCGCCAGCGATCTATCTACAGAGAGAAACTTCATTAGGCTTTTCCCCAGGCAATATCAGGCGCTATATTTGGAAGGACTGATCGCCGGAGCCCTGACTGAAACTGGCAATATCGGCATCGTATCGGCATTCCCGTCGGTCCAGGTCATCAGGCGACAGAATGGCTTTATCCTCGGCGTGCAAGACGCGGCCGAGATGCTTGATAAAGATATCTCGATATACGTGAATTACGTTGGCGACTGGTTCTTGCCCGCCGAAGAACGTGGTATCGCCGAGACCCTGATAACTCAATACGATGCGGATGTGATAACCCAGCAAACTGATTCCGGTTCCCCACTGGACGTAGCTCAAGAACAAGGTGTCTGGTTCGTCGGCAAGGACATGGACATTGTCGGATTTTATGGTTGGTCTGACACGGATACCGTGGCCGTCTCCTTCGACACGCGCTGGGAAGTCCTCTACGAGCATATGCTCCATGAATGGATGCGCGGCGAAGAGAATCCAGAAACCGTCTTATATCTGGGCATGGACGCCTCGATGGTCTTGGCTGATGGTACAGAGGTTCCAACCGTCGACATCATGAATGATAACAAGGTGGGCATCGAGGCCATCAGTCCCGCTGCGCTGCCTTTGGTTCCTGAGGAGATCCTGCAACTCGTCGAGCAGAGAAGGGAACAAATGATAAATGGAGAATGGGATCCTTTCACCGAACATGCCTTCATCAGCAATGGAACAGGATTAGAGCTCGAAGGTTTGCCGATCCCTCCTGCAGGTACTGAGGTAAAGCCGGCTGGCGAAGCGCCAACAGATGAGTGGCTGCTTTCTCAATTTAACTTCGACCTGCAGGGTGTAGAGATCCTGGAGTGAAACATCGGCCGGTAGTTTTCCTTGATCCAGTCACTGGAAGACTAACTCTTATAAAAAAGTAAAAGTGAGGCTCCCAAAATTGAGAGAATAACTCCCAAAAATGGGAGCCTCAAGGCTATTAGCAGAACTTATCCATCTGGCTAATCCCGAGAACTAGGCGAAAAAACTTATAATGATACTGGATGAGATAAAACGCGGCGATACGGTCTTAGAGGCTAGGGGCATTACCAAGAGATTTCCAGGGGTCGTCGCCAATGACCAAATAGATTTCGAGATAAAAGCGGGTGAGATTCACGCGGTTCTGGGGGAAAATGGTGCTGGCAAAACCACCTTGATGAAGATCCTTTTCGGGCAATATCAACCTGACGAAGGTGAGATCTACCTTGGCGGAAAGCAAGTCAAATTCAAATCGCCGTTGGATGCGATTGATCTCGGGATTGGCATGGTCCATCAACACCGCAAACTGGTGCCTGCCCACACCGTAATCGAGAACATAGTTCTCGGTCATCCCAATGCCGGAAAAATCCTCAACCTGAATAGGGCAACGCGAGAGATCAATGAACTGTGTGAAAAATATGGTTTTTCGATTGACCTCAAGGCAAAAGTCTGGCAGCTATCCGAAGGAGAAAAACAGGTCGTCGAGATCCTCAAGGCCCTCTATCGCGGGGCAGATGTCCTCATCATGGACGAACCAACCACTGCCTTGACACCTCTGGAAACGGAGAAACTATTGACTTCTATCGAAGCCATGTCTAGTGATGATCTGGCCATCGTGCCTTTCATCACCCATAAACTCCCGATCGTATTAAGGATCAGTGATAGGGTAACTGTTTTGCGCAATGGGAAAGTCGTGGCTTGTTTAGACACGGAAAATGTGACCGAGAAGAGCCTGGCTAAAGTACTCGTAGGCAGAGAATTCATCTTCAGAATTGAACGCAAAAAGGTTGAGAAAGGGAAAACCATACTCCAGGTAGAAAACCTTTCTGCCCTGAGCGATAAGGGTTTTCTGGCATTGGATGGCATTTCGTTTTCTATCTCTGAAGGGGAGATCTTCGGCATTGCCGGCGTCTCCGGCAACGGGCAGCGCGAATTAGTCGAGATTTTGGCTGGTCTTCGATCAACCGAAGGTGGCAAAGTGGTTCTTGATGGAAACGATATCACTTCTACCTCTAGCTTTAAGCGATGGCAATTGGGCATGGGATACATTCCCGCTGACCGCAATGAAGTGGGTTCAATCGCTGACTTTTCCCTGGTGGAAAATACTACCATGAATTATTATTTTGACGCAGATTACTACCATCGAGGAACCCTGGATTACAAAAAGATACGAGAATTAACGGAAGACATCATCTCCGAATATGGGGTAGTAACTCCCAACCCAGATGTGAAGGCCAAAAATCTATCTGGCGGAAACCTCCAGAAACTCATCTTGGCCCGGGTACTCTCGCGAAAACCGAGGCTGGTTATTGCCGATTTACCTACCCAGGGGCTGGATATTGGGGCCACGGAGTTTGTGCGCAATAAATTAGTTGAGGCCAAGCAGAAAAAGGCAGGTGTTTTGCTAATCTCAGAAGATCTTGAAGAGATCCTCTCCTTGAGCGACTGGGTTGCTCCAATTTACGAAGGCAAGTTCATGGGCATTCTACCTGGAGATAAGGCCAAACGTGAAAACGTGGGTGCCATGATGGCTGGAATCAGTTGGGAGGGGGAAGAGACGTGAGGATCGGTGGCTATGGAATAAAGCTTGAGAAAAGGGTTTCGTTAACAAGATGGCAGGCTGCCACCATATCGATCCTGGCCATCATCGTCGCCTTAGCCCTGTTTGGCATTATCTTTATTCTGGCTGGTATTAATCCGTTCGTGGCTTATCAAGAGATCTTTTCCTACGCTTTCGTAAACCGCTTTGGCCTTCCCGTGACGATCAACAGGTTTATCTTTCTCTTATTGTGTACCTACGCATTTATCATTCCTTTTCGAGCAGGGCTTTGGAATATCGGCATGACCGGGCAGTTTTATGCCGGGTCATTGGCTGTTTACGCGGTTCTGCTTGCCTTTGGCGTAAATGAGTTTAATGCCCAACATCCCTCCCCTATGATTGTCCTTCCAATCATGTTGATCGCCGCCGCGTTAGGTGGCGCTGCGATTGGCGCGATCGCCGGATTTCTGAAAGGAAAATATGACATCAATGAGATCGTGGTGACCATGATGTTAAACTTTATGGCGTTCTGGTTGGTTTCATTCATGATTAAAGAGGGAGGCCCTTTCATGAATCCTGGGGGGAGGGGCGAAAGCTTTGAATTGCCAGAATCTCTTTTCGCGCCGTTGGTGCTGGATATACCCTTTACGATCTTTATTGCCCTGGCAATCGGCTTGTTGTTGTCCTATATGTTCGCCAAGACCAAGATTGGATATCAAATCAGGGCTTACGGGCATAATCCGGCCGCAGCAGAATATGCTGGCATCAGTAAATTTTTTATCCCGCTCCTGGTTTTTATTATGGGAGGGGCGATCGCTGGTTTAGCTGGATATCATTATTTCGCCGCGGTTCCCGGCGTCTATAAGATCGCCAGGAACTATGGGTTTTTTGGCGACCTGGCCTTTTATGGGATCATATGTGGATTGATTTCCCAAGGAAACGCATTAGCTGCGATTCCTATTGCCCTTCTTTTTGGCGGATTGTCCGTGGGCGGCAGATTCGTTCAGGGTCAACTCAACATGAGCTTTGGCGTGGACTATGCTCTCCTTGGAGTATTAATGATTACGCTGGTCGCTTTTCAGTTCTTTTATCGGTATAAGATCGTGGTTCTAAAAACAAAGAAAGAGGCTTCACGAGCAGTAGCCCACCATTATGATTGAAAACCATGGTACCCGTTGCGACTTGATAACCATCCTGTTAATCAGCGCTATCAACGCCTTAATCCTGTCTGTTTTTTGAAGGAGACTTCACGCACAACAGCGCATCACAATGAATGAAAATCATTGAGCCGATCGGGACTAAATAAAAATCTTGTCAATCTTGTTAATCCTGCCTAATTTCTGAGGAGACCACACGCGCCGCGGCGCACCACCATGAATGAAAACACGCCTACTCTGAAGTCAGGTAGTTTTCCATCCTGGAAATCCTGTTAATCCTGTCTATTTTTGAAGGAGAGCATAGATGTCGGAGTTCTTCATTAGAAGCCTTGATGCCTCGACAATTTTCCTGATTGGAGCACTCGGAGAGCTCATCGGACAGCGTTCGGGAGTTATCAACGTTGGGATCGAGGGTGTAATGCTCTTCGGCGCTACCTTGGGTTTTATCACCGCTCAAACTACCGGGAACTACTTGCTTGGCTTTTTAGTCGGAATTAGCATAGGGGCTTTGCTTGGTCTTCTCCACGGTTTCTTCTCAATTACATTAGGGGTCGACCAGGTGGTTAGCGGGATGGGCATTTGGATCCTTGGCTTCGGCCTCACTACCTACATTGGTGCTCCTTTTACCGGTCCATTGGGAATGGAAAGGATACCTACCATCTTGGGTCTTTCCCCATTCTTTTTTATCGGGATCGCCCTGGCAATTACCACCTGGTTTGTACTTTCCAGGACGAGTTTAGGATTGAGGATAAGATCGGTGGGAGAGAATCCAACTGTCGCAGAGGTTTCCGGCATAAACGTCGCCAAAACCCGCTATCTCTGTGTCATTACCGGAGGGATGCTCATGGGCTTTGCGGGGGCGATTTACTCCCTGGATTACAATCCGGTCTGGAACTATAACTTTTTAATGGGTTGGGGTTTCATCGCCCTGGCACTTGTCTTCTTTTCAATGTGGAATCCTTTGATCCTGCTCGCTGGTTCTTTGCTTTTTGGAACGTTGTGGCAGCTTTCACTCAACCCACAATTAGTGCTCCCAGGCGTTTTTTCCAGGTATGTCTGGAGGATGGTTCCCTTTGCCATAACCTTGGGAGCTTTGATGCTTATGTCAACTAAATGGTTCAGGGCCAGATGGGGCGCCGCCAAACCTGAAGCCCTCGGCCAACCTTATTTGCCAGACTAAATAACACTTCCACATCCTTTCTTGATCATGTCTTTAAAACTTGCGCTCTGACCCTGCTTTGAATATAGTTTTTATAGAGACCTTAACATATTGCGGCTGGCTGGTTCTGCGAGTTCGCGATCTGGCACTTCTATAAATGCGAAACGAGCCAAAAGGAGGTAGTAATGTCGCAGAAAAACAATTCCGAAGATGGGGACATAACCAATAATGAATTGCCGGCACCCGAAAAAGACGGCAAAGATATCGATACGGAAATCTATTACTTTGACGAGAACAGTGGCAAGTGGCAGAAGAAATACCGTAAGAACGGCAAACTTCGAAACAGCTACTACTTGCATGAACTGATCAAGCTGCAAGAGGAGTTGGTAAAACTACAATATTGGGTCAAAGATAGGGGGTTGCGAGCCATCATCGTCTTTGAAGGCAGGGATGCGGCCGGTAAAGGAGGCGTTATCAAACGCATCATCGAGCGAACAAATCCTCGCATCATCCGGGTTGTCGCTTTAGGCATACCAACAGAGCGCGAGAAAACCCAATGGTATTTCCAGCGTTGGGTCGCCCACTTGCCAGCAGCCGGTGAAATCGTACTCTTCGATCGCAGTTGGTATACCCGTGCGATTACCGAGCACGTGATGGGTTTTTGCACGGAAGATCAATACCGGGAGTTTTTACGCTCTTGTCCCCAATTCGAGCGCATGTTGGTGCGGTCCGGCATAGTTTTGTTAAAATATTGGTTTTCAGTGAGCGACGAGGAACAGGAACATCGATTCCAGCTCAGGGCAGCTGACCCCAAGCGACGTTGGAAACTTAGCCCCATGGATATTGAATCCAGAGGCAAATGGGAGGAGTATTCAAAAGCCAAGGATCGTATGTTTGATTATACCGATATCAAACAGGCGCCTTGGTACGTCGTCGACGCCGACGATAAGAAACGGGCTCGATTGAACTGCATAAACCATATCGTCGATATGATTAATTATGAGGATATCTTGCCCGATCCGATCGAACTACCACCACGCGCCGAGGGCACAGGTTATGTTCGGCCACCTTTTGAGGAACAAACCTTCGTTCCACAAGTGTATTAAGTGAGGAGAATCGCAGACCAAAAGTCGCGTTGAAAGTGGCCATCACCAAACGGCCGGATTTTGCTATTACAGATCAGCTAAAGTAGCTGGTGGTTTGTTTAGAGGTTCCTTTTAACAAAGCACCAGTTTCCGTCTGTAAATTAATTCTCCATGAAGAAAAGCATCATCGCCCTCACCCTGGCAGCCTATCTCTCGATGTTATTCTTAGGCGTTGCTTCCTCGCTGGTCGGCGCTGCGGCACGTAACATCAACATATCGCCCTTTCAGATCGGCCTGCTTCTTACAATTCAAAATGTTGGATTTATGCTGGCAGTTTGGATCTCCGGAACCCTCGCCGACACCCATCAAAAACCCAAGATCCTTTTGGTCGGAAGTCTAATCTTGGCTTTTTCGTTTTTTGCCTTCTATTTAACCGGCATCTTTTGGCTGAATTTTCTCATCATGATGCTCATTGGCGCTGGCGTGGGCACTTATGAAGGTGTAACTGATGCCATGTTGCTTGACATGCACAGTGAACGGCAAAGTCTACACATTAATATCAATCATTTCTTCGTGACGTTTGGGGCAATTTTAATCACGGTATACCTGATTTTCCTGGATATGGATTGGCGGATTTCCCTCACCCAGTCGGCCGTCGTGGTTCTCTTGTTGGCACTCTTCTATGCCTTCATGAGATTGCCGACCAAGAATGACCAAAACGAGGATTATTTGCAGCGTATTCGCATCCTTTCCCGCGAAAACCTCGTGGTAGCCTTGTTTATCGCCACCGTTCTTGTGGTAGGAGTGGAGGTGGGCACCATTGGCATACTGACTACCTATTTGATGGAGATGCAGGGTTTCGCTCAAACTACCTCCAAGGTTGGCCTGGTAACTTTCCTGGTAGGAATCGCAATTGGACGGATAATCGTCGGTTTTGTCAGCCAGAAGGAGCAGATATCCAATTACATTCTGGTTTTATTTGGATTAGCTGCCATATTCTTCACCTTTTTATTTATTGTGGATCTGGGCCAATGGTCTTATATGAGTATCTTCCT
>Ga0111142_1152_pt1 | contig 15727 bp, 12 predicted proteins | sample DeeMarSeWOR28_12_FD_80398 | JGI IMG/M metagenome (GOLD analysis project Ga0111142, IMG submission 80398) | Anaerolineae bacterium SG8_19 | reverse complement strand
GGTGCTGAACGGCGTACTGGATGATTTCGGCGCTGCTTTTCAGCCCCAGTTTCTCGAGAATGCGGGCCCGATACGTGGACACGGTCTTGACGCTGAGCGAGAGGGAACCGGCGATCTCGGTGGCCGTCTGGCCGGCGCCCATGAGCTGCAAGACCTGGAACTCACGGTCTGACAACGTATCATGGCGCGGCCGGTCGCCAGTCTCATTCAGGCGCATGGCCAAAGACTCAGCCAGGCCAAGACTGACGTATTTGCCCCCGGTAACGACCTGGCGAATGGCCTTGACCAGTTCCTCGGCGGCGCTTTCCTTGGTCAGGTAGCCGGCCGCGCCGGCCTTCAGACAACGGATCGCGTATTGGTCTTCGGCATGTATGCTCAGCACCAGCACCGGCAGCTCGGGTTGCTCCTGCCTTAAGACGTGTAGGATGTCAAGGCCGTTGATGCCGGGCATGTTGATGTCCAGCACCAGTACATCACATGTTCCGCCCCGGACCAACTGTAACGTTTCCTGGCCTGTGGCGGCTTCTCCGGCCAGCCGGATGTCGGCTGTATCCGACAGGATCTGTTTCAAACCCTGGCGGACAATGGTGTGATCGTCGGCAATAAAGACGCTAATCATGTCACTTCTCCTCCCCTGGGGTCAAGGGCAGCCGTAAGATAACAGTGGTTCCTTTTCCAGCCACGCCCTGGATCTTAAGCGTTCCCCCCTGCATCCGGGCCCTTTCGCGCATACCCAGCAGGCCAATGGATCGGGGATGGTCGCGCTCGCTGTCGGTAATGCCCCGGCCGTCGTCGCGCACCACCATCGTCAATTCGGTCGCGTTTCCCGTCAGGACGACCTCGACCTGGGTGGCCTGGGCGTGCCGGACCACGTTGGTCAGCGCCTCCTGCAGGATGCGAAAGGCAGTCGTCGTTCTCTCGACATCGAGGGCGCCTTCCTTCATATCGCTGATCAAAGTGCACTGAAAGTCTGTTCGCCGCTGGAATTCCTGGAGCTGCCAATCGACAGCCGCTTCCAATCCCAGGTCGTCCAGGATGCCCGGCCGCAGTTCGGTCGATACCCGGCGCACTGCCTGGACAGCGGCGTCAATCAGCGTTGACATCGCCTCCGTTTTGTCCAGTAATTGTTCCTGACCCGGATCCAGACGTCGTTGCAGCCAGGCCAGGTCCATTTTCAGTCCGGACAACATCTGGCCAATTTCATCGTGAATCGAACGCGAGACGCGTGCTCGCTCTTCTTCGCGCACAGTAAGCAAACGGTCCGACAGCGCACGCATTTGCTCTTGTGAACGGCGCATTTTTTCTTCCTCAAGCTTGCGTTCAGTGATGTCATGGACCACGGCCAAAATGCACAGGTCGTCTTCAAAAACCAACGGGCTCAGGGCGATTTCAACTGGGATTTCATGCCCATCACGGTGCAAAGCGACCAGGTCGAGGCGGGTCCCCATCGGCCGGGGCTTGGGGTTGGCCACATACCCTACCCGGTGTTGGGCGTGGAGCGACCGAAAACGTTCCGGCAAAAGGTTATCAATGGGATGGCCGGGGAATTCGTCTCCCGCATAGCCAAATAGCTCTTCAGCCAGGCGGTTGGCCGCTACAATTTGACCCGCTTCGCTCACGATGATCGAAGCGTATGGAATCATCCGCAGCAAATCCTTGATTTGCTGGGCGGTAAGCGAGGTCACGCTTGCAGATTCTGCTGCCAAGTCATCCTGGTTCAAATTAACGTTCATCGGCAAATCGAGGCGTGACTACATTATGTAAACTTGGCCAACGTGTTGTCGCTCGCTCCAGGAGCAGCAGCCAACGCTCCACCAGTGACTTCTTGGGCTGGTTACGATGTTGTTCGTGCCAAACCGTCTGAGATGATGCCCCCAAGGAAGTCTCTACGAATAGTTTAGACCAATGCGCACTTTAGATCAATTTTTTTGGACGTTGTTGGATGTGACTAATCCAAAGCCCACTTTAGTTTGAATACAACGGCCGGTTTGCTTTTTAATATACGGCTTCAACATAGCCATTCTCACCGGTATCCTACTGGTGTTTAGCAAACCATTCCTATTATTTACGATATTAACATTCGTTATAGCTTTCCAGCAAAATGATTGACCTTATGTGCCTACACAAAGTATAATGTAGTCACATTCGAGGTTTAAATCTATTATGCAAACAGAGATTGGTATAAGGGAACTGAAGGCAAGGCTGAGCACCTACTTGAGACGGGTCAGGGCAGGTGAAACGATTATCATCACAGATCGGGGCAAGCCGGTGGGGCGTATTGTGCCAGTTAGGCAGTCGATCCATAATCAACTTGAAACGTTGAAAGCTGCGGGACTAATTTCCTGGAATGGCGAATCACTTCCAAAAATGGAGCCAGTCGCTCGGATTCAAGGTGAACAGACGGTAGCCGGTATTCTAATTGAGGATCGGGAGTGATCCTCTACCTGGATGCCAGCGCGCTGGTGAAAAGATACATCGCCGAACCAGGGACGGCCGAAGTAGCCGAGGCCATAGATGACGCGGAAGCCGTCGGCACATCGATAATCAGCCGGGCTGAAACAATTGCCGCATTGGCAAAGGCGATACGTATTGGGGTGTTAGAGCACGATGCCGCCAGTACCGCTGCAAAGGTCTTTCGCAGTGAATGGCCGCGATTCATTCGTGTTCAAGCGACGGAAACTCTGATCGCCCGTGCTGACACATTGGCCTGGGAACTTGGGCTTCGAGGTTATGATTCTGTTCATCTGGCCTCCGCCCTGATGTGGCAGGAGAACATTGAGCAAGAGCTACATTTGGCCGCATTTGACCTCCAATTATGGGAGGCTGCCAAAAAGCGAGGCTTAAGTACTATTCCCAAGGATTTAACGGCTTTTTTGAAATAGATATAATGGCTAACATTTTTGAACTAACATTGGACCATCTCGCTAAAAAACCACCCCCGCTGGATACACACCTGTCTCGATAACCAGCCATTCCGCCCGAGGTAGATTAGATTCGCTGGCAAACCAGACATACATTACTTCTTCGTCCAGCTCATAAATCCACTCCTCTACCAAGGTGCCTGGCGGAAGAAGGTTGGCTAAGCTCTCTTGCGGCCCGAAGAAGGGCTGGTCAGGAAGAACGAAATCCTGGGTCATCGCTGGTTCCCCCATGACCTCAATCACTTCATCGCGAGAAAAACCAATTTCGACATCGTCTGGGGATGATGTCGCTGAGGAGCAATTGGCAATAGCCAGCAGAACCAGAAAAATCAGCAAAACAGGTGAGTATCGTTGGTAACGGGACATCCGCCAGAAGTAAATGCGCATCGTAAACGGAAGCTTCAGGTGTCGTGGACCATAATTGGGAATCATTCCTATCAAGCAATTGACAAGGAAACGCAAGCGAGTTAGCTGGCACTACAGGTAGATCAGAAACAGGAAAGCCAGGAGTTCGGCCGAGACAGAAGCCATGAGCAGCCCAATACTCCAAAAACCCAGGCTGTCCCACTGGTCTGGTTCTGCCCAGGCACCTCGCCACATTCTCCAAGCCAACCAGATCGCCAGGGGCGAGATAAGCAATAGAGCCAGGGCCACGATCCCGGGCAAGCCGAGAAGCAAGAACAATGGCAAAGTGGCATAGGATAGTAACAGTAGAGTTATGTAGAAGCGAGAGTTGTTCTTTTTGCCCAGGAAATAGATCAGCGTGTGCTTTCCGGCGGCCGCATCTCCCGCCTCATCAGGGAAATTAATGACCAGTAACATGGCAAACTGGAAACAACATAACGGAAACACGACCAGAAATGGGAGCAACTCCAGGCTTCTAGCTTGCAGGTAAAAGCCCACCATGGGCGTTAAGCCGGATATCAGAATGGCCCCGGTTAACTCCCCCAGTCCATGACTGTTAAGATAAAGAGGAGGCGAACTATAGCTCCAGCCTAATATCAGTGCCAATAGTAGGATTGGTAAGGTTAGTGGACCTGTGTTGAGAACGAAGGCTAACATTAAACTAGCCAACAGGGCTATGGCGCCCATGATCGCCGCTGTCACCAAAGCCACCTGGGGTTGCAAGTATCCTTCGGCCAGGACGCGGCTACCGCCCGACCAGCGAGTTGGGGTTGGGTTGGCCCGATCGGCCGCCAGGTCGAAGTATTCGTTGCTGTAGTGGGTCATTAACTGGGTGGCGGTGACAGCCACCTGACCCCAAAGTAGAACAGCCACATTTAGCCTGGTCCCAATAAATAGGGCTATCAACACGCCTAAACCGTATAACATAACTCCGCCCAGGAGAAAAAGTGGCCGGCCCAGGCGAAGGAAATTTGTCACAGATTGCAAAATATGAAATGACCTCCTGTCAGCTTAAGATCGAGACGCCTGTGCGAGCGATGGTGTTGAGGCTCAGCAAGAGATACTCAGCATAAAAGAGGGACCATAAGAACATGTAAAATCGGGTGATAGCCGCTGGCTCTGACGGATCGACGGACCGGCTCCTTGACCAAAAGAGCGCTACAATGATTAGATGCGAGAACAACAGCACAAAGCCGTCCAGGCCAGGTATCAATGTCAATGAAGCGAGGATGGGTACCAGGTAAAATCCAGTTAGAATCATACGGCCGCTGTTAAAGACTGTTTCCGGTCCAAGACGAACCGTAAAGGTGCGAATACCAAATTGCCGGTCCCCAGAAAGGTCAGGGATGTCTTTATAGAGCCCGATGACCAGGCCAAAACCAAAGAAAAATATGGCCAGACCGGTCACTAAAAGCCAGGGGATAGCAGAAGCAGGTTGTAACTGCTGATAAAAATGCAAATATACGCCGACATTAGCCACAAAACCGCGAACGAAGGCGATACTGAGGGCTGCCCAAAGCGGCCGGGCTTTTAGATGCAAAGGCGGGAGGGAATAAGCTGTACCAACCAACATCGCGATCACGACAGTCAAGAAGAGGAAGGGGCCCTGGGTGATTGCCAGGCCGATAGCCAATAGGCCAATCAGGGCTACGATCCACCGCCCCTGCTGAAGGGTGAACTCTCCCGCGGCCACTGGCAGAAAAGGTTTATTAATCCGATCGATTTCAACGTCCGCTAATTGGTTAAGACCGACGATGTAAATGTTGGTTGCCAGGCAGGCAATAAAGGCTGGCAAATCCCACCAACCAAGATGAACAATCCGACAACTTGAAAACTGGTAGCGATGATCGTGTGCGGCCGGCTAAATTGAACGAAAGAGGATACTTTACTCATCGATTTGATAATTCACTGTTGATAACACAAAGTTTGCCAGGTGCCAAAAAGATCATTCATCCAGTTCATTCATCCAGTTCAAACATTTAGAAACGAACGAGTAGTGGTTTATTTTGTAAGTAGCAAAACTTCCCAGAATGCTCTAGCCGGATGAAGCGGCAACTTGCCAACCGGCACACTGTCGTCTACTTAGAACCTTTAAAGACCTTCAATTACTTGAGAATTGAACCAGTGAGTCTGTTCGCTAATTCTGTAAAGTTTCTAGAAAGGAATTCATGTCATTTCGACCGAAGGGAGAAATCCCTATAGCCTTCACCGATATTCAAAGTTGTCTCATTAGGTAGGCCTCAGGGATTCCTCATTCCGCAAGCTCTATTCGGAATGGCATAAAAGTATCTAAGTCTTCGTAATTATTTATTTCCCGAATGAACCTTTAGTTGTCGATGACCTTCTGGTTAGACTGACTTGTGGTTGCTGGGAGTCTGGCCGACACTATAATGTGACCAGCTAATCAATTTTAGGGCAGAACACAACGATGCATGCACCTGGCGATTTTTGCAGGCTTTTGACGTTTAATCGAAGGATTAATGGGCATCCAGAGCCAATAATAATGGGTTATGAATGATCGATCGTGGCTTTACCATTGGCTCACTCTGGGACTGATAATCTTACTGATACTCCTGGCGATCCAGCCATTGCTGCTGGGTCACACGCCTTGGCCGGGTGATGGTCTGCTTCATTTCTATCGCCTGGCCCAATTGGAATCGGCCGTTCGACAGGGCGTCCTCTATCCCCGTTGGCTGCCAAATCTCGGTTACGGCTATGGTTTCCCACTGTTTAACTACTATTCGCCTCTGAGCTACTACATCAGCTTAGTACCTCTAGTAGCGGGCCTATCATTAGCAGCATCGCTGAGGCTTAGCTTTACGTTAGCCCTGCTGCTCCTTGGACTGGCCTCATTCTTATGGGCCCATTCTGTGTGGAAGAGTTATATCGCCTCTGTTACGGCCGTACTGGCTGCCGTATATGCCCCCTACACTCTCTACAATACCTATCATCGAGCGGCACTGGCCGAGTTATGGGGCCTAGCCTTTTTGGTATTAACCCTTTGGGCAACCAGCAGACTCCTATCACATGACAGGCCTAAAGGGCCCCTTATCATTGCCATCCTCAGTTACGCGGGGCTGATCCTCAGCCACAATATCACGGCGATGGTAGGGACACCTTTGATCCTTGGCTATGCCATGTTTCTCATCTGGTTACGATGGAAGAGCGATCGGCCGCCGAAAGGAAGTGCGAATAAATCAACTTCTCCTTGGATCCTGCTCTTTGCCTTTGTTTTGCTGGTCCTGGGTTTGTCAGCCTTCTTCTGGCTGCCGGCTTTCTTTGAACAGGAGCTGGTGCAAATAGAAAACTTATACCAGTCGGCTGATTACGCCTACGCCAACAACTTTTTAGATTTGAAAGAACTTTTGGCCTGGCCCAATACGGCCGATCCGAGCCAGGTCAATCCTCCAATTCCCCGCAGCCTATCCTGGCCGGCTTTACTATTAGCCATCATGGCCTGGCTACCGGGTAGAAGACTAACTTTCGGACAAAAAGCGCATCGTTTAGCTTTTAGCCTGGTTACGTTGGCTTTTGTCTTCATGATCTTGCCGGAGAGCCGTTGGGTCTGGGATGCCCTGCCACTCCTTGAATTCGTCCAGTTTCCCTGGCGCTTTCTCGGCCCGGCCGGCATTGCTCTGGGCATGTTGGCCGGCTTAGGCGCCCACCAGCTCTGGACGGCCATCACAAAACTCGGCCATTCAGCCGGACGACCGCCAGGTGAGGATTCGACAAAATGGACCAATATTTTTGGCCCGGCTTTTTCCGTCCTTCTCATTTCAGCCATCATCCTCATCTATGCGCTGCCCTTCTTGTTCCCCTCTTCACCCCCCCACCTACCGGAAACGATCACGCCGGTGGACACCATCATGTTCGAAATAGAAACCGGCTGGCTGGGCACGACAGCCGCGGCTGATTACTTACCCCGGACAGTAGGGGAATTGCCAGCTCCGGACAGTTTATTAGCCCAATATAATGCGGTTGAACCTGATGGATCGATCAGTCGATTTGACTTAAATAAATTGCCTGATGGATTTAAAATCACGGATTCACAGGATAACTTTTTGGAGTCCAATCTCACTTACGAGAGCGATGAAGTGGTCCCGGCCGTATTCAATATATTCGCTTTTCCAGGCTGGCGGGCATGGATAGATGGTCGCCCATTGGAATTAAGCCCTACCGAACCAGATGGCCTGATTTCGGCCACGCTGCCAGCGGGGAACCATACCCTGGAATTAAGATTTACCGATACGCCTTTGCGCCTGGCGGCCAAGATCATCTCACTGATCAGCCTGGTAATCCTAGCGCTTTTAGTTATCCAAAAGGCAGCAAATGGTTTACGCAGCGGCGTTTTAAACGAACCAGGTGCTCGGCCTATCCCGATCATCCTATCGACGGTTTCAATCGTTATCATGATTTTTCTGGTGAAAACCGCGTTCCGGCAAAGTAGTTTTGATGGCCGGCAGTTGCAAGGACAGGCGACACCGGTCCAAGTGAATTTCGGCGATGAGCTCAAGCTCCTGGGCTATGAAATACCCGAATCGCCGGTACCGGCCGATGAATCTCTCGACGTCACGCTTTATTGGCAGGCCTTAACACCTGTCGATAATGAATACAGCGTCAGTCTGCAAATAGTGGACGGAGAGGGACGGCGATTTGGCCAGCATGACAGCTTCCACCCGGCCGGACTCCCTGTCACTCGCTGGCAAGCCGACCAATACGGCCGGGACCAGCACCGTCTGGAAATTTGGCCTGGAACACCACCGGGCATCTATTTCTTAAAGGTATTTGTCTACGATAGGGTCACCGGCCGGCGGCTGGAGACCTTAAACGAAACAGGTCTACCTGTCGGGGTTGAATACGATCTGGGGTGGGTCGAAATAGATCATCCATCCCAATTTCCTGATCCTGCCAGCGTAGTGGTCGATTATCGTCTCACCAGTCAAGGCCTTTCACCGGTGCTGGCCGAAGGGGTTCAATTGCTTGGATTTGATTTGACCTCTAGCGAAATCGAAGTTGGGCAGCCATTACCCGTCACCCTCTTTTGGTACACTCCAGCTGTCCCGGCCGTGGATTACGAATCTCACTTGTCCATATCCTGTGGGATCGAGGAGAGCATTACCAGAATTGATTTGCCCGCTCAACTCACGCCAAACACCTCCTGGCAACCGGAACAACTTCTCCGGGCTGACACAACATTATGGGTACCACCAGTATGGGGCGATGGCACGCCGGTTGAGGGCGGTGCATGCACCCTATTCCTGGCATTGATCGAATCCACCAGCGAGGAGCAGATCGTAGTGGCCCTGGCCCCCATCAACGTGACCGTCCCCGACCGTAGCTTTAAGACCCCAACGCCGGAGAATATATCCGGCGTGGCCCTGGGCGACGTGGCTACTTTATTGGGCTACGATCTCGATCAGACAGAGCTAAAACCCGGTGACAGACTAAAGCTAACCCTATATTGGTTGGCCAACGATGCCAGCGACCGACCTCTGACCGTGTTCGTCCAGATGTTGGGCCAGGACGGCCGGATCTATGCTCAACAAGATCAGGTGCCACTTGCTGGAGGCCGGCCGACAACTGGCTGGTTAAATGGCGAATATATCACCGATACCTACCAGCTTACTATCGAGCCGGAGACAAAATCAGGAATCTACCAATTGATCGCTGGCATGTACGACAACCAATCAGGAAACCGGCTACCGAGTTCTGTATCGGGCCAGGACTTTATTCTCTTGCCGGAACGAGTCGAGATCCTGGCAGGTGAATGAAAGGCTAAACTTTTAGTCAAACCATTTTTCCAAATGTTCACGTTCAAACGCATGCGCTTTAGCGGCCAAACAGCTGAAAGCCGTCACTACGAACATCAAGGAATAGGTTCATTTAGATCACAGTTCCATCTGGAATGACCGCCCCTTTGGGAACGATGACGATCCCTTCGCGAGAGATCCAATTCTTTTCTTCTTTATCTTCCCGATCAGGGATATTGCGGATGATCACCTGCCGGCCGATGCGAGCATTCTTATCGACGATCGCCCCCTGAATCACAGAATCTTGTCCGATACCCATGTTCGGATAATCCGGCCCTCCGTTATCCTCACTGCCATCGGGTAACTCATAGAAGTCGGATCCCATGATGACGGATCTTTCGATGGACACCCCATCGCGGATGATACTGCGCAGGCCGATCACCGAATTCCGAATCGTGGCCTCCTGGATACGGCAACCATCGGCCAACAAAACATTCAGCAGGCTGCCTCCCTGGATCTTGGAAGCCGCCAAAAAGCGAGGGCGGGTATAGATGGGGCGTTGGGGATCATAAAGATTGAAGTTAGGCAAGGGTGCCGCCATATCCAGGTTTACTTCATAAAAGCGGCGGATGGTCCCAATATCTTCCCAATAGCCGTCAAATATGTAACCCATTACCCGTTTTGGTTTGATGGCGGCCGGGATGATGTGTTTGCCGAAATCTGTACCCGGATTGTCATCGAGCATATCGATTAATGTCTCGGTGCGAAAAACGTAGATACCCATTGAGGCCATGTAGGGTTTGTGGGGGTCGTCTCCACTCTCTAGTCCCTCGAGCTCTTCATCCGTCTTCGGCTTCTCGGTGAACTGGGTAATTTGACCCGAATCATCAAGCTTTAGAATACCCAGGGCCGACGCATCCTCACCACTCACGGGATGGACGGCGATCGTCACATCTGCTTCAGATTCGATATGGAATTGAACGAATTTCTGGTAATCCATCCGGTAGAGATGGTCACCAGCCAGAATCAATGTATATTCGGTGCCGGCCGACCTTATCTCGATCTCCTGTTTGCGGATGGCATCGGCCGTCCCCTGATACCAATCGCCGCTGCGATAAGTCTGCTCGGCGGCCAGGATCTGCACCCAACCTCGGGTGAAAATATCTCGTGTATACGTGCGATGAATGTGCCTGTGGAGAGAAACGGAATTAAATTGAGTCAAGATAGCGATCTTGTCGATTTCCGCAACGAAACAATTACTCATGGGGATGTCTATGAGCCTGTATTTGCCCGCGAAAGGCACGGCCGGTTTAGTTCGATCACGAGTAAGCGGGTACATTCGTGAACCAACTCCCCCCCCGAGAACAATGGCCATTACATCGTGCATCTGCATTACTAATCTCCTTGAGCGCTCGGCCTTTTCAGACTCCTCAAATCTTCTATCAGTATAACTCACTGTTTGATAATATTGGTAGAATTTTGTGAATCTTGTTTTCGAGTATAAGACTTACCGATAGCTCGTTCAAGACAAACTCAGAAAATTTCATCTGGTTGTGACAAGCACTCGGCCGTCTCTCCATACTAACAGGTAGGTTGAAGGTGGAAAAAGACCAGGGCGAGTTCAAGATCAAAGACGCCGACGAGAGCACTAAACAGCGTAATTACCCATCAATTCGTTGACCAAAAAATCTTGACCAAAAAATCTTGTCCGAACACAAACGACATTTTCACTGAACAGTTAGATGGTGACACTTTCACTGAACAATAACACTGGCACTTCCATAAATTGACACCCAAAACGTTTTGGATTATACTGAAAAATGTCTTTCTTTTCAGGTAAATGGGGAGCTTTGTCAGGGAAGGATGTGGGATGTGGCGGTAACGCTGAAGGATCTTGCCAGACATGTTGGGGTCTCCATCACGACGGCGTCCCGAGCGTTGGCTGGCTACGATGATGTGGCCGAAGAGACTCGACAAAGGGTCCGAGAAGCGGCGGAGCAACTAGGCTACTATCCCAATATCACCGCCAGGCGACTTCAAAAGCGACGTAACGATACGTTGGGTTTCATCATACCTACGGCCGATCCTCGATTTGCCGATCCATTCTTTAGCGAATTCATGGCCGGGATCGGAAATGAAGCAGCCAGAAAGGATTACGACCTGCTCGTTTCCACCCATAGCCCGGATAGCCCAGGAGAAAAAGCCGCTTATGAACGGGCAACCCGAGGTGGTTGGGTGGACGGCTTGATTGTGGTACGTACAAGGGAAAACGATGGCCGTATCCAGCTTCTTTGCCAGAGTAACTTCCCCTTCGTAGCCTTTGGCCGTACCGATGATGACTTAAATTTTCCTTACGTCGACGAGGATAGTACGGCCGGAATGCGACTCCTCGTACAACATTTGATTGGCTTAGGTCATAAACGAATTGGTTATCTATCGCCACCGGCCGGATTGATGTTTGGTACCTACCGCCGTTGTGGCTATTACGAAACCATGGCCGAATATGATCTGCCAGTTGACGAAAGTTGGGTTATAGAAGGGGATATGACCCAACGAGGGGGTGCCGACGCCGTAGGAAAGCTCCTAAACCTCGATCCCCCGTTAACAGCCATCATTTGCGGCAACGATCTCATGGCCATTGGGACGATGAACCGTCTTCAAAACTTGGGCATCAATGTGGGCCGGGATATTGCCGTGGCGGGATTCGACGACATCCCTTGGGCTGCCTACACTGCACCGCCATTAACCACGATTCGACAACCTATCTACAAGATTGGCCAACAAACTTGTTCAATGCTGATAAACATCATTAACGGCCGGGAGCCTGAAAATACCCATATCATGCTCACTCCTGAGTTAATCGTCAGGGAGTCCAGTGGAACTAGGCTAGGTAATGGAAGGAGGTGATCGCCTATAAATCAAATGCTGATAGATCTAATCTGTGTGACTGTAATAGACAAGTGTTGGAAATTTTTAGTATTAGGAGGTTAATTAGAGATGAAGAAAATCTTCATTTTTATCGTCGCAATGGTGACGAAACAGTTGAGGTCACTCGCGTCGTCACCGAAACAGAAGTTCAAGAAGTGGAAGTGACCCGTGTGGTCACCGAAGTTGTCGAGGGCGAGGCAGTTGAGGTTACAAGGGTGGTGGAACAAATTGTCGAAGTAGAAGCTGAAGCAGTAGCTCCGATCGTTTTTTGGAGCACTGAAAATCAGCCCGAGCGTGCTGAGCGGACCAAGGGAATCATTGAAGGCTTCACTGCAGAAACAGGAATCCCTGTGGAATTAGTGCTTGTCGATGAGAACAACATAGACAGCATCATGGCGGCCAACTTTGCCGCTGGCACATTGCCAGATGTTGCCTTCTTCCCATTGGATTTCGCTGCTGGCTGGTACGCTGAAGGCATTCTTGACGCATCTGCTGCTTCCTCAGTTGTGGAGGCTCTAGATGCGACAACATTTTCCGAAGGGTCCCTGGCCTTGGTAGATACTCCTGATGGTCCAACTGCTGTTCCATCTGACGGTTGGGGTCAGTTCATTGTTTACCGAACTGATCTCTTTGAGGAGCTAGGCTTGGAACCACCGACAGACTTTGAATCAATCCGGACAGCCGCTGAAGCACTCGAAGAAGCTGGGTTCATTGGCATTATGTCTGGCACTGATCCGGGCCAAGTATTCACTCAGCAAACTTTCGAGCACTTTGCACTTGCCAACGGAGTTTCCCTAACCGATGCAGATGGCAATGTCACCCTTAATACACCAGAAATGGTTGAGGTGTTGGATTACTATAGCAAGCTGATGGCAGAAGTTGGACCGAAGGATACGGCCACATTTTGGGATCAGTCCCGTGCACTATATTTTGCGGGTGATGTAGGTATGACCGTTTGGTCGCCGTTCATATTGGACGAAATGGCAGGCCTGCGTGATAGTGTGCTGCCAAGCTGTGATGAATGTGCTGATGATCCAGCTTTTATCGCCAAAAACAGCGCCTTTGTTCCAGCTTTTTCTGGTCCAAGTGGTTCAGAAGCCCAATATGGCCAGGTGAGCTACTTAGGGATAACCACAGGTGCAAATACCGAAGCTGCTCAAACGTTCGTCGAGTACTGGTTGAGTGATGGTTACCTTGATTGGTTGGGCGTTGCCGCTGAAGGTAAGTTTCCTATGCGGCGGGGTACAACCGAAAACTCCACTGAATACATCGATGGTTGGGGAAATTTAGAGGTTGGTGTCGATCGTAGAGCTCCATTGAGTGATTTCTACAGTGAAGAGGTCCTGGAAAATATTATCCAGGGGGCCAACAACATCGATCGTTGGGGTTTTACCGAAGGTCAGGGGCAATTAGTCAGTGCCATCTACTCAGAACTGGTCATTCCACAGGCAATTGCCGACATCATAGATGGCTTCCTCACCCCAGAGGATGCTGCCGTGCAGATCCAGGAGCAGGTGGAGGAGATTCAAGCTGCACTTGCTACTGAAGAATAATAACATGCGCTCACCACCGTTTATTGATTGATGGTGAATCGGTAAGTTTTAGGCAGGAGGCGTCTATCAAGATGACCTCCTGCCTATACTTTCAAGTTGGTACCAGGAGGCATTATGGCTACGGCTGAAACACAAAATGCTACTTCAGGCCAGCCAAAGAAACGAGGAACCTTGACACTCCGCGCTCGAGAAGCACGGTTGGCGTATATGCTGGTACTACCTGGCTTATTGCTGGTGTTGTTTATTATCCTTTTCCCCATGGTTTGGAACATCATATTGAGTTTCCAACTAATAAGACTTGGTGACCTTTCCTCGCTCAACCTTTTCGACTTTAGCAATTTATCTCTTGACAATTATGTAGTAGGTATCGGCAGCCGATTTTGGCAAGGTTTGCGGGTTACTCTGATATACACGGTAGCCAGCACGACTTTAGCGATTATTATTGGCCTTTGGGCAGCACTGGTCGCTCGCGAGGCATTTAGAGGGAGAGGCTTGTTCCGAGCCTTCTTGCTCTTCCCTTACATTGCCCCAGTGGTATCGGTGGCTTTTATTTGGCGCCTGATGTTAGATAAAAACTTCGGCATCGTGAACGCAGGTTTGGGATTAGAAGGTGCAGATGCAGTTGGTTGGCTGACGTCGCGTAGTCTTCCAGTATCGATTTTTGGTGTTGAAATCGGAGTTCCCATAGCCTTAATCACGGTTATTCTGTTTGAGGCCTGGCGTTATTTCCCGTTCGCCTTCCTATTTCTTTTAGCCCGTATTCAAGCTATTCCTGAGGACATGTACGAAGCGGCTCAGGTGGATGGCGCGACGCCATCTCAAAGGTTATGGTATGTCACCCTTCCCCAACTGACTGGTGTAATTGCTACACTTTTTCTACTGCGTTTTATCTGGACTTTCTATAAATTCGAAGATATTTTCTTGCTAAACGGTGGGGCAGCAGGCACAGAGGTGCTAACCGTTCAGATTTTTAATTGGTTATTTTCTCGACGGAATGTAGGAGTTGCAGCAGCAATTGGGGTAATTCTCGCCTTGGCCTTAATGGTATTAGTAATTATCTATAACAAATGGCTCAGCACACAGGAAGAGTAATGGCAGAAAATATTCAGCAACGAGGAAGAGGGTTTTCTCGAGAGTTATTTGAACGGCGGCTTGGGAGGATTCTGAAGTGGCTTAGCATTCTCTTCTTTATTTTGCTCACGGTTTTTCCATTCTATTGGATGTTAAATCTCTCATTCAGACCCTTTCAGGATGTCTTGACAAACCCCACTCGTATGTTTCCTCGACCAGAGGACATCCAAACAGTGATTGCGCCATTGAGTTGTATCTTTGGCGGTGATCCCACTTTTTGCGAAAGCGCAATTCGAAACAGCAGCTACGCAGCGGTTTTGATCCAATTTAATTTCCTGACCTTCATCCGAAACAGTCTCATACTTGCCAGCCTTACAGTTTTACTTAGTCTGATCATAGCAATACCGGCTGCTTATGCCATAAGCCGACTCTATTTTCGTGGGCGACAGGCGATGAATTGGGGTACTCTCTTAATTTATATGTTCCCTGGTATTGTCATCGCCATTCCACTTTTTGTCTTCTTTGTACGTATTCAACAGACGATTGGTGTACAGTTACGCAGCCCTGTGGGTGTAACTTTGATCTACCTGGCCACTACGTTACCATTAGCACTATATATGCTAGGTGGTTACTTTAGAACTATTCCAATTGATCTAGAAGAAGCAGCTTTGATCGATGGAGCGACTCGTTTAGGAGCCATGTGGCGAATCACTATTCCCCTTGCGGCACCAGCTATCGCCTCTGTAGCACTGTTTGTATTTATGATTGCTTGGAACGAATTTTTATATGCACTACTTTTCTTGGTAGAAAATCCCAACGCGTGGACATTACCTCTAGGGCTTCAACAGCTCGACAGCCAGGAAGTGCCACGCACGTTTTTAATGGCTGGCAGTGTTATTATTACCGTACCAGTTATCATACTATTCCTTCTTTTCGAACGATTCCTTACAGGCGGCTTGACCTCAGGGGGCGTGAAAGGATAAGCTAGTCAAATTTAACCGTTGTTACGACTGAAATTGGAGGGTGAAGTTGAGCAACATTGGCATCATTCACTACAAAGCTGGCGGCACAGATGGCGTTTCGCTAGAGATTGATAAAT
>Ga0111142_1074_pt1 | contig 16399 bp, 14 predicted proteins | sample DeeMarSeWOR28_12_FD_80398 | JGI IMG/M metagenome (GOLD analysis project Ga0111142, IMG submission 80398) | Anaerolineae bacterium SG8_19 | reverse complement strand
GTTCGCCCATCTTGTGGGTTGAGAAAAAGCTCCCCCCCTTTACCGACCTCTACAATCTGTCCGTCAAGCATGAACGCGGCTCGATCAGCGATTCTGGCCGCTTGCTGAACGCTGTGCGGCACCATCACAATTGCATAACTTTGTTTTAATTCTTCCAAAGAGTTTTCGACAGTAGCCGTTGATATCGGGTCAAGACCAGAAGTAGGATTATCAAGCAGGATCACTTCCGGTTCTAGAGCCAAACTGCGAGCCAGACATAGACGCTGTTTCTGTCCACCGGAAAGAGCAAAGGCTGAAGTATTGAGCCGATCCTCAACTTCATCCCAGAGAGCAGCCTGCTTTAAGCCCCGCTCGATCCGTCGTTCGATTACCTGTGAATCACCCATTCCTGCCATCTTCAACCCATATGACATATTGTCATATATGGTGCCCGGAAGTGGTGTCGGGGTCGCAAAGACCATGCTAATGCGACGCCTCAAATCAGTAACTTCGGTACCCCGGGAATAAATATCACGTCCATTAAATAAGACAGTACCTTCCATTTTCGTGCCTTCGAACAAGTCAGAGAGCCGGTTAAGCAGACGCAGGAGAGTAGTTTTACCACTTCGTGCCGGCCCAAATATGACGAATAATTCGTTGGCTTGGAAGTCCAGGCTCACGTTGTTCAGAGCTTGCATTCCATCAGCATAGGAAAAAGTCACGTTGCGCACTGAAATGATTGGCGCTTCGACCTGGCTCACCATTCTCGACGTCTCCTCATGATTGAGCGCATCACGGCCGCAATCACGGTGAAAAAGAGGACAAACAATAAAAGTACCAGGGCCGTAGCGTATTGAATTTCTAAGGGCATCCCAGGTACTTGTGTCGAAATGACGTACAGATGATAAGGTAGGGCCATCGTCTGGTCGAAGATAGATTTCGGTAATTCCGACAAATAAAAGGCGGCCACTGTAAATAGGATTGGCGCGGTTTCTCCCGCAACGCGGGCAAGGCCCAGTATCACGCCGGTGATAATCCCCGGCAATGCATTGGGCAGTACCTGGTTACGCACCGTCTGCCATTTTGTAGCACCCAAACTGTAGCTTACAACCCGAAACTCCATAGGCACAGACAAGATCGCTTCCTCCGATGTGCTAATAATGATAGGCAGCGTCATTAATGCAAGTGTAAGTGCACCAGCCAGAATCGATGTCCCAAATCTAAAGAAAAGCACGAAAGCTCCCAAACCAAATAAACCATAGACGATGGAAGGTATTCCAGCCAGGTTGACTATCGCCAGATGGATGGTGCGGGTGAGCCAATTATCACTCGCGTATTCGGCCAGATATATGGCAGAACCTATACCAAAAGGCATCGCAAAAATCGCGGCAACAACGGTGAGGATAACTGTGCCTAAAATTGCAGGCATGATGCCACCTTCAGTCATGCCATTTCGGGGCGGTTGGGTCAGGAATTCCCAGCTTATCGCTTGAATTCCATTAATCACGATGAAGAGAATCACCAAGAAAATAGGCACGACGACGATGGCTGAGACAATAGCCGTTGCCACAAAACCAATTTTTTGGATAACTTGTGGTTTCATAGCCGACTGCTCCGACGGCGTTGACCGTTCCCGCCTACCAGCCAACTAGCTAAAGAATTGATGATGAAGGTGATGACGAATAAAGTGATGCCTATAGCAAACAATACATGGTAGTGTGTGCTTCCCTGTGCTACTTCGCCCATCTCGGCCGCGATAGTGGCGGTCATGGTCCGGACCGGCTGGAAAAATATACCTGGTCCTAATCTGGGTAGATTGGCTGCATTACCCGTTACAAGCATGACGGCCATGGTTTCACCAATCGCCCTTCCAATACCCAACATGATGGCGATTACGATCCCCGACCGCGCGGCCGGGACGATGACTAACCAAATTGTCTGCCACTGTGTCGCACCGATTGCCAACGAACCATCACGATACTCCCTGGGTACGGCATAAAGGGCATCTTCTGTGATGCTGATAATGGTAGGAAGCGACATATATGCAAGAATTAATGAGCCGGTGAAGGCAGTTAATCCACTTGGAGCACCCAACTTTTGAATCGTCGGAGCTAAAGCTATCCAGCCAAAGAAACCCAGAACGATAGACGGAATTCCCGCCAAGATCTCAATAAAGGGTTTCAAGATCTCGCGCTGCCATTGAGGGGCGATCTCACCCAGATAGATGGCCGTTATCAGGCCAAGTGGAACGGAGATGATCACGGCACCTAATGTCACAATCAAGGAACCAACTAGAAGCGAGAGAAATCCATATTGACCTTCGATTGGGTACCAGCGGTCGCTCAGGACTTGACTCAAAGATACCGTTTGGTATGTGGGCAAACCTTCTTTTAATAAAAAGAAAAAGATAAGACCGATAATGATGATGACGGATATCCCAGCGAAACGAATCAAGTTCTCGATGATCGGCTCTGCCCAAGATCGATGGCTAGTTTTTTCTCCAGTTCGAATTAGCGCCGGAGTTGAAGGTGGTGCGTGATTTTTCGATGTCATTTGTTACGGTCCAACTGCAAGACACATGACCAAAGATAATGATCTACTCGCAAAATTTCTGGCACGGTAACCATCAGGTCGATCGACATCCCTACTCATTTAATCCTAGAGGAACAAACCCTAGTTCGGCTACTATCGACTGGCCCTCATTACTTAGTATCCAGTTGAGGTAATCGGCAACGGATCCAGTCGGCACCCCAGCCGTATACATGTAGAGGTTTCTGGACAATGGATAAGATCCGGAGGCAGCTGTCTCAACTGAAGGCAAGGTAAAAGAGGAATGTTCGCTTTCAGAAATAGCCAGTACTTTTTCATGCTCGGGGTTGACGTACCCTAGTCCGTCGTAACCGATTGCGTTGGGGTTGCGCTGCACTTCACTGGTTATGCCTACGGAGGAGGGCATAAGCAACGTCTGGGGAGCAAAGATATCGGTGTTATTGCTATCTCCACGGCGCACGACTTCCTCTAAGAAGTACACATGTGTACCCGAATTGGTCTCGCGAGAAACAAGGACAATTGGTGCATCTCTTCCCCCCAATTCTTTCCAATTTGTGATCCGGCCAGTAAACATGTCCGATAATTGTTCGATCGTTATTTCGTCGACAGGATTATCTTGGTTAACAACGATGGCCAAGGCATCAATGGCCACCACGTGTTCTATTGGATCGATACCATTGGCCTGGGCATCTTCAATCTCTTCTTGCTTCATCGCCCGCGAAGCATTGGCTACATCGACTGTACCATTAATCAATGATGCAATCCCCGTTCCAGATCCACCACCCGTTACAGCGATATCTACAGAGGGATCGACAACTTGATACTCTTCTGCCCAGGCTAATGCCAGGTTCACCATCGTATCGGAGCCCTTGTTTTGGATAGCACGTCGTTGTCCCCCGTCTTCTACCGAAGCACCCGCACGACTGGGTTGACAACCAGCCACTGAGAAAGCCACCAGGAATAATAGTAGACTAAGAGCTGGGGGAATTATGGGTTTACTGAAGGTTACATCAACCGATGTCGGAAGAATTTTTTGGACGTATGGAGATCGTTCAACTCTATCCTGACTTTGGCTTATCAGGTTGTGTAGCCAACGGGCTCTTGGGCTGGTTATTCTTCTCATTCCCTCAAGATGCCGGAACATTTACCTGCTTGATATTGATGTCTTCTTGGTTCAGGCAGACCCGATTGAATTCTAGGCGATTCTGCACCATCAGCAAATTTAATCATTAACCAATAGGTACTAGGGCTGATAGAAAGGGCTTGACAAGGCAAGCAGCACTCAATATAATTAGTAGTTAGTTAACTAACGCCTAAGTTATAACACTAACGCCTATGGAGTCGGAAGGTATGGCTGGTAACACTGTTGATAGGTTAGTTAGGATCGGCTTTTCAGAGTATGAGGCCAAGGCTTATGTCGCCTTACTGAGAAAAAGCCCCGTAACGGGATATGAGCTCTCTAAACAGTCTGGCGTTCCACGCTCGATGATCTACGAGGTCTTAGGCAAGCTAACAACCCGTGGGGCGGCCATGACCCTGAGATCCGGAGGCACTACCAAATATGCTCCTACCCCTGCCAGAGAGTTTCTGGATCAAGCCCAGAGAGAGCACGAGCTTCTGGTCCAAAAACTCAAAGATGATCTAATGGCCATCGATTCTGCCTCCGATCTAGAATATGTTTGGAACATCGAAGGACATGATAACATCGTCGCCAGGGCGGCGGAGATGATCGAACAGGCCAATGGCCAGGTATACCTGGCGATATTGCCGGTTACCTTCACCGATTTGCGGCCGGCATTATCCGATGCGGTCAAACGTGGCGTCCGGGTCGTCATCTATACAACCAAGGAACTTGATTTTCCCGGTGGTGAGGTTGCTGTTGCCCACGTATCGACGGAAACGCTGAGCCAGGCCAGGGGATTGGGATTAATCCTAGTGACAGATAACGAAGAAGTTCTCATTGCCGAATGGTTAACAGGTTCCCAAGCACGGGCTTCTTGGACTAGCAGCCCCTTGCTTGTTTTTATCGCCGAGCACCATCTTCGTACAGATCTTTACCTTCCAGAGATCCTATCTCTGCTCGGAGATAAGGCGCTGGAAATTATACAAGAGCAAGATCGAGAACTTTTTGCTCGTGCCTTGGAAAGCCATATTTGATGATTAAATAACCCAGATGGGTTTGGAAATCACATGGTTTTAAAGAATCTTCTCCGGCGGAAATCGCGTAGCCTTTTAACCCTATTCGGCATCGCCATCGGCGTCGCCGCTATTGTAGCTTTGGGTGCATTAGGGGCAGGTTTAGCGACCGGCTATCAAAATATGGCCGGAGGCAGCCAGGCAGATCTTGTGCTTAGCCAAGCCGAGGCTTATGACTTAACCCTAAGTGCGGTTGACGAGCACATTGGCAACGAACTATTGGCCATGCCGGAGGTGCGTGAAGTTTCCGGGACGATTATGGGTAACGTCTCCACCGACTCAGGTGCTCAGTATTTTTTCATTTTTGGACACGATCCAAACGGATTTGCCGTCGAACATTTCAAGGTCATCGAAGGAGAAACTCTATCATCTAGTAGAGGCCGTGGAAGACCACTCCTGCTGGGCAAGGTGGCTGCAGATGCCTTTGAGCTAGATGTCGGCGATGCCATGAATTTGACCGGTGGTACTTTTCGCGTGGTTGGCATATATGAAACGGGCGATGCCTTTGAAGATGGTGGGGCTGTCATCGCCTTGGATGAGGCCCAAGCTTTGCTGCAAAAACACCGGTTGGTCGGCGCCTATTACATCAAGCTCCGAGATACCGACATGGCCGATAGCCTCAGGGCCAAGGTGGAACGTCGTTATCCTGATTTAAAGTTGTCCACAGCCTCGGAATTTGGCGAAAAGCAGCAGATGGTCGATTACCTTCAGGGCATGGGCTGGGCTGTCGGCGCGTTGGCCGTCATCGTCGGCGGGGTTGGCATGACTAATACGGTTCTGATGAGCGTCTTTGAACGAACGCGAGAGATCGGCGTTTTGCGGGCGGTTGGTTGGAGCCGCCGGCGGGTTCTGACGCTTATTCTGGGGGAATCAATTGCGATAGCCCTCCTGGGTGGTGTCCTGGGAATAGCTCTGGGGGCGGCGCTCGTCCTGGCTATCAGAGACGTCCCACTGATGGGTTTTATCCATGGGCAGTTCTCTGCCGGATTATTCTTCCAGGCTTTCGTGATCGCCTTGCTCCTGGGCATGGTGGGTGGATTGTACCCAGCCTGGTGGGCATCGAATCTATCCCCTCTAGAAGCCATGCACTATGACGGCGGAGGAACCCAGCGCAACAACAAGTTTCGCATCGCCATCGGAGGTATGACGGTTAAAAATGTTTTCAGGCGGAAAACCAGAACAATCTTGACTCTCTTAGCCATTGGCATCGGGATCGGTGCTGTGGTTGCGATGGGGGGTATCTTTGCCGGGTTTACGGACCAGTTGACAGATATGATGGGTGGAAGTAACGCTCACTTGGTGGCGATTGAAGCAGATGTTTCCGATTTTGGTTATAGTGCCATTGACGAGCGAGTTGGGGCACGCCTGGCCGCCCACCCTGATATCGATCATGTCTCAGGCATTGTCGTGGGTGTTTTGCTCAATGTCGGCGATGCACCATTCTTTATCTTATTTGGTTATCATCCACAAGAAGCCGCCATCGCCCATTATAAGGTCGTAGAAGGATCCCCCCTCTCGGCCAACCGGCAAGTGGTTTTAGGTTCACAGGCGGCCGAAATGATGAGCAGTGAAATCGGCGATACGGTTCGTCTGGGAGAATCGGCTTTTCGTGTTGTCGGCATATATGAAACCGGTGTCGGCTATGAAGAAATGGGAGCCTTGGTCACTCGTCGGGATGCCCAGGCCTTGAGCGGCAAGCCAAGACAGGTAAGCATGTATGCGATCGAGCTCCACGACCCTGACAAGGCAACGGAGGTACGGGATTGGCTGAATGAGAACTTCCCCGAGATCGACGTTTCCGTTACATCTGAATTTGCCGAAAGCCTACCTGATATGCGCGCCGCGACAGCGATGATGGGCGGTTTAGCCGTTCTCATGGCCTTAGTTGGCGCCGTCGGAATGACCAATACCGTCCTGATGAGCGTTCTTGAGCGTACACGCGAAATCGGTGTATTGCGGGCGCTGGGCTGGAGCCGGCGACGGGTGCTCAATATGGTCCTGAAGGAATCGTTATTCTTAAGTTTCCTCGGTGCCCTGACCGGTTTTCTCGTTGGCATCGGATTGACGTTGTTGTTGGCTTCCATACCTGCCATTTCAGGCTTAATTCAGGCCAATTTTTCTCTGTCGCTCTTTGGACAGGCGTTGATTATCGCCCTGATCTTAGGATCCTTGGGCGGTTTGTATCCCGCCTGGCGGGCGACCCGGCTCCGGCCGATCGAGGCGCTACGTTATGAATGAAATTTGCACGTCACTCATACATCGCACATTTCAAATGGAAAAAATTTGGAGGCGTGTTATGACGCTTAAAAGAATATCTGGATTGATCGTATTGTTGGTGATAATTGGATTTATCGCCTCAGGGTGCACTCAGTCGGAAGCGCCTGCTGATTTAGAAAATGAGGCCCTTGGCCTGACAGAATTCAGCAACATCGCTTCGGCTTCGGGGAAAGTCGTGCCTGTTCAATGGGCTACTTTGGGCCTGGAGAGCGGCGGCCGGATCATCTGGCTTGTCGACGAAGGAACAGAAGTCGAAGCTGGAGATGAATTGGCGCAGTTGGATACGGCCGATCTGGAAGCAGCTATGTCTCAGGCCAAAGCAGCCCATGCTTCGGCTCTCGCCCAGCTCGAAGAAACACGGGTAGGTGCTACTTCACAAGAGATCGCCGCCGCCGAAGCAGCCGTTTTGGCTGCTCGAGGAAATGTTGCAGTAGCGGAGGCCAGGCTATCTCAAGCTGAAGCAAATGTAAGCTTGTCTGAAAAAAGGGCTGAAGCGAATCTCGCACAAGCAGAAGGGGCTGAAGAAGCTGCGAAGGCAGATTTGGCCCGGGCTAATGCTGAGTTGACCCGCTTGAGGGCCGGGGCTCGCCCAGAGGAAATCGCCATGTATGAGGCCTTGGTGGTTCAAGCTGAGGCCCAGTATCTACAACCCAGGACTACCCATGACGACATCATCAACCGAGAAATCGGTGGCGTGCCCGAAGAGTTGGCCCGGTTCCAAATGCAAGCCGCCGAAGCGGCTCGCAACGCCGCTCAAGCCGAACTGGCTCTGGCTCGAGCTGGCGCTTCAGCCGAGGAAATCTCCGTGGCCGTTGCGACCGTTCGGGCCGCTCAAGCTCAGGTGACTATTGCCGAGGCTGGTGTGACAGCCGCCCAGGCCGAATTGGCCGAAGCTCAGGCTTCTCAAAATGAAGTCGCCGAAGCTCGAGCCCAACTGCAGATCGCGGAAGGCCAGCTTGCCCAGGCTGAAGCCGAGCGCGATAAACTTATCGTCGGTGCATCAGACGAGGAGATTGCCATGCTCGAAGCCCAGGTAGATCAAGCTGCCGCCGCACTCGAGGAAGCGGAGTTGGCACTAGCCAAAGCTACGCTTGTCGCTCCATTTGCCGGCACGGTTGGGGTCAGCCACGCCAGAGTAGGTGAGATCATTGCCCCTTCAACCTTTGCTCCGGTGCCGGTTATGACATTGGGAGATACAAGTACCATACGGGTAGAAACGACTGATCTGAACGAGGTCGATGCAGCCCAAGTTACTATCGGCAGTCCGGTTACTTTGACCTTTGATGCGTTACCCGATAAGGCCATCGAGGGCACCATCGCCTATCTCGCCCCAATGGCCTCAGAAGGGCAAGGTGGCACGAATTTTAAGGCCATCATCAATATGGAGGATCCGCCAGAGGCCTTAAAGTGGGGGATGACCGCTTTTGTGGATGTTGAGATAGATTAATCATGATTCAGACTATGAAATCTTATCGTCACTAAATGCAGGCTTACTACTCACGAGCTAAAAACGACCTAGTGCGATAAGTGTAAATTGGAAGCCACCTATGGAAGATACAAAGTACATTGTAGAAACAATTGATCTGGCCCGGCACTATGGCGATGGGGAAAAAGTGCGTGCTTTGGATGGAGTGTCGATGCATGTACACCATGGCGAGCTCGTTGCCGTGATGGGGCCATCGGGCAGTGGCAAGTCTACCCTCTTACACCTTATCGGCGCCCTGGATCGTCCCACTAGTGGAAAAGTGATCGTGGCTGGTCAGGATCTGGATAAGGTAAAAAACTTGGATAAGTTTCGAAACCAAACTGTTGGTTTTGTGTTCCAATTGCACAACTTGATACCAACACTTACAGCTCTAGAAAATGTTGAGGTGCCCCTTTACGAACAGAGGATTTCGGCCAAGGAACGACATAAGCGGGCAAAAGAATTGCTTGAACTGGTTGGTCTAGGGGACCGTGCCAAACATCTACCTGGACAATTATCCGGGGGGCAACGCCAACGCGTGGCCGTAGCTCGATCCTTGGTCAACTATCCCGCTCTGGTTTTAGCCGACGAACCAACCGGCGAAGTTGACTCCAAACGGGCGGCCGAGATCATCGAGATGTTACATAAGCTCAATCGCGAATTAGGTACGACCTTCATCATCGTCACACACGATCCTGCGGTAGCCCGGCAAACAAGTCGCATTATCGAATTAGACTCCGGTCGCATCATTCGCGAACATATCGTGGGAGATACTTTTGATGAAGATTGGAAGGAACTGCGATCCTCGGCCTTGGGACAAGCGCTGTTATCAGGAAGTCAGGCCGAACTCGCCGTGAATGGTCTCACCCTCTACGAGGATGGGCAGCTCACCAAGGCCGGCAAGTTTCTAAAAGATTTACTTGAAAATTCTTGACCTGCCATCTAACCACACCCACCGCTCGACGGAGCGCGTTTCATTTCCAGTTTCACTTTTGGCGTGTACTCAAGCTCATGGGTCTCAGGATCCGGCTCAGCGGCATCGCATCTTGACCCTAACGTAGTATCAAATATATAACAGAGTATCTTCACCAGCCCCGGCGTTGAAGTTCTTGGTCAAATCATCGTCGCCAACCAAGGCGGTCCATATGTTTATTTCACCTTCCAAATTAACTTGTCAGCACTTATCTGAAAGCATCCGATTCAAGGTGACATTTGTCATATTTGATTTTTGAATGTTGACATCCTCGTTCATCTGTGAAAGGATCGGTGAGACAATTGTAACTGATTAACAAGGGCACCCGCATTGATGGCAAGCACATCTTCTCGTCGTGCCCTCCGGAGGTATAGAGCATGAATCGCCGCGAATTCTGTCACAAAATAACGGTCGTTGGTGGAACAATTGCTTTGGCTCCGCTCGTCAAGGCCTGTAAGACTGAACCTGTCGATCCAACCCAAATGCTTGATTTAGAAATAACACCAGGATCGATCCCCACAAATATACCAACCACCGCACCGACTTCAGAATCAATAATAACCCCGACGACGGGTCACACGCCCACATCCACAATGGAGGATGATTCATTGCAGCCCCAGCCCACTCACGCACCAACGGTAGCGACGGACATGGCACAGGTAGCCCTGGTAAGGAGCGATAATCGCGCTGACGGCACGAAACGAGCTATCGCCTTGTTGGGATTAAATCCAGCACGAGGCAACCGGGTGTTGCTTAAGCCAAATTTCAATAGTGCTGACCAGGCGCCAGGATCCACCCACCCTGACGTGCTACGCGCGCTAATTATGGAAATCTATGATATGGGCGCCCGAAGCATTACCGTGGGCGACCGGAGTGGCATGGGCAATACCAGAGCAGTGATGGAAAAGATCGGTGTCATGGATATGGCGGCCGAATTGGGCTTTGATACCCTGGTCTTCGACGACCTGTCTGAGAATGATTGGACAATCCGGCGATCATCCGATTTTCATTGGTCTGACGGATTTGCAGTTCCCAAAGCTTTGTTGGACGCCGAATGTGTCATACAAACCTGTAATTTAAAAACCCATCGTTATGGAGGTCATTTCACTCTTTCTCTGAAGAATTCGGTGGGATTGGCGGCAAAGACCGTTGGCGGGGGTCACGATTACATGAGCGAACTGCACGGATCACCACACCAACGTTTGATGATCGCCGAAATCAACGAAGCATACTCGCCAGGCCTGATAGTAATGGATGGGGTTGAAGCCTTCGTCAATGGGGGCCCGGCGAACGGAAAAAAGGTGCCTGCGAATGTCGTATTAGCCGGGACGGATCGGGTGGCTTTGGACGCCGTTGGAGTGGCGATATTGCGGCTCTTTGGAACCACAAGGGAAGTCAGCCAGGGCATGATATTTGAGCAAGAACAGATCGCCCGGGCTGTAGAGCTGGGTTTGGGTGTCGACTCTCCACAAAAGATACGGTTTTTGACAGGTGATCCAGAAAGTGAAAGATTCGCCTCCCAGGTTCAGCAAATGTTGCTGTTATAACTGCCTCATTTCTCCTAATATTGTGCTTTTCGGGTTCACTGGATCCAGACAGAATTTGATGATGATTCCTAGTCAAAGACCGTGCGCAAGAAACGCGGGATTAAATCCTTAGTTTCCGGGCTATCTGAAAATCGAGCCAGAGTTTCCTCGACTTCCTCACGACTCATCATCGATGCATAGCCATCCAGGTAACGATGGAAGCGTTTTAGATTCTCTTCACGGGTGAGTTCCGGGTGAAATTGGGTAGCCCAAATCGGTTTTTCGGGAATACGCATCGCCTGGAACCGTGAATTCACGCTCGATGCCAGGTTGATCACACCCTCAGGCAAGCGATCTGCTCTATCTTTATGACCCAACTGGGCCATAAATGTCGGTGGAAGGTATCGAAAGAGCTCATCCTTTTTCCCGACTTCTGACAACTGTAATTCGTATGTACCCACTTCCATATTATCAGGATCGTAGATGATGCGGCCGCCAAGAGCCTGAACCATCATCTGAAAGCCAAAACAAGAGGCAAAAGTCGGGTGTCCAATATCTACGACAGCAGCCAACAAATCCATCACCTTTAAGAAGCCGGGCAGGTTTTTTTTCGAAACGTAATACTCACCGCTCCCTCCAACCATCAGAGCATCATGTCGCTTAACATCGTTTAGGGAAGGCGTTCCGTTTAGAAGGTCGAATGGAACAAAGTTGCTTTCATCTAAACCAGCCATCTCGGCGAAAGAACTTAGCTCTTCCAAGCGGGCCGTATCGTCCGCATGGCGAGCCTGCAAGAGTAGGATTTTCGGTTTCATCAAGTCTTACGATAACTTGATTTTATTATCGCTGCAACCTGGTATGTTGGGCCTATTTTTGGAGATTGTAAACAATGACTGAAGTTACTTCGGCTATGATTCGCAATATCTTTTAATTACCCAGCCCAATAAAGATTAACATGAATGGGTGACATTTTATTCCATAAAGCTCAACCTGACGTTCGGAGTAACAAGGTAAACCAACACGATAACGCTGATGATTGTCCCAATCCAATCAAGGCTAGCCGGTCCAACTAAGGCGAATAAGGCGAAGAGGATCTTGATCCCCAAGACGACGACAGTTCCCAACCAGGCCCAATATCGCATCCGCCACAGACCCAAGCCAAATAAAATAGTTACTAGGCCCCAAATGGCACTGAAAAGGCTGGTGAAACCTAAGCCGGGACCACCAAAACCGAAAATCGACCCTAGGAATCGAACCCCAATCGTACTAAAAAGGCCCGCACAAAAGGTCCAGATACCAAGCAAGACGATGATTAGAGATATGATTGTAACGCCAATTGGACGGTCCTTCATTTTCTACCTCCCAAACAAGAACGGAAAAATAAAGGTGAAAGTCACTTAGAAATAGTAACTATCACATCTGGTTATAGTAATTACGTAAGACGGGTGGTTGGGGTTTCAGAAAGATTTTGGTATGGCTCCCCTACAGTACGCTCTAGCAGATGAAAAGGGCCGGCTCATTTATCGTTCTTATTGGCCGATGCTCCGGCCGGGCTCATCGTATAACACCAGGCTTCACCCTTAAGCACAACCTCCCCATCCTGTTGGGTGATGGTTCTTGAGCACTTCTACTTCGGCCGTGATGGTATCGCCGATGAAGACGGGCGCAGTAAACTGCCAGTTCTGATTCAAAAACACGGTTCCCGGCCCCGGCATCTCCATGGCTACCAGGGCATGCAGCAGTCCCGTCGTCAAACCCCCTTGCACCACCAACCGGCCGAAACTGGTATCCGCTGCATATTCTTCGTCGAAATGGAGGGGGTTATAGTCACCGGTTAGATCGGCGTAATCCTTGACGTGTTTACCCGTCAGAGTCATGCTTCGGGTTGCTTTTTGTCCCGCGATCAAATTCATCCTCAAGCCTCCAAATCAAATGTTCATTTTCATCGTACCTACTACTAAAAAATTGTAACGTGGCCTTTTCTACGTTTAGACAGTTCTTTCCGGCACGCGTCCTAATATAAAACTGTAAGTCAGTTCAGCCGCCCTCTGCCATTCTTTATCAACCGTGATCACATGACCGCTATCGGAAAATTCGACCAACTGTTTGTCGGCAGAACTGACCTGTTCGTAAACAAGCTGGACGCCTCCCGGCGTAACTGTCGGATCGGAGGTGCTATATATAGCCAACAGAGGACATGTTACTTGGCTTAACAGATCCTTGACCTCGGGAATGGAGTTCAATAGTTCGAAAGCTGCTGCTGTTGGATAGGTATCGTACGACCAGAGAAATGATTGGGCTTCCGGATCGGCCCAATACTCATCCGGCTTCGATAGTTGGCGGACGAACCTGGTGATGAACTTGGGCAAGTGCCGGCGCCAATCTGTGATGTCGATGGCGGCGGCATAGGTCACGATGCCGGTTATATCGTCGTTGTTGGCTGCCAACCAAAGGGTCAATAATGCCCCCATAGAAAGACCGGCGACAAAGACTGTGTCACATTTGCTACGCAAACCAACCAGGGCTCTGTTAGCTTCGGCGCACCAATCATCCCAACCATAGTTGTTTAAATCTTCCGGGGTCGTACCATGGCCAGGAAGCAAAGGGCCATAGGTGGTTAAGCCGCGCTCATTCAGATGACGGCCGATAGGTCGCATCTCGGCCGCCGAACCCGTAAAACCATGTATAAGTAAAACCCCTATTGGACCACCTTCCATGAAGAAGGCAGACGGATCGATATTGGTCGGCATTGGCATTAAATCAACTCCTCAAAATTTGACATGATTGACGAGGTTAACAAGATTGATTCTCAACCTATCATAATCGCGATATCTATTACATACCAATTCGCTACCAGCATCATCAATCGCAGGATCATCCTAAAACAAACGCCAGAGGGAAGTGAGTGCTTTCCTTTGTTTAAAACGCCCGTACCAGAGACACAAGGGGTAGAGCAAAATCAATCCTAAGAGCCAGTAAGGATACATGGCGATAATGGATGTGCCGCTTGGTGCAAATAGGTATCCAAGTGCTGCATACAGGAAAAGGTGGAGGATATAAAAAAAGAGGGGCGCTTGGCCGAAAACGGCAAGCGATTCCAGGATAATGGATCTAGCTTTGGCCAGCTTTGAGAAAAGCCATAAGATGATTAAGTTCATGCCAGTCGTCAACAATGTGAAAACCATGCTAGGCGGATACTTGACCACATTTAGAAAATCAATCCAGCTATCGCTGGCTCGCGGCCGGATATTTCCAAAGCTATCCAACAGCCGAAGTAGGATAAATGCGAATAGAAAGACGATTCCCAGCCATAATCCCCGGTTAAAAGCTTGTTTGGAATCTTCATCGAGCCAATAACCAAATACAAGCCCAAAGGTAACTAGTTCCAACCAGGGCAGGATTGGATAATTCGACCAAAGGCTAAGATCACCGCCAGAGAAGATAAACAACAGTTCTAATAGGCCAGGATCGACCGACGACCACAACTCTGGAGCGGGATGCATGAGTTCTGTGCTTAAAAATAACACAACCGTTATCGCCAAGATGTACATTGGAGGGAGCCAGAGCAAGAAGCTGGCGAGGATCATTGTTCCCCCAAGGGCAAAAAGGACCCCCACATAATTCCCCAACATCCAACCTCCTGGAGAGAGTTCCCAGGCACGATTGACCAGGATAAATTGCAGGAGGATCAACAAAAGACCACGAAGGACAAAATACCGGATGACGGCCCATCGACTCCAGCCTTGCCTCCGGCGACTCTTGGCAAACAGCAGCATACCAACCCCCATCAGGAAGAAAAAGCCGGGTGCGGCCAGGTGGGTGATGAAGCGGGTTAAAAATGAGAAAGAATCTCTGTATATAGGGAATGGTCCGCCCCATTGCTCGCCGGTAGGGTGTTTTTGGGCAACGAAATGATTGGCGTGATCAAGAGCCATCACGACGATGATCAAGCCTCGTAGGGCGTCAACTGCCAAAAGCCGGTTTGACTTCGAGCGAACATTCACTTCGCTAACTCCTTGAAAGGAAATCAAAGCGAGTGCGAGTTTATGAAACTTTCAAAGGCTTTTTTAGCTACGCTCTGCCCAACAAAGCGCCAAAGTATCGCCTTACACTCAAAGGCTGGCCCGATAGCAAGGTTTGGGCACGGAATAATCGAGCCACAATGCGCACGATGACTATCGCCCCGGCGATCTGCAAAAGGGCGGCTAGCGCCGACTGCCAGGCCGGGACCTCGGTCGCAACCATGCGGGTGATCATGCCCACCGGCGATGTCAAGGGAAAAAGGCTGAAGAATATGGCGATAGGGCTATCCGGGTTGGTAATGATGACAATTAAGAACATGTAAACGGCAATGAGCGGAATCAGGACGATAAATGACACGCCACGCGAATCTTTCAGTTCCGGCGCCAAGGCCCCTAGCCCGGCCATCTGTGAGCCATAGATAGCATATCCGAGGAGAGCGTAAACACAGGCCCATAGCAACAAGGGGATGGGCAACTCAAAACCCTCCGGTATTGCCAGAGGTTGGCCGCCAAAATTAGCCACCGACCACAGCACTAGCACATACAAAACCATCATCAAAACCCCGAGAATCCCGACGGCCAGGATTTTTCCGGTGACCAACTGCCGGGTTGACACCGACGAAAGCAGGACTTCAAGGACCCGATTCTTCTTTTCATCGGTCAAGGCAGCAACCAAAATGCTGGAGGACATGATGATCACCATGTAAAGGATCAGGGCCATCAGGTTGGGTAATAGCTCTGCTATCCAGCTATCCTCTCCTTCATTGGGACCAGGTAATGCCAGGGAAGTTACCTCTAAATCCAGAGGTTCTCTCACTTTCATGGCCAGCCTTTCGTCTCCAAGCAAGTTAGCTACAAGCAGCCACTCCATACTTTCCGTCCGGAGATCATCACCTAATGGATTGTGAGTTTCCTTTACATAAGTTAAATCGCCGGTTTCGACATAATCGGCCGGTACGAAATAAAAAGCGCCGATCTCACCCTCTTCCAGGGCAGCCTGGGCTGCTGCCACATCGGGATATTCCACCAACCACCCATCAGGCAAATCGGCCGGCAGGTACTCGATCAGACCCCCTTGGTCTACCAGGCCTTCGGTAATTAGCTCGGAAGGGAGGCATCTCGATTTATGGCCATGACGATCACCGCCACGAGGCCCAGTAATAACGGCACACCAAAGCCAAACAACAGGAAAACCTTTCGCCGCATAGTGGCTTTGATTTCCTGCAACATTACCAATAGCGTCTTTGACATCGTTTACCCCAAACTCTTCGTGCTTTGTAAAGTTTGTTACTGCAAATGTCATTCTGAACCGGAGGTGAAGAATCCCTCGAAAGGTCCTGGGGATTCCTCGCTCCGCTCGGAAGGACGCTTTTCAACAAACCTGTTAAGAGTGCACTACTTAGATTGTTTT
>Ga0111142_1094_pt1 | contig 16680 bp, 10 predicted proteins | sample DeeMarSeWOR28_12_FD_80398 | JGI IMG/M metagenome (GOLD analysis project Ga0111142, IMG submission 80398) | Anaerolineae bacterium SG8_19 | reverse complement strand
AGCCGACGTCAGCCAGAAAGCCGACGTGACCCGTCTCGTCGAAAAAACGGTCCAACACTTTGGTCAGCTCAACATCTTGATCAACAACGCCGGCATCTATCCCCTACACTCGCTCGTAGACATGGCCGAGGAAGATTGGGACCTGGTGCTGGACAGCAACCTGCGCAGCACCTTCCTTTGCACCCAGGCGGCCGCCAGGCAGATGATGAACCAGGGCAGCGGCGGGGCCATTGTGAACATCGCTTCGATCGAAGGCCAAAACCCGGCCCCCAACCACAGCCACTATGACGCCGCCAAAGGCGGGGTCTTGATGCACACAGCCGCCTCCGCCTACGAGCTGGGCCCGCATGGCATCCGGGTGAACGCCGTCTCGCCTGGCCTCATCTGGCGCAAGGGCCTGGAAGAAGAGTGGCCCGACGGTGTAACCCGGTGGCAGAAGGCGGCCCCCCTAACCCGGCTTGGCCTACCCAGCGACGTGGCCGACGCCTGCCTTTTTCTGGCTTCCCCGGCCGCCCGCTGGATCACCGGAATTAACCTGGTCGTGGACGGCGGGGTGATGACCCACCAGATATATTGACCCAAGAAAGAATGGCCCCAAAAAGGGAGGATGAATCATGCTGACACCTCAACAAATCATCGATCACCTCGGCCTGGAGCCATTGCATGAGGAAGGTGGTTTATTTATCCAGAGCTATTGCTCGCCAGAAACCATCAGCCGCGAGCATTTGCCTGAGCGCTATCAGGGCGATAAGCCTTTCGGCACGGCCATCTATTATCTATTGACAGCCGAAGTGGATTCCTTTTCAGCCCTGCACAAATTGCCGACGGACGAGATGTACCATTTCTACCTGGGCGACCCGGTCGAACTGCTGCAATTGCATCCGGATGGGACAAGCAGGCGCGTCATTCTGGGCCAGGAACTTCTGGCAGGACAGCAAGTCCAGCACCTCGTCCCCCACGGTGTTTGGCAAGGCTCCCACCTGATCCCTGGAGGAAGTTTCGCCCTGCTGGGCACGACGATGGCCCCGGGTTATACCTCTGAAGATTATGTAGCCGGGGTCGCCGGCGAGCTCATCGCCCAATACCCAGATCAAGCCGAGCTCATCAGGCAGTTAACCCGCGGATAGTTCAACCTATTAAGAGTATCCCTTACCACCTGGCATTGGGGTAATGATCAAGAATATTTTTGATTTTTAGATATCAATACCACAAATTCTTGACAAACACGGGCCAATAAGCTAGAATGTTACCGTTCACATGTGACCGGTAACATTTTTGAACTCTTTAAGCTAAATGTTGCCATTATGTTTTCTCTGAAATGCTTAGATCTCCTCAAAGATCTATCTTCTCAACAGACATGGCTCGTTCTCGTGTAACCATCCGTGATGTAGCAGCTCGCGCCGGTGTCTCCCACCAGACTGTTTCCCGTGTCATTAATCATAGTAAACACGTCAGTCCAGCAACACGATTAAGGGTCGAAGAAGCTATCGCCGAGCTGGGTTACCGGCCCAATGCCATTGCGCGTTACATGGCCAAAGGGCGTACCGGTACCCTGGCCTGTATTGCTCCAAATCTCACCGACTACACTTTCGCCAGCCTCATCGACGGCGCCGAAACAGAGGGCCGTCAGCATGGGTATTTCTTACTCTCTGCTTCAGCCCACGATGAGGAAACCTTTATTTGCCTCATCGATGATTTTGTGAAAAGCCGCCGGGTAGAGGGCATCATGGTCATAAATCCCTATGCCGATCGACGCCACTTACATCTGCCGCCCGATTTCCCCACCGTCTTTGCCGGCGCCCGTCCGCGAAAGGAAGCAACCGACTCGGTTGCACTGGACGACGTCGGCGCTGCGCGTGTCGCAACCCGGCATCTTATTGACCTTGGCCACCGGCGTATCGCCATGATTACTGGGCCCATGGCCGAAGATTGTTCCCAGGATCGCTGTCTGGGCTATGAACAAGCACTACAGGATGCGGATCTAGTTCCCTTGCCAGAGCTGATCGTCGAAGGAACTTGGTTGGCTCCCTCTGGGTACGAAGCCTATCAGAGGCTTGCCCTATTAGACCCTGCTCCAACGGCCGTGTTTGCCCAGAACGACCAGATGGCGGTCGGCGTTTTACGAGCCGCCAGGGATAGAGGGTTGATGATACCAGATCATCTATCCGTCATTGGGGTTGACGACATCCCACTGGCAGCATATTTTGCCCCACCCTTGACAACTTTGAGACAAGATTTTGCTAATATCGGCCGGGAGGCTGCCCGGTCACTGATCCGGACTGTAGAGGAACCTGATGCCCCAGCCCGACAGTTACGGCTCCCGGCCGAACTGATCGTCCGCCGCTCTACCGGGCCAATACCAACTACAGGTTCAGCGACGTTAGCCCCACAATAATAAACAGGAAAGAATGATCGAAAATATCAGGAGGTGACTATCGCGAGAAAACAGGTAACCAACTAGGACAAGAGTAAGATGTATGTTCAATATTAAATCTCAAGTAAATCGGAGGAGAATAGTCATGAATATCAAACGATTTTGGATTCTCGTAGTTTTGTTGCTCAGTCTGAGTTTATTCCTGGCCGCTTGTGGCGGCGCTGAAGAGCCAACGGCCGTTCCAGTCGAGGAGCCAGCTGAAGAACCAGCTGAGGAACCGGCCGAGGAGCCAGCTGAGGAACCGGCCGAGGAGCCAGCTGAAGAACCAGCTGAGGAACCGGCTATGGAGGAAGTTGCCCTGCGCTGGCGCACCCGTCCCGACAACCAGGCTGAGATCGACGTTTACCAGTCAATCAGCGACGATATCGATGCTGCAAATGACAATCTGGCGCTAACCTATGAGCCCGGCGGAAGCGAGACGGCCAGCTACCAAGATGTCTTGAAGACTGAGCTGGCTGCCGGCACGGCGCCTGACGTCTTTTGGATCCCTGGCACCGATGTAGCCGACTTCGCCACCCGGGGCCTTATCATGGATCTACGCCAGATGGCCGATGCGACTGGCGGCTATAGCGACGGTGATTTTTATCCAGGGCCAATGTTCCACCTGACCTTTAATCCCGAGACAGGCAATACAGGTGAGACATTGTGGGGATTACCTCGCGATGTATCTGCCTTCGGTCTGTACCTAAACCTAGATCTCTTGGCCGAAGCTGGCGCGCCAGATCCTCGTGAACTGGCTGCCAACGGCGAATGGAACTGGGACACATTCCTTGAAGTAGCCCAGGCTGTGAACGGCCTTGGCGACGATATCTTCGGCTATGGCCAGAACGCCTGGTGGGGGCCTTATGGTTACTGGATCAACGCGGCCGGCGGCGGTTTCTTTGATGAAGCTCGTGAAGCCTGTGCGCTGGACACTCCGGAATCGCTGGCTGGGCTGGAGTTTGAGCAAAAGATCTACCAGGACTTTGACGTTGCCGTGCCCTATGGTGAGGACAGCGAACCACCATTCCTGGCCGGCAAGGTGGGCATGTTCCAAAACGGCCGCTGGGCCACCCCTGGTACTCGTGCCAGCGCCGACTTCAACTGGGACGTGGTTGAGCTACCGGATGGCCCGGCCGGTCCAAGCAACTGGCTGTTTTGGGGCGCTTACGTGGTCAACGCCAACACCGAGCACCCAGAGGAAGCCTGGGAATTGGTCCAGGAGCTGACCACAGCCGAAACCCAGGGCAAGGTTGCCGAGCTAGGCGCCAATATCCCCAGCCGGGTCAGCCAGGACGCGCTCGATGCCTTCCTAACCTTTACACCGCCTGAGAATAACCAGGCCTTCCTCAATGGCCTGGCCAACAATCCGGCGACAGAGGGTCCATTGTGGGCCGGTAGCTGGCCCGAATACGATGCCGTTATGGGCCCGGCCGTACAATCCGTGTTAACTGGCGAGACCAGCATTGACGATTTCGCCGCCACCATTTGTAACGAAGCGAACAAGGCTTTTAGCCAGTAAACTTTGATTCGGTAAGTGAAAAGGGTGGGCCAAGGCCCACCCTTTTCACATCTGGTAAACAGGAGTTGTCCCGATGACTGTGACAACATTCGAAGCGACAGAAACTCAACAACCACCAAAAGGAAAATTGAATGCCTGGCTTCGTTTATCTCAGCTTTGGCATGTGATCCTATCCGTTGCCGCCTTGGCTGGGATTATTTACATCTGGTTTGTTCTGGGCGACCAAATGGCCCTTTGGCTCCGAATCCTGATCACCGTCATTCTGGCGGCAGTGGCTGTTTTCAGCAGCATGGCCGTCGTTTACATCAACCGTCTTGATCACCGTGGTCGTGTCATATCGCTATTCCTCAACTTCCTGGGATTTATATTCTGCTTTTTTGGTATTCTGCACCTATTGGGCGCTTTTACCGGCCTCGATACTCTGGCTGACACCTTCGGAAGATCGATTCCTTTTTTGTTGATCGTATCCGCAGGCTACCTGATTCGCGCCTTCAGCAAACGGTATGAAGATCGACCCGCGGTCCAGCAGCGCCTAGATCTCATCGGCAAGATCGTGATGATCGTTGGCGCTGTCGCCTTTTTGGTAGCAGCCGGCCTTATTCAAGCCCTCCAAGCTGTGGTTACTGGTTTCGGGAACCCAACCGTCATCGTGATGACAGTCGGCCTCGTCTTGACAGGACTGACCCTCTGGAATATGTGGCGGCAGCCAACGGCGGAGGCCTTTGGAGCAACCAACGCCGACAAGGAAATGCTTGAAGGCTATTTGTTCTTATCCCCAAATCTGATCGGCTTTCTCGTCTTTTTCGCCGGACCCTTGCTTCTCTCATTGTACGTGAGTTTCACCGATTGGGACGCCTTTGGCACAGCCAATTGGGTTGGACTGGAAAACTATGCCAAGATCTTCAACCTGACCGTCGCCCGCCTGGCATCGCCCGACCAGCTAGCCAACGACGTAATTGATGTATCAATCTACGATGAACTGGCCCGCATCAACTTGTTTGGCCAGAGTATCATCCTCGGGGCGGCTGATAAGCTCTTCTGGATCGCCCTGTTCAATACGTTTAAGTATGTGATCTTGGTGGTCCCGTTGAGTGTTATCCCGGCGCTTTTTCTGGCTAATATGCTAAACAGCAAAATACCGGGTATGAAGTTCTTTCGGGCTGCCTACTTCATACCCAGCGTTGCCGCCGTGGTGGGCATCGCTCTGATCTGGCAGTGGTTGTTCAACGCTACCGTCGGATACATCAATTACTTTATAACCATCTCGATTGATTTCGCCAACCAGCTATTCGGAACCGGCATCGTCGACCCCCAGATTCGCTGGACTTCTGAAAGCAACACTGCGCTCATCGCCGTGGTCATCATGGCTGCCTGGCAGATGATTGGATTTAACACGGTACTATTCCTGGCTGGATTACAAACCATCCCAGGTGTTTTATATGAAGCAGCCTTAGTGGATGGAGCAGGCTCCTGGCAGAAGTTTTGGAGGATTACACTGCCTTTATTGGCTCCGACGACGTTTTTTGTTTTGACCACCACACTCATTCGAGCCATGCAGGTATTTGAAGAGATATTTATTTTAATGGGGCAGTATCCCGCCGGACCCGGAAACTCAACGCTAACCATGGTCCTCTACTTATATCAAAAGGGATTCCAACGCTTTGAGCAAGGCTATGCATCGGCCATTGCCTGGGTGTTATTTGCGCTGATCTTTGGCATTACGCTGATTCAATTCCAAAGGCAGCGCGCCGGCGGTACCGAGTACTAGTATTAGAGAGGATGGTATGAAATCACATCGCCTAAGAACAAATATCCGCAATGCCGTCATCTACATTGTCCTGACCGTCTTTGCCCTGGTGATGCTGTTTCCGTTTTTCTTCATGTTTTTCACCTCTTTCAAAGATCCGAAGGACACATTCCGATTTCCGCCTCGTATGCTTCCACGGGAGCCGGTTTCCACAATGGTAGAAGGATATGACGAACCTTTACCCCTCTACATGGTCAACATCAATGGTCAGGAGAAGGAATTTGCCCTGGTGGAAAGTGGCATAAAGATTGGTGTATATGCGGATCCTGAACAACCTGATGTGACCTATGAGCTTCCGGTTAGCGACGTCAAGCCGACAGGCGGGTTCACTAATCAACAAACTGTTACCTTCGAAGGTGAAGACGCGCCTTTATACGATGTCGAGGTCGATGGAACAACCATTCCCATGGTAGAGGTAGGCATGACCGCCCTGGGACGCTTTATTGATCTAGGCGATCCATCTGTGGAGATATTGCAGAATGTTCGCCTCAGTGAGCCTGTGGAAAATCTGACGGCCCGCCCGGGAAACTATGAAGAGGTTATCGAATTGCAAAATATGGATCGCAGCCTGACAAATACGATTTTAGTGACCGTCCTGGTTGTTACCGGTACGCTGGCCACCTCCGTATTAGGCGGTTACGCCTTTGCCCGTCTGCACTTTCCAGGCCGGGACAAGCTCTTTGTCTTTTACTTGGGCCTCATCATGATTCCATTCGTCGTCCTGGTTACGCCGATGTACCAACTGATGGTGGCCATCGGCTGGGTAGATAGAACGGTATCGCTCATCGTGCCCTGGATTTTCAGCGCCTACGGTACGTTCCTAATGCGCCAGTTCTTCATCACCATCCCTAAGGAAATAGAGGAGGCAGCCTTGATCGACGGCGCCTCTCGCTTGCAGATATTGTGGCGAATCTTCATTCCTGCCAGCACACCTGCACTGGCAACGCTAGCTACCTTTACGTTCTTGTATGCCTGGAACAGTTTCTTCTGGCCACTGGTGGTCATCAACACCGGCAATGTGAGCAATCACGTCTTAACTTTATCGCTCAACGTGTTACGCGGCCGGGCATCGGACAGTCCTAACCTCATCCTTGCCGGAGCAGCCATCGCCATTCTGCCGCCGTTGCTCATCTTTATTGTCGCCCAGCGTTACTTTGTGGAGAGCGCAACCAGTAGCGCTGTCAAGGGGTAAGGCCGAGAGCGCTAAGTCTCCGAGGACAATCTCGAAGCCAAAAGAAACGTTGAGCAATGAATAAACCCGGCCGCCTCTATGAAGCCTACATTTTCGATCTCGACGGTACCATTTATCTGGGAGAGTCCCTATTGCCGACGGTCGAATATACTTTGATAAATTTGCGCTCCCTAGGCAAGCGGACGGTATTTCTCTCCAACAACCCTACTCATACCCGCGAGGATTATGCACAGAAATTGAACCGGCTTGGACTACCTACGCCAGTTGAAGACGTCATCAACTCTTCGGCCGTCATGGTCCATTTACTGAAGAAGCATTTACCGGACGCACGGCTCTTCGTAGTTGGCGAGGAGTCTTTGCGTCGGGAACTCAGTGCAGCTGGGTTTGAATTAACCGATGAAGCCCAGCATGTAGATGTGGTCATTGCCAGTTTCGACCGCACTTTTGCTTATTGGAAGCTGCAAGTGGCTTTTGATGCTATACGGGCTGGTGCCCGCTTCTTTGCCACCAATGCTGACCGTTACTGTCCAGTGCCCGGTGGCGGCGAGCCCGATGCCGCGGCGATGATCGCCGCGATTGAAGCCTGCACCAATACCAAGGTGGAGGCTGTTGTTGGTAAACCAAGTCACTATATGGCAGAAGCGGTCTTGGATCTGTTATGTATTCAGGCTAAGGATTGTCTGATGACCGGCGACCGCCTAGAGACTGACGTCTTGTTAGGTCTTAACTCCGGAATGTCAGCTGCACTAGCTTTAACGGGCGCGACAGATGAATCCGCCCTCAAGGATTCATCGATCAAACCAACCTACATTCTTCACCGACTAGCCGAGCTCATACCGAAAGCTGACTGATTGGTGTTGTCACCCAGTTCAAACATTGAATTATGGCCAAAACATTCCTTCTAGGCATTGATCAAGGAACCAGCGGAACCAAGGCCGTTATTGTAAGCCATGACGGGGAAATGCTGGGTTACGCTTACCAGCCCGTTGCTCGCATTTATCCACAGCCGGGCTGGGTCGAACAAGATCCTCATGCTGTATCTGCTGGGGTTAGCGAGGCCATTACAGAGGCGATTGGCCAGGCCGGTATCTGGCCCAGCGAGATCGCTGCTTGTGGTCTGGCCTGCCAACGGAATACCGACTTCGCTTGGGATGTTCGTACAGGCCAACCTGTTGGTAATGCCATTACCTGGCAGGACTTGCGATCACTCCCTTTCTTAGAAGAACTAAGACAGTGGCCATTATCGGCTGAAGTGCACCAGCGACTAGGATATGGACCGGGCCCTTACATGTCCGCTTTACACCTGGCCTGGCGCGCGAGAAATGACCTTGCTTACCAAGAAGCTGCCAGATCTGGTCACTTACGGTTGGGATTATCGGCCGCCTGGCTGTTGCAAACTATGGGACATCCTACAGGACACTACCTGGACTATTCATTGGTCCAAGCCATGGGCTTGTACGATTTTCGTGCCCAGCAATATTGGGCTGAATGGCTGGCCTGGTTGGGTTTGTCACCAGATACTTTGCCAATGGCCGTGCCTACGATACATGACTTTGGCACCCTTTGTATTACAGGTCCGGATGGCAGAACGGCCGATGTCCCTGTCCTGGCCATGATTGGGGATCAGCAGGCCGCCTTATTTGGTCATAATTGCCGCCAACCCGGCGAAGCCGAGTGCACCCATGGCACCGCTTCCTACGTGAAAGTATTCCTGGATGAAGAGGCGCCTTATCTTGAGAAAATGGATGTCTTTTATGCATGGCAACTAAATGGCCGTCAGACATACTGTCTTGAAGCGCCAACTACCGTCATCGGCGCGGTTATCCGCTGGATGCGTGATGAGGTGTGCCTGATTAGCGATTACGAGGAACTTGAAACTTTGGCCGCTTCAGTCCCTGATCCAGGTGGCCTCTATTTCGTCCCTGCTTTCACGGGCCTGAATGCGCCCTACGGTGATCCCAATGCCCGGGGCACACTATTTGGTCTTACACTTGGACATACTCGCGGCCATATTGTTCGAGCCTTTTTGGAAGCGCTAGGCTACCAACTACGGGATATATTGGCCTCTGTTTCAGCAGAAACCGGAATAAGGGTCAATGAATTGCTGGTCGGAGGTGGGGTATCGGCCAGCGACTTGGCCTGCCAGATTCAGGCTGATCTACTCGGCATCCCCGTGAAGCGTCCCAAGTTCTCAGAAACCACAGCCTGGGCGGCAGCCTTGTTGGCTGGCCTGGGAGCAGATGTTTGGAAGGATCTATCAGAACTGCCTCCCTTACCCGGTGATCACACTCGCTTTTTACCGCAATTGTCCGCAGTACAGCGAGAGGCCGGCTATGAGTGTTGGAAACATGCGGTCTCATTAACGCGAGCCTGGGGGGAAGGGGCATAAAATACAATCCTGCAACGACTATGAAATTTGGCGTTTGTTATTATCCTGAACACTGGCCTGAAGATCGTTGGGAAACCGATGCTCAGATGATGGTCAAGACTGGAATCGAGATCGTTCGAGTTGCCGAGTTCGCCTGGGCGAAGTTGGAACCAGAGGCAGGATGTTACGAATGGTCATGGTTAGATCGAGCTATCAACCTCCTGGGCAGCGCCGGCCTCCGTGTCATGCTCGGCACGCCAACCGCTGCACCTCCAATATGGCTCACCAGGGACCATCCAGATATTTTGCGTGTTGACGCAAACGGCCGGAGTCGCGATCATGGCACACGCCGGCACTACTGCCCAAACAGTCCGACTTACCACCACTTCAGCAAGGAAATCGTGTCGGCAATGGCCCAACGATACGGTCAACATCCCCATGTTTTCGGCTGGCAAATAGACAACGAGTGGGGAGGTGGCCATACCGCCCGTTGTTATTGCGACAACTGTGTCACGGCCTTTCAAAAATGGTTAAAAGAACGCTATCGTGATATCTCGGTCTTAAACGATGCTTGGGGGACGCTCTTTTGGTCGCAAACCTATATGAATTGGAGCCAGATTCGTTTACCCGATCATTCTATAGATAAGCCTAATCCCAGTCATGTATTGGATTTCTATCGCTTCTCGTCCGATTCCTACGTTGCTTATCAACGGCTACAAATTGACTTGGTTCGCCAATTTGCTCCGCAGCACGTTGTAACCACCAATTTTATGGGCTTATATCGCGATCTTGATCAATTTGACCTGTCTAAAGATCTCGATTTCGCCACCTGGGATAATTATCCGACGGGCAACCTCGATCGTTGGTACCGGTACCTTTACCCAGAGCAATCCGATCCGCCGACCTCAAAGTCCTCGCTCGCATATGATGTAGGCGACCCTTACATCACCGGTTTGGCTCATGCTCTCACGCGCGGCCTTAAAAACCAGCCCTTCTGGGTCATGGAGCAGCAAGCAGGCGCCATCAACTGGGGCAGAGTAAATCCAGGTATCCGGCCAGGTACCACTCGCCTGTGGACCTGGCATGCTCTGGCCGAAGGAGCTGATACCGTTATATACTTCCGCTGGCGCTCGACCCTGTTCGCCCAGGAACAATACCATTCAGGCCTCCTACAGCATGATGGTTCGGCCAGCATTGGTCTTAGCGATCTCGAATTGCTACGGGAGGAACAGCAGCATTTAGCCGACTTGACCCGGCAACCAGACGAGGCCAATGTGGCCCTGATATTTGATTTTGATGACCTGTGGGCTATAGAAATTCAACCTCATCGCAGCGACTACGGTTACCTAAAGCACTTATTCGTGTACTATCTTGCCTGCCAGCGGCTAGGTATTCAGGTCGATGTGATCCCTGCGAGCGGCGACTTGAACAAATACAGCTTGATCTTAGCTCCGACGTTGCATAGCGTCGATGAGGGACTGGTGAAAAAGTCAATGCAGGTGGCAATTTGTTGTTAGGCGTTCGTTCCGGGTTCAAAACAGTCAGCAATTTGGCCACCGACCAATCCTTGCCAGGGCTGCTGCGGCCGCTGACGGGCGCCACGGTTCTTGGCTGGCAGTCGCTGCCAGAAGAAAATGGATGGGATCTATCATCAACTATAACAGGACTGGAAGGACCAGCCGCTTATTGGGTTGAGATACTGCAACCCCAAAGCGAGTCTCTGCGGGTCTGGGCCAGCTACCGCACTGGCCCCTACTCTGGGAAGGCGGCCTTAACCGAAAACACGCTGGGTAAAGGGCGAGTATATTACCATGGCTGGTATCCAACAGAAAGACAGGCGCGAGTCATCATTGGACACCTGGCAGATAGTTTGGCCCTCTCGTGCCTTGGGGAATTGCCTTTTGGTTTGGTCGCGCGCCGACGGGGCGACGCAATTATTTTGTTAAACTTTACTGACAGCGTATTGTCGGCGACCGTAGCCGGCCGATCCGTAACCGTCAACCCACGCGATGTGATGGTCGCAACTTCGCCGACTTCAGCGGTGTGAGGGACGCAACCTGCTGTCAGCTTAGTCAGACAGTCACTCGTCCGTACCAATTCATTTCATTAAAAAGGATAATCCGAAATTTATGCCTAAGATCACCTTCATCGGCGCAGGAAGCACGGTATTTACCAAAAATTTATTGGGAGATATCCTCGCTTTTCCAGAGTTAGCCACGTCAACCATCGCCTTGCACGATATTGACGAGGATAGGTTGCATACATCTGAGATCGTCGCTCGTAACGTGGCACAGGCCTTGAAAGCCCATCCAAAGATCGAATCCACTACCGATCGTCGGGCAGCCTTGGATGGGGCCGATTATGCTATCTGCATGATTCAAGTAGCCGGGTACAAGCCGGGCACAGTCATCGACTTTGAGATCCCCAAAAAGTACGGGCTTCGCCAGACGATTGCCGACACACTAGGCATTGGCGGCATCATGCGCGGACTACGCACGGTACCGGTCTTATTGGAAATGACCCGGGATATGGTCGAGCTTTGTCCCAGCGCCCTCTTCCTTAATTACGTTAACCCGATGGCCATTAATTGCTGGGCCTTACATCGAGCCACGAATATCCAGGTAGTCGGCCTCTGTCACAGTGTTCCGCACACCGCCGGGGAATTGGCTCACGATATTGGCCTCCCTATTGACGAGATCAATTATTTAGCAGCAGGCATTAACCATATGGCCTTCTATCTCAGGTTCGAGCGAAAAGTGGATGGGGTGATTGAAGATCTCTACCCGAGAATCCATCAAGTTATCAGCCAAGGGCGCGTGCCACTCGCAAATCAGGTGCGCTATGACATGTTGCAAAGGCTCGGTTATTTTGTGACGGAGTCGAGTGAACACTTCAGCGAGTACGTGCCCTGGTTCATTAAACGGGATCGTCCCGACTTGATCGAACAGTACCATATCCCCTTGGATGAGTACATCCGGCGCTGCGAGGAGCAAATTGCTAACTGGGAAGTGTTGGGCCAGGAACTAAAAAGCGGCCTGCAAAAATTAGATATTGAGCGCAGCGTTGAGTATGGCTCGCTTATCATTCACAGTATGGAAACGGGCAAGCCGCGCACAGTCTATGCCAACGTACCTAATAATGGGCTGATCAGTAATCTTCCGCCAGATTGCATTGTGGAAGTACCGTGCCTGGTGGATAAGAACGGCCTTCAACCGACATACATCGGCTCCTTACCCCCTCATATCGCTGCACTGATACAAACGAATGTTAATGTCCAGCGTTTGACCGTGGAAGCCGTCCTGACGAGAAAAAGGGACCACATTTACCACGCTGCCATGCTTGATCCCCATACAGCAGCCGAGTTGGACTTGGATCAGATCTGGTCACTGGTGGACGAACTGATTGCTGCACACGGAGATTGGCTTCCCCAGTACAACTAGATGATCCCATCAAATTGACAAGACCCTTAGTATTAGCCTAGACTGATAGTAGATTGGTTGCATTAACTGGCTGGCAATAAGTGCTAGACAGTGCAATAGACTACCCGGTAGGGAGCATGTCTGAAGACTTCGACTGGCAGGCCGACCAAGGAGCCGGCTGGGAGCGTGGGGTTCAGGAGACCATTCCTAAGGCAGCCGGATCTCGCAAGCGTTACTGGTACAGTATTCTCGTCTCTTTATTAGCGCTTGTTGCAGGTGGGGCTTTAGCGAGTTGGCTTTTGAGCCAGCACATGAATAAATTGTATACCACCGTTAAATTGGACATCCTTGCCACCCACAACCTTATCCTGCATGCGGATCAGCAACGTGATGTTTCCCTGTTAACAGGAGTTCTCTCCCATGAAAGCTCAAATTGGGTGAAGTCGCAAAAGGAGCTAGCCCAGGAAGGGCTACTATTCGGGCGCACCTCGTTTGGTTTATATTTGCCGCCGGGTTCTGAACATACCTCCGATTTAGCAGATCAATACTTAAACGCGCCAGAAGATTTAAAGGAAATCACCATGAGTCCAAACCTGACGACGGCTACTGTCACCTCAGACATCTTATACCTGATTGACTATGGTAACCAGGTGACGGACACGGTGACTTTACGGCGTACAGAATTCTACTCCCATGTTGGCAATCGTTGGCTGCTGGCACCCCCTGAAAAAGGGTTCTGGGGTCAGTGGATGACGATTAGGGAGGGACGTTTGAGTCTGCGTTTCCCCGAGCGAGACAAAAAGATCGCCGAACGATTGGCAGTAGATCTTGACGCCATACTCGACCACATGTGCAAATCCCTGGCTGACGTAGACTGTCCAGATAACCTGCATGCTTCTATCATTTTAGACTCGGATTCAGGCAGTCTGGTGGCAACATCCGATCCGGCCATCATGTTGAACGGCATGTCTCCAATCAGGTTGCCAGCTCCTACGCTCGTCGGCACGCCAGTTGATGATGCTGGCCATCAAGCGTTATTGCATGGTTACGCCAGCCATATTGTGGCCGCTATGATTAGCCAGATTGTTGGCTGGCAATGCTGCGAGAAGGGGCTCTTCTATCAAGCACTTTTAGACAAACAATTGAGCCAGCTCAATATCCGCCCATGGCCCCTTACCCAAGCAGAGTATCAGGTCATGTTCCGTTATCCCATTATCGATATAGCCAAACTACAACCTGTGTGGAGCAAGGCGCCTCTCTCCTTATCGTCCCAGGCAACCTGGCGGCAAATTTACAGTATGGTTGACTTCATTTTGGAATCCAACCCAAATATTTCCCCCGCTATTATTCAGCGCCGCCTGATATCTTCAAATGACTACCGTTCCTGGCTTGCTAAGAATGGCTTTGACACCATTGGTTCAGCCTTGCAGAACCGCTGGCTCCAATTTGTCCAAACGAAGATTGAAAAAGAACATCTCCCCTTACCACTTCCCGACCAGGACATCTTTCTCCTGTGTAGCTCCGACTATAGCGATGTAGGAGCTTTATATCGATACGACCTGGCTAATGGCCAGATTGTTCCTGAGCTAACGGATCGGGCACTTCAGTTCATGATCCCGCTACCAGGCGACGATGGCCTCCTGCTTCAGGAACGGCCCCTCCAATTTTCCCCCCCTGAGGTATTCATGTGGCAGGGCGGATGCGAACTAGAAGTAGCCAGCCAAATGACGGATGCCCTCTTGTTCCCAATTGATTCCTCCAATCCAAACAGGTTGTTATTTCACTCCTATGAAGCAGACCGGGATGGGGCTCTGTACAGTCAATTGAATGTAGAAGCTTGTACGACCGGTCGCTGTGCGATTCAACCCCTTCAAGGATTCCCAGTCTGGACGCCGGATGGCCGTAGCACGATTATTGCCACAGATGAGGGGCTGTTACGGATGGGTGATGCCCAGGGCCAGCAATTATCCGCTATCGGCCAAGGTTCTTACCCATTCTGGATCGACGATAATACCTACGGTTACGTCGACAACCAACCACAACCAGCAATTGTGATCGCATCAACCCTGGACCATCATGCGCGGGCATTGATACCACTGGAGACTCTGACCGCAGCTGTTTCTTTTAACCTCCCGGTTGAACAGCTGAGCATTCACTCCATATCTGTTAAGCAAGATGAGCCGAACAAACTTTTTGTCGCTCTTAACATCGCTGATAGCACACAACATGTCCAAGACAGGGCGCTAATAATAAGTTACGACCTGGCAACTGGCCAGGCCAATCTGCTGCTTCGACTGGAACGAGCGCTGACTGCTTATCAGCCTTTAAGATTCTCGCCAGGTGGCCGGTGGCTGGCCGTCCAGAGCTTAGATCGAACACGCACTTGCTGGCAGCTTCATTTACTTAACCTCCATTCTAATCAAACCGAGACATTCACCTCAGTTTACCGGTTTGCTTACCCGGACTACGATTGGTCTGCTAATGGACGGTGGTTGCTCCGCATAGACCGCGAACTCTTGTATTTGATAGCGCCAGATCCTGATTATCAACAGGTGATTTTTCACGGCTTTCCCAATTGTTTTTTTGCGGCCTGGGTTAAAGACAAGGTCAATTGTGAGTAGTTGATTTTTCGACAATTGTCCCAAAAAAGAGCCCTGGTTCGTCTTCTTTGCCTCTTCCATCCTGTTCTTTGAGAGGGAGTTTGGGCGACAATCACATCTACACCGGCCGTTATCAATTCTCAAACGGCGTGGACAGTACACAACATGACAAATGTCACCTAATAATGGCGCAAAATGTCACTAGATCGGCCGGGTCATATTCCATTTATCCTCCCATTTCTGCTAAAGTATCAATTACCTTCTCATCACTGACACGTAATTGCAAACTGGGAGGCCTTTTCAGTGGGGATATGGGAGGTAAAAGGGATACGGACAACCAGCCGTCCCGGCCGCTGCCAGGTCGATTACCACTTCCGACCGTTACAAACATCACAACTAAACAAGAAAATGACGCTGGAGGCACGATCGCCTCCCAGTCCATACAGGTCTGGGAGACCTGCTTGGACTTTAGCAAGGTCTATAGGAATTGGAAGGGAAGAGGAGTATTTGGCCTTTCTAACTGGAAGGCTGGGGTGAGTGTGGCGTAATTCCCACTTGTAAACGCTCTGCGCGCATAAAAATGAATAAGATTGATGGTAGTTGAAGCCTGCAGCTCGGGCGGAGCCTGTCTGAAGGCCACCATTAAGATTGCGCTGGTTAAAGAGTCCGATAGGGGACCTTTGCCAGAGACGGGTCAAGAGGGTGTTTCCAGGCATGGGGGATCAGGGTGGATTCGAGGGCCCAGGTGACCAGGTGATCGTCGCCCTAATCCCAGCCTATAATGAGGAACGGTTCATTGGCAGCGTCGTCTTGAAGGCCCGTGATCGTGGTGGACGATGGATCGTCAGACGCCACGGCCGAGATCGCCGAAGCGGCCGGCGCCCAGGTGGTGCGCCACAACCAGAACCGGGGTAAAGGGGCCGCCCTAAACACGGGCCTGCAAATAGCCTGCCAACTGGGGGCCGACGTGGTTGTTACCTTCGACGCCGATGGCCAGCACCTGCCGGAGGAGTTGCCGAGGGTTATCTTACCCGTCTGCAATGGCGAAGCCGATTTGGTCGTCGGCTCTCGCTACATCGGGACGACGAGCCAGGTTCCACTGCACCGCGTTTGGGGTCACAGGCTTTTTAATTTCCTGGTCAACGGCCTTTCGGGGGTGGCCCTATCCGACTCTCAAAGTGGTTTTCGGGCCTTCTCCCGCTCGGCTTTGCAATCTCTCTCCTTTAGCTCGGCCGGTTTCGCGGTCGAGTCGGAAATGCAATTGCTGGCCCGGACCCATGACTTGACGGTAAAGGAAGTGCCCATCACCATCCGCTACCAGGACAGACCCAAACGGCCAGTTATCCACCATGGCTTGAT
>Ga0111142_1127_pt1 | contig 17247 bp, 17 predicted proteins | sample DeeMarSeWOR28_12_FD_80398 | JGI IMG/M metagenome (GOLD analysis project Ga0111142, IMG submission 80398) | Anaerolineae bacterium SG8_19 | reverse complement strand
CGGTATGGTGTAATTTGGATGGCGATGACGTCTTGATCAATTCCATGAAGCAGTTTCGCAAGTATAAAAATATGCGCCTGAATCCCAAGGTGACTTTGCTGGCCTATCGTCTAAAACAACCTTTACGCAACATCGAGGTCCGTGGCCAGGTGGTCGAGATGACTGAGGAGGGAGCATTGGAGCATCTGAATGAGCTGAATGAGCTGTACGGCAGTGGCCCGGAATTCTTTGGCGATTCAGTGTTAGGGTACGCGTGGAGGGTTAATCATGACAGCGATAATTCCCGACTCCCATTTAGACTTATTGCTCGAGCCAATTGATGGCGTGCTGACCACGCTGATGCCCGATGGTCAGCCCCAGATGAGCATCGTCTGGGGTGATTACGACGGCCAATACGTTTTGATCAACACCACCCTGGAGCGTCAGAAGGGGCAGAACATGTTAGCCAACCCTAAAGTAAACGTCCTGATGATCGACCCCAAAAACGTGGCCCGTTTCCTGGAAGTGCGTGGTGAAGTGACCGAAATCACCCAGGAAGGCGCTATCGACCACGCCGATAAACAGACCAAAGCCTATACCAAAAATGCGAAGGAACGTTTCTACGGCGAAATTTATCCGTTGGAGCAACAAGAAAAGGAAACCCGGGTGATCGTAAAGATCTTGCCCAAGAAGGTGACAACTAACGCCATTTTTAGTTAAGAGAAAACATGGGAGTGAAAAATGACTGCTGAAACAGAAGTCTATAGGGAACTGCAGAAACATCTGGACAAGATGCCGATAGGTTATCCGGCCACCAAAACGGGAGTCGAGATTAACCTGCTGAAGGCGATCTTCACGCCCCAGGAGGCGAAGATCGCCACCCACCTTGACTACAAGCATAAGACGGTTGATCAGATCTTCGAAACCGCCAGGGAAGAGGTTGGCTCAAAGGAGGAGTTGACGCGAATCCTGGACGAGATCGTGGCCAAAGGGGGCATTTCCCGAAGAAGAGTGGACGGCCAGGTGCAGTACGCTGTCATTCCTTTTCTTCTTTGGGGAGTGTATGAACAACAACTCAAAAGGCTGGATCCGGCATTCCTGCAAAACACCGGCGAGTACCTGATGGATGAGATGGGCTACGAACTGGCGACGAGCAAGCTCCCCAAAATGAGGGTCATCCCCATTGAAGAGAGCATAAAAATCGAGCACCGCGTCGCTACCTACGATGAGTTACGCCACCTGATTGAGTTGGCCGGAGATCACATTGCCATCCAGGACTGCATGTGCAAGAGTGTGAACGACCTGCAAGGTAAACGCTGCCAGACGACGGAAAGGCGGGAAGTGTGCATGTCATTCGGTTACCTGGCCGACCTATACGTCGAGGAGGGGTGGGGCCGGAAAATCGATCAGAAAGAAGCCTTGGAGATAGTTCGGAAGAACGAGGAGGAAGGCCTGGTTATAATGCCTGGTAATGAACAGGAGCCGACTTTCATGTGCGCTTGCTGCAGTGACTGCTGCGGGATGATGATGATGATGCAGGCCTTCCCCAAACCGGCCGAGGTCGTCGGAAGCAATTACTATGCCGAGGTAAATACCGAGCTGTGCACAAGCATCGGCACCTGCGTGGAGCGATGCCCAATGGATGCAGTATCGATGGATAACGGCTTTGCCTCGGTTGACCTGGGCAGGTGCATTGGTTGCGGCCTGTGCGTGCCCACCTGTCCCGAGAATGCCATATTCCTGGTGAAGAAGGAAAAAGAGATGGTTCCGCCGCTGACGGAAGAAGAGCTCTTCGACACGCTCTTAGCCCAGAAGAGTTCTTTGACAGGTAGGGTGAGAAACTACTCTATGAAGACCTTTCTGAGGGTCGCTTCTCGCTTATCCGATTAATAACCAGGGCATTGCAGACTTTGAAGATGAGAGGACACTTCAGCAGCTTGTCATCTCCTTTGGCCCGCTCAGGATCACGACATCTCTGGTGGCCCCCGTGTCTATTTCAGCGGGGCAAACGAGGTTGCCCACGTTCTCCAAGATAATTCAGTGAGGCTATCACGTATCTGATATAATGTTTGTGTGCCTGAAACACTCCTGCAGACGAAGCTGTACGTACCTCCCCAACGGCCGAACGTCGTCTCTCGGCCGCGGCTCGTCGAACGGCTCAACCAGGGGTTGCGATCTGGTCACAAGCTCACCTTAATCTCGGCCGCGGCCGGATTCGGCAAGACCACGCTGCTGAGCGAGTGGGTCAACCAGAGCGAGTCGGCAGTGGCCTGGATCTCGCTTGACGAGAGTGACAACGATCCGAGCCGCTTTCTGGCCTACCTGGTCTCAGCAATCCGGACGATTGAGCCGAGTATTGGGAAAGGCGTCTTGGCCGCGCTCCAATCACCTCAACCTCCCGCTACGGAAGCGTTCTTGACAACAGTTATCAATCAAATCAGCGAGACACCCGACGACCCATTGGAGAAGGCTCGGCCAACTCAATCGAGTCGACCTGGAAACAACATGGTCTTGGTTCTTGATGATTACCACCTCATTACGGCCCAACCGATCCACGATGCGCTTACCTTTCTGCTCGATCACCTGCCGGGCAATATGCACCTGGTCATTGCCACGCGTTCCGATCCACCCTTGCCCCTGGCTAGGCTAAGGGGACGGGGGCTGTTGACCGAATTGCGCGAAAGCGACTTGCGCTTCAGCCAAGATGAAGCCGCTCAATTCATCAATAAGGTGATTGGGCTGGAAGTTTCAGCCGATGATCTGTCAGCGCTGAACGCCCGTACCGAAGGATGGATCGCTGGCCTGCAGATGGCGGCCGTCTCTCTGCAGAGCCGCGGACATGCCGATGACAGCACCGATACCATCAGCGACTTCGTCGCCGCCTTCACGGGTAGCAACCGGTTTATCCTGGATTATCTGGTTGAGGAAGTCTTACAGAGCCAACCTGAGAACATCCAGACATTTCTTCTGCATACGGCCGTCTTAGACCGCCTGACCGCCCCCTTGTGTGACGGCGTTTTAGGACACTCGGATGAAACGGTGCAGGAAAACGTAGAAACGTCCATTGCCACGGCACAGGATACGCTTGAGCATCTTGAAAGGGCGAATCTGTTCATCATTCCCCTGGATGACGAGCGGCGATGGTATCGCTACCATCACCTCTTCGCCGACCTGTTGCGCAACCAGTTGAACAAGAAGCACCCCGGCCTGCGCCGCACATTGCACCGCCGGGCCAGCCAATGGTTTGAGCAGGAAGGCTTGATACCAGAAGCAATTCAACATGCCATAGTGATTGAGGATTACGACCGGGTGGCCGGCTTGTTAGAGTCCATCGTTTCCTCACTGCTCAATGAGGGCCGGCCGGCCACGCTCATGAACTTGATGGCCCGACTCCCCAACGAAACCATCGCCGCCCGCCCCTGGCTCGGTGTTCATGCTGCCTGGGGCGCCTTCTTGACCTGGCAGCTTGCATCCATTGAGCCTTATCTACAGGCTGTCGAAGCAAGATTGTCGGAAACCCCGGCCGTGCCGCTGCCAGAACCTTTCGCCGACGTGAACCGAATCCGCGGTCGCATGGATAGCCTGAGAGCCTTCATGGCCCAGGGGCAGGGAAACCTGGAAGGCGCCACCGCGCTCTCCCGCAAGGCCCTGAACTATTTGGATGAGGCTGACCTGCAGCTTCGGTGCGTACTGGAGATGAATCTGGGAGGCATTTGTGTGATCAGGGGCGACCTGGTCGCTGCCCGCCAGCATCTGGAAAAATCGATAACCGCCGGTGAGAAGGCCAAAAATTTTTACGCAACGCTGTCATCCATTAGCCAACTGGCCGATCTGGAAGGGATACAGGGTCGCCTCCACCAGGCGGTCAAAACTTACCGGCGGGCGATCCAGTTGGGAACAGATTGGGGTGGGGGGAAAGCTTTACCGGGAACCAGTTTACCCCATGTGGGTCTGGCCCGGGCGCTCTATGAAATGAACGATCTTGATGGAACGGCGCGCCACCTGGAACGCGGCATTCACCTAGGCAAGCTGTGTGGCGAACAAGAAAATGTGCTGCAAGGTTATCTCACTCTGGCCCGATTGAGACTTGCCCAGGGAAAAGCGGATGCCGCCGCCGAGGCCCTGGAGCAGGCTGTCGCCCTTGCTCCCCAGGATAGCACGCTCCCTTTCCTGTCGGCCGGTCACCTGGCGAGCTGGCAGGCGCGTTTTTCACTGGCTCAGGGCGACTTAGCAGCGGCGAGCCGGTGGGCTGATTCCCAAGAATCCAGGCTGAATATACCCGATTTCCCCGATTTCCGATTGGAGAGACCCAGCTTTACCCTGGTCCGGGTACGGATTGCCCAGGGCCGGGCTGAAGAAGCGATGAGATTGTTAGATCAGCTGCTTCCGGCGGCCGAAGCGGAAGGGCGTGTGGGACGGGTGATCGAAATTCAGATGCTCCGTGCCCTAGCGCTTCACGCCGGGGGTGACGTAGCCCAGGCGATGATCCCTCTGGAGCAGGCCCTTTCCCTTGCCGAACCGGAGGGTTATGTGCGCATCTTTGTGGACGAAGGCTTGCCTATGGCGCAGTTGCTCTACGAAGCAGCCCGACGTGATATCACACCCGAACAGACCAGCAGGCTGCTGGCAGTATTCCCGGCTTTGGAACCGGCACCTACATCACCGAAGCGACCAGGAGAATTGGTGGAGCCTTTGACCGAACGCGAGTTAGAAGTGCTCAGCCTCATTGCCGAGGGGCTGTCCAATCAAGAAGTCTCCCAACGACTTTTTATCTCCTTGGCCACAGTCAAATGGCACACCAGCAACATTTATGGCAAATTAGGGGTCAAGAATCGTACCCAGGCCATTGCCCAGGCCAGAGCACTGGGAATTTTGCCCACTTCCTGATCGGCCGCAATTTGGGGCAACGAGACAAGGGGAGCTCCTCCTCCAAGAATCCTCGTATTCACCAACCGAGCGCATAACCATACTCAAACCATACTTTCGTCTGGTCATAACTATACCCCTCTGGCGATAGACTGGTATTGAAATTCTAAGCATGGATGACCGAAACAGGTCAATGTCTGATTAAACAAGGAGTATACGATGAACAAGTTAAGTAAGACTCGAATCAAAAAGTTTAGTGTGGTTTTGGCATTTGCGCTGCTCGCACAGGCGCTGTGCTGGTCGATCATGGTGGTGGGCCAGATGGTTACTTCAATAGAGAACACGCTGATCGCGCATGCCATCGGCGCTCCAATCATCGCGATTGTCGTATCTACAATTTATTACAAGAAGTTCAACTACACCACCCCGTTACAGACTGCGCTCGTCTTCGTCTCCGTCGTGATCGCGATGGATGTCTTCGTCGTCGCCCTCTTGATCGAAAAGAGTTTTGAGATGTTCGCCAGTCCGATCGGGACCTGGATCCCTATCAGTTCGATATTCCTGGCAACCTATCTAACGGGCTTAGTTACGGCAAAACAGGCTGAGACCACGAGTACTAGATGGAGTTTGCTAAAATGAAACAGAATGCGACATTCAAATGTTTAATGGCATACTCAGCGCTTAATGCATCCGACCTACTAACTCGCGCGATTGAGGCAGAACATGATTTATCAGATCAGAGTACAAGGAAAGCTTGACGAGAGTTGGTCAGAGTGGCTTGAGGGGATGGCGATCGCCTTTGAGGGAGGTAATCATGGTTCCGGTGTCACGACGATAACGGGAGCGATTATCGACCAGGCTGCATTGCATGGCGTCCTCAACCGCATCAGAGACCTGAATATTCCGCTCATTTCGGTCCAGCTTATAAGTCCACTATAAACAGGAGATAGCAAAATGGAAAAAACCCCCAAGGAAATCATTAGTCTTGTATTGAAGGCAGTCGCAGTCGGTATGTCCGTCGCCAGCATCGTCATGGGATTTTTGCCGGTCGCGGTTGACGTCAACACCCAAATAACACTACTCGGGATTGGACTTTTCGCCCTTGCCGTTGATGCCCTTCAAAAGGAAGAAGACCAATTGGAAGACAAGGTCTAGGCAAACCAGAGAAACTATCGAAAGGAGAATATCTACGATGACTACAGTAAATACAACACAAATCAGAAGGTTCGGTGTTGTCCTGGCATTTGCGCTGATAGCACAGGCGCTGTGCTGGGCGATTATGGTGGTTGGCAGGGAAGTTACTTCTTTGGAGAATACGTTGATCGCTCATGCCATTGGCGCCCCTATCATTGCAGTTGTCGTGTCTTCAATTTACTACAAGAAGTTCAATTACACCATGCCATTACAGACGGCGATTGTCTTCATATCGGTAGTGGTCGCCATGGATGTTTTCATTGTCGCCCTCCTGATCGAAAAAAGTTTCGCGATGTTTGCCAGTCCGATAGGCACTTGGATTCCTATTACTTCGATTTTCCTGGCAACCTATCTAACGGGTATATTGGCGGCGAAACGGGCTAAGGCCACAACCAGGGAAATTGCTAGTCATACGGAAAAGCGAGCAAAGGTGATCCATGACCATGCGCTTAAATCTAACAAAGTAGTGAAGAACAACTCTCTAATCGTGTGAAACAATTCCTTGAGAATTGGAGGGAAAACCTAATGAATATCAAATCTATCCTTATCCTAGCACTAAAAGTCCTCGCTCTCACCATTGTGTTCTTTATCTCGTTCTTAGTCGGGAGCAGTATCTTCTCCCCAGTTGACCCCTTGGGGATGACGCCCGAGGAGATGAACATGGCTCCGATTATGTTACTGGTAGTCGGTTTGATAGACACCCTTATCTTGACCTGGCTCATCTTGCGCTCTCGGTTGTATGGTTGGCGCTTGATGGTCGTCGTCGCCTTTATCCTATACGGTGTCAAAACCTTCACGTCGATAGTTGAGGCCTGGTATTTCATGACAAGTGTGACGTCGGAGATGGCCCTAAGACTATTGCTCCAGACCGTGCCGCTGGTGTTGATCTTCCCGCCGGTTGCCGTGCTGGTTCTGGGCAAGGCGAAAAAGCAAGACGAAGCGGATGAAACGCCGAATACCCGGCTGGTGATGCCCACCGGCCAGCTAATGTTGAAAGTGACATTCCTGTCGGTGGTCGTCTATTCGTTGTTGTTCTTTGGTGCAGGCTACTATATCGCCTTTCGCAATCCAGAACTCCTCGCTTACTATGGCACCTCAGATCCCGGGAGCTTCCTTGCCCAACTGGGTGTCTTGTGGGCAATTGATCCATTCGTATTCGTTTTAGAGTTCCTGCGTGGGGCCCTATGGGTCGCCTTAGCCGCCCCTATTATCCGCTGGACTAAGGGTCGTACTTGGGAAACCGGATTATTGGTTGCATTGACGTTTGCCCTGGTGCAAAACGATATCCACCTGGTTCCCCAACCTCTGATGCCCCCTTCAGTGCGTTTGTCTCACTTCATTGAGACAGCCTCATCCAACTTTATCTGGGGACTGGCCATTGTATGGTTATTGCATCGGGAACACACTTCTTTCCGTGACCTGTTCAGCTTTGGCCGGGCAAAGGAAACGGATGCAATCCCTGTAAGTTCATCGGCAACCACAAGCTGAATCGCTCTGATAAAGACATGGGTTGGAGCGAGCCAGCCATTTGAACACGCTTCCGGCGAGTGCATGCATGTTGTCTCGGCTACGGTTGTAGACTTGATGGTTTACAACTTTTCGTTATTTCCGCATGGACGGACCCATGATTTGCCAGATCAGGGTACAGGGCAGGCTCGACGAAAGTTGATCGGACTGGCTTGTTGGAATGTTGATTGTGTTAGAGGGACGTAGCCATGGTTCCGACGTCACGACGATAACGGGAAGGGTTGTTGACCAGGCATTTCGCATTCGACCTTCACCCAGACATCCCCTGCTGGTAATATTGGTCTTGCAGCCTTATCTTGCAGGTCTGGTGATTCTATGAAGTTTGGGGCGGTGACGCATGGCCAAACAGGTTGAAATATAAATGGAAATCCGATGAAAATCCTTGCCTTGGAACGAGAACTCCCTGGAGCTTCGATTGAACAGTTCAAGCGACACGCAAAATCAGAAGCTGCTCGAGCTTGGGAACTTTATCAGGCTGGTGTTCTTAGAGAGTTGTATTTTCGTGCCGATCAACGGACTGTCGTGTTGATCCTTGAGTGCAAGGATCTTGAAGATGCTCGCCAAATATTGAGCACTCTGCCATTCGTTGAAGCTGGCCTTATTGAGTTTGAGATCATCCCCCTGGCACCTTATGACGGTTTTGAAAGACTCTTCAATTAATTAGACCAGGAACAGCTATTACAGAAAAAGTTTTGCATTATCGGTCAACATTGTGACAAAAGGCACAATGTTGACTTTGCTTTGTCTTTTCTATTAATGTGTTAGGCAGGTTATTGAGGGCTGTGCTTGGAATTAGGAGGTGCGTTGTGGTGCGTTCTATTTCGGTGGCGTTGTGCGCCCTAATTTGCAGTGGTTTCATTTCTGTGGTTGCTTTTGTTACCGTTTTCTTGTTGGTATCGCTGGTTTGGGGTTATGATGCCTCGTGGGAGTACGTCATCATACCGACTATTGTGGTATTTGGGGTTTCCTACTTTGTTGTCAGGAGATTAATTGATACACAAGTCCGCTAACGCCACCTCGACCAGAGAACCGCTGCCCTAGCAACGAATAGATGAGACCGACGACCATCGGGCGAGTAGGCCAGGTGTAAAGAGAAACCAGTTTATTCCAGGGGTGTCAGCCCCTGTCTTATGGCAAATCTGACCAGCGAAGGTAGATCGCTAATTTCCAACTTGTGCATGAGTCGGCTACGGTAGCTCTCGACCGTTTTGGGCGACAAATTAAGAATTTTGGCAATTTCTGTGCTTGAATGGCCCTCCACGACAAGTTGCAAAACCTCTCGTTCGCGGAGACCGACTGGCTCAGGTAATGGTGTCCAGCACTGACCGTCCGAACGGCCTTAACCACCTCGATGCCGGCCGATTCCTTGACCAGGTAACCTTGCGCGCCGGCCTGTAGGGCGCGGGCAATGTGTCTGGTGTTGGCATGCATGGACAGGATAATAACCTCGGTGGCGGGACAAACATCGCGGATTTGAAGTGTTGCATCAATTCCATTTAGTTCAGGCATGGTAATATCCACGATGGCAACATCTGGCTTTAGTTGAGCTACTAATCGCACTGTTTCGCGACCGTCTGCAGCATCGCCAATTACTTCAATATCGGGTTGCGCTTCCAGCAGATAACGGAGTCCATCCCGCACGATTGCGTGATCATCGGCCAGAAAAACAGTAATGCTCATCGCGGGATCTGCATGGATCTGCATGTCCCGCAGCCGCTGCCGGGTCACGCTAGCGACTTTCTGTAGCATCAGATATCCAAAGTTACGATCTTCCTGAAAGATTTTAAATAGATCCTCGTTATCGAACGCTAATACACGGGTCGGGATTACAGCCTTGGCGCCTGCTGTTGATACATGAGGTGGTATCAGTGCAGACCAGGCAAAGAGTTGTCCTGGTCCTACATTGCTAACAGTGACATCCTTTTTAATAAAATTACCCATAATTTGCTCGTTGACGTTCTGGACATGGTTACGATCTGGTACTCCGACCGTAATGTCGACTTTTCCGTCCATCACGAAGAACAACTCTCTTAGTTTGTCCCCCTCGTGGAAGAAGTAGTATCCTGATTCTACGGTCACTTCATCAGCTGTAATAGCCAAGGTGGTGATCTGGTCAAAATTCAGTCCCGAAAAGAACGGATAGCGACGAATCAACTCTGGCGAGATCATAGTGTGCCTCCAATTAGGACAGTTCGTCCCAGTAAACGACGGGTTTCAATTAAAACCAGAGCGCTGAATGAGTATCAGGCAGCTTGAAATAGTGATTCAGCGGCTCTTGTCTTCATTATATTGATTTCCAGATAATCAACTGCCGGGAGAGTTGGATAGATAATGTGGGGAAAACAAGTGCATTAGTCAAGAATGTCGGCCGCGACGGGTAATGTGCCGGAAGGTGACGATGACGGCCAACCAGCTTATCTTGAGCCAGGTAGAGAGCTGCTGCCGTTCTTTATAATCAACACGCAGATGGTAATCATCGCCTTCAATGGTGTCCAGGACAGCTTCAAAACGGGCACAATACCAATAACCGGCGACCTTACAGCGCAAGACATCCATTTCGTCTAAATAGCGTTTGCCCTCATCTAAGTTTTGCCGGGCTTCTTCCACCCGCTCCCGCACATAAGCCCGATAAGGGTCGCTGTCCACATCGTCTGGCCTGATATCATGCGCCTCCAGGTATTCAGCCGGTATATTGATGAAACCGTCGGCCGTGTCTGGCAATGTATCCCGCAGCAAGTGGGCAATATGAGCCCCTGTGGCGGCCGAGTAACGGTTATCACCATCCGGGTAGGGCTGGCCATTGCCAATGAAATATTGGATGCCATCGGTGACCGACTTGGCCAGACAGTTCGAATACCAGATTAAGTCCTCACGATCAATAGGCCGTCCCTTCCGGTAAGCGTCGAACTCGATGATGGCGAACATATTGCGGATGAAGGATTGCAGCCCGCTATTCTCGCCTCTATCATGGCTGATCAGATCGGCCAGCAGCTCTTCTTCCGGGGTTAATTCATCCGGCCAGCCATCGTTATAAAGAGCGTCGATCAAATCTCTCTGCCGCTTGATGAAAGTGACGCGCTCTTCATCCGAGCCTGATGAAATATCGATAACATCATCAACCCAGCGGAAGTAAGCGTAGGCCCGGTAAAAGTCGTCTACCAGATCACGATCTATCACCAAGCGGCCGGTGAAGTAAGTTTGCTTGCTGCCCTCCCAGGTGATGGATCGTGCCAGTTCTGCAGTGGATTCGTTCACAAGAAAAATTACCCGTTACTCATGAGTTCGGTCAGGATGCCTCATATTACCCCAATTTTATTAGACTTGGTACTCAATTGTGCCTTCTAACTCTACATTATTACAAAAAGAGAGTTAGAAGGTGGATCAAATCCTGATGATAGGTGCCTGTTCAGGACAAACTGGTAGGTGGATCCCCTGACCCTTGAGGTAGGTTGAAGCGCACGCGGGTATACCGGCCGGGGGAGCTATCGACGGTTAGCGTGCCGCCGACGACGGCCATCATCGTGCTGTATAAGGCCAGGCCCTGACCGCTGCTGGCCGCAGCCGCGCTGTTCGCGCCGTTATCGTCCAGGCCAATGCCGTCGTCTTCGACGGTGATTTCTAGCCCCTCGTGCCAGGCGATGGCGATTTGTAGACAAAACGGTCGCTTCTTCTCCTCGTCGCCTTCCTGATCGCCATCCCGGCCGTGGCGGGCGGCATTGCGCACGGCCTCGCGCACGGCGTAAAAGAGGACCTCGGCCGTGACCGGGGGCATCTTGGCTGCCTCTTCCGCTGCTTCAGGCTCGATTTGCCAGCGCACCTCGTCGAAAGCATCGCCAAACTCGCCCTCCAGCGCCCCCTGCAAGGTGGGCACAAAGCCCAGGCGGACCACTTCGGCCGTGGTGACCGTGGGGATCTCCCGCAAAAGATCGGCGATGCGCCGGTGGCTATCGCTCAACAAGGCCGCCACCTCCTCGCCGGCCGATCCCGGGCCATCGAGATCGATGAGGGCCGCTTGTAGGTTGGGCAGGACTTCGTCGTGCAACACTCGCCGGGCACGCAGGTCGCCCATCTGGTTCTGAACCAGATGTTCCCGTTGCAAGGCCATCAGCCGGCGCCCTAACTCGACACTGGCCTGGGTATCGATCAGCCGCTCGCAACTGATGCGGGCGATCTCGATCTCTTCCTGGGCGTAAAGGCCCCCGTCCTGTTTGTCACCCAACAGGAGAACGCCACTCAGCCCGCGCTGGCCCCACAGGGGAACGGCCCACAGCGCACCCCCATATACAGCTGGATCGATAGGGACGATCATCGTTTCGGGTGAAGAGAAACGACCGGCCAACCCGGCCAGAGCAGGTAAGTTGGCCTGAGCCCCGGTTGGATAAGATAGGGGTGGGCCGGCCAAAGGGGCTAGAGGACCTAGGGCAGCCAGATAAGCCCGGCGAGCGCCTAAAACCTCAGCACACAGGGTGATGAAGGGCGAGCTGAGGTCGACTTCGGCCGCTGCGGCCGGATCTAGCAACTGGTCGTAGAGGCCCTGGCTGGTCAAGAACGGCCGCAGGTTCTTGATATACCGTTCCCGTTCGGCGTAGGAACGCCAGCTGGCCAGGGCCATGGCCAGGACCATCAACAGGGTAGCCAGGATCACCACGTAGAGAGAGCGCAACCCCAGGGCAAAGCTGCCGCCGACCAACACGCTATAACCGGCAGCCAGGATGACGATCCAGTGCCAGTTGCGTACCAGGCCGCGCCGGGGCAAGGTTTTGCCGGTGAAGACTTCATACGAGACCACCGCCTGGCCCAATAAGAGCACGGCCAGGCCGATGAGCGAGGCGATGATCAAGTCCAGCCCGGCGATGGTGTTGGCCGATCGGGCGTACACTTCAAAGACTGGGGCCCGGTGTGTTTCCTCGACCAACCAGCTTATCGTCCCGGCCACCAGCAGGCCGACCAGGAGCAGCACCAGGGAAGCGGCCGTTAGCCAGGGGCGGGCGCGCTGGCGGGCCAGTTGGCCCATGACCCGGGTCGAAGGCCCCGGCCGTCGCAGGGCGTCCAGAGATAGACCGAAACAAAGGATGACGTAGCTCGAATAGCCCACGGCCAGAAGCGGGATGCCGGCGATAGACCAGCGGACGAATTGGCGCAATCTGTCAAATTGGGCGCCGGGCATGGCCAGCAAAAGGACGCCCAGGGCTAAGCCCAACAATCCCAAACCCAGTAGCAGGAGAGTCAGGCCCAGCCAGGGGCGCTGCCGCTGGCGTAGATCAGAGTCTGGCTCCTGCCAGTAGCCAGCATACCAGAGCATAACCACGTACCAGCCGGTGGGCAAGATGAGGGCCGGTACCAGGCCCAGGGTCCACCAGAAGATCTTGTTCCAGTCCACAGGTAAGCCCAGTCCCAGAAGCACGGTGTGGCTGAGAAAGAAGGCCGCGCCCAACAAAAGCCCTCCGCCACCCAGCCAGATGCCCCAGGCGCGGCGGTCGGAATTGAGGAGTACCGTCAGGCCCAGCCACAGCAGGACGATGGTGTTGAATAAGGAGACGGCCAGGAGGGCCCAGTTGAGGAGAGGATAAGCGGTGATCATCTCAAGGTGCGGTTTTATCCCAGGGGACCCATTCTCCCCGTTCGTCCATCACCCGGGCCGTGCCGTCTTCGGCCCAGTGGATGAGCCGGCCTTCCTTGACGATGATGGCCACCCGGGTCCGGGCGATCTTTTCGTCGGTGGTCGTCTCGCTGAGCCCCCAGGCAGCGTAAATCTGCCCGTTGACCCGGCTGATGGTGCGCTTGTCACGAAAGCCCAGACGGGCGGCGATTTGCTCGTTGCTCAGCCCCTGGGCCAGCATGAGCGCCACTTCCCGTTCGTTGGGTTCCAGCAAGGCCATGGGCGACTGTTCGTCCTTGTGCCGGACCTCCTGCACGCGGGCCTCGATCTCGGGATCGATGAAGCTGCGGCCGCTGACCGCATCGCGCAACAGGGGCACGATCATCTGGGGCAGCAGGTAGTTGGACTTGCGCACGTAGGCATAATGGCTGAGGATGCCCGAGCGGCGAAAGTCCCGGTAGTAGGCCTCATCGTCCTGGATAGAGTAAAAGACGATGGGCAGGCGGGGCAGTTCGCGGCGGATGGCTACCGCGGCCTGGATGCCGTTCATCTCCCCAGCCAACTGCACGTCCATCAAGATCACCTGGGGCGGATCGGCCAGGCAATGGTCGAGGGCCGCTTCGCCGGTATTACAGGTTTGGACAACCTGTACAACTCCGGTAGCGTTTAAGCCTGATTGCAAAGCGGAACGCAGCCTTTCGTTATCTTCGACAAGTAGAAGTCGCAAAATCATAAGCTATTGTATCCTCACTTGAGACTGGGGCACCCGTCAAGCACTTGAGTGCCTGGACTGGCACAACTGAGAAGTCGATCATGAGGTTAGAGAAGATAGACTGGAGGATGCTAATTGTGAATGGTGAATTGTGAATGGTGAACGGTGATTTAAAAGCTCAAAAGTGGCCGCTGCTAACTAACCTGTTTTAACAGGTTGCTTGCTTTAGCCATGCATTTCAATGCGGCGATGGTTAGGTGAATCGAATTACAGTTAGATGTGCTTCAAATGAGTTAACGTTGACGCGTGATACGCGAAACGTGATAATTTCACGCCTCATGCAACAAGTTCTTCGTTTTTGTTTGGTGTGGTGTTTTTTGTTCAGGAATTACTATGCGCAATGGAGTGACAGGTTAACATTATGACTCGATACTCGAAGCCTCGAGGCCAAATCTTTTCGGCGGAAAAAGGGCTCTTTTTGTTATTGGTCATTTTATCGGCTTTTTCACTGGCTATGCTGGCGGCACGTATCTTTGTCAGCGGCCGGATCACATATGCCTTTATGGTGTGGAATCTAATTCTAGCCTGGATGCCGCTGCTCTTCGCCATCGCTGCCACCCTCGGCCGGCGTAGGTCGTTGGTGGTCCTCTCCTTTGGTTCCTTATGGCTGCTCTTTTTGCCCAATGCGCCCTATCTCATCACCGACTTAATACACCTGCGGCCGGTGGGCGCTATTCCTACCTGGTACGACGCCATCATGTTCTTTTCCTTCGCCCTCAGTGGCCTGCTGCTCGGGCTGCACTCCCTGTCCCTGATGCAGGGGATAGTCGAAAAACGCTGGGGCCTGTTCACTGGCTGGCTCTTCGTCGTCGTCGCCGCCGTACTCAGCAGCTTCGGCATTTACGTTGGCCGCTTCTTGCGCTGGAATAGTTGGGACGTCTTCGTCAATCCTTTCCGGCTATCGACCGATATCCTGGCCAGTTTGAGCACGCCCTTCGCCTTGTTTAAGGCTTTGGTGGTAGTCTCGCTTTTCAGCGCCGTTACCATTGGCGCTTACTTGTTTTGGCGCGGCCGGGGCGGGTTGGTTCTGAAAGGTGGGGAAGTATCGTCGAGTTAAGGTTAGGAGCTATTGCACGCTCAGAGTAGCTCCATCGATTGGAGGATAAGAATATGCAATTATCAGAATACATCACCCTGACAGAAGTGCAGCGGGTTTGCCGGGAGTTAGGCTTTCGTGATTGGACGCAATTAACCAGTACACAGGTGCTGGCTGAAGAAGCAAGGGTATTACAGGAAGAGGTTGGTGGGGAGGCCTTACGAATACCGCTCGAGGAGTTCCAAAACGGGCTCGAGGTAGAACTATCAAATGGAACCCGGTTGCTTATTTGCGCGTTATAACATAGGTTTTTAACTCGAACCGGCTTTCTTGAAGCTTTACAAAAAATGACCATTCTTGTAACCTGGGATTGCATCCCGGATCGACAAAATGCCAAAGACGTCCTATATAAAAAAGTCAAGACCAAATTCAAAGAAGGACTCGGAAACAAAACCAAAGTAGCAATATAAACCCAAGGGTGCTTCGCTAAACAACGGCGAAGTCCCTAAGAAAATAAATTCAGTTGGCACCTTAACAACAGACCTATACGACCTCCAACACTAGGAGACGGCAAATGGCTCGCAGTCTGCTGGCAGGTAATAGTCTATGAATTTAACTGCTGTCGGCGGTACTGTCTATAGTCTTCGACCTCCAGGAAAAAGGGTCGCTGGTTGAGCCACATATCGTAAAGCACATTGCTGACAAAATCGCGGGCGATAGCCACCAGGGCGACGAAATGACCTTTGCACGGCGGCTTGCGACCCTTAATGCGGCGATACATCTGCTGGTACTTAGGCACGTAGCGGCACAGCTGTCCTGCCAAATTGACCGCGGCAAAACGTGCATTAGGCGGTCCTTGTTTGGTAATATGTTTACTATGGTGGAGGGTGGTGCCGGAGATGTGCTTACTGGTGGTGATGCCCAGGAAGCTAGCCATATGCTCGCCGTCGGCGAAGCGACCGGCACCACCCAACTCACTGACCAAGGCCAGGGTGTTGCTAATCCCAGCGCCTTTGGTGGCCTGGAGCAGTTGCGTTTCCGGGCGGTCAGCGATGAGGGCGAAGCCGGTGTGCAGAAACGCTTGCTGCCGTTGTTTGGCCAGTTGAATGTCGGCCATGAGATGCTGCGCCCGTTGGCGGATCACCTCTCGACCAATGGCGCGGTTGGGTAAATGACGGCAGAGGGAGACCAGCCTTTCGGCATCACGGATGTCAAAGGCCGAGTGGCAATGAGTTAGAAAAATATTAAGAACCCTATCGACACCAGCAGCCACGACCTCATCGGGAAACAGATGGGCCTGAGCTAAAGCGTAAGCAGCCGGGTGATGGAACTTATTGCCAGAGAAAGCCATGCCCAAAGCGGGATTGTAAGCTCTGAGCAGCGCGCGCAATTGATTTTTCTGGCGGTTGATTTGACCGGCCAGGTCACGAGCCGCCCGCGAGGCAAAGCGGGCAGTGAGTAAATCGCTGTCCTCGACGGGTACAACCTCCGGGGTGGCGCCATGACGAACCTGTTCGGCTAGCGCATAGGCATCGACCAGCTCGTTGCGCACCTTCTTGGAGAGCATCTCGGTCATGTGTTCGGTCGTGCGGGGATTGTAGAGTACCCGGGCCAGCTGGGGACAGTCGGCCAGATAGTCCCACCAGGCCCAGTAAAAGACACCGGTCGTCTCCATCGCTAGCACAATGAGCCGCAACTGATGGCGGCGGCGCTGCTTGTCTAGCCAATGCCAGGCCTGCTCAAAGCCGTCTGGTTGATTGGGCACCTCTTCTAGATGTCCGACCTTTTCCCCGCCCGCAGCCTCCGCATACAGGGTAAAGGTGCGGTCAGCCACGTCACAGCCGACATACAGTGTCAGCCGGTCGAGATAGGTCTGTAATAGTTGTGATTCAGCTACGCCTGCTGTCGGCGGCGGTAGCCTCTCCCTCAGCTCATTACTAAGGGGTTGACGAAGTGGTTCAAGTTCGCGGTACATTTCATTACCTCCTTGCTTTGAGATTAGGTGGGCCAGGAACCAGAAACTGGTTTCCCTCGCTGCTGTCGGTGACGCAGCCTAGTGGCAGATACGGTTCGGGCACATCGTCCTTTATCCGGGTCCAACCGGTCAGCGCGAGGCCTCAGTCTTTAGCACGGGGCTGATCCGCAGGAGAAACATCGAGTCGTTTCTGGTTCCGATGTTGACCACGGGGCTTTGGCCTCAGTGTGGTCACCCTCTGGCCCATTATCAATGTACCGCGAACCAAACTAATATTCATATTTCATATACTAGGAGAA
>Ga0111142_1028_pt1 | contig 17259 bp, 20 predicted proteins | sample DeeMarSeWOR28_12_FD_80398 | JGI IMG/M metagenome (GOLD analysis project Ga0111142, IMG submission 80398) | Anaerolineae bacterium SG8_19 | reverse complement strand
GAGGTGCAGGACTACCAGGTGCCGGACGATAGTGTGCAGAAACTGGATGACGCCACCGATGTGCCTCCGCCCGATACGTCGGATGACGACAGCCAGTAATGGAGAAGGTCGCCGATGCACTGCAGGATAGGATCATCTTAAACTGTATCCGTGATGTGGTAGTGCATTGGGACTACTTTATCTGACAAGGATGTCGTCCGAGCGATGGTTACCTTTAAGCAGGATTAGCCTGTAAAGATGCTTATAAAGCCCTGCCGCATTGCGGTTTAGGCCAATATCTGCAGGGCCATATCTTGAGAGTAGGCACAAGCCTAACAATTTAACAAGGAGAATATTCAATGGCAACACTTACCGCTTATAAGTTCGATACGCCAGAAGGCGCAGGCAAGATGCTCGATCTGGTACAGGATCTGTCAAAGCAGGAGCTAATTGAGATTCAGGACGCCGCCACGGTCACCTGGCCCGAGGGCAAGAAGAAGCCCAAGACCAAAGATTTAGGCGACCTGACCGGACCAGGCGCGCTAGGAGGCGCCTTCTGGGGCATGCTGTTCGGTCTGCTTTTCTTCGTTCCTTTCTTCGGCATGGCCGTGGGCGCGGCCGTGGGTGCCCTGGTAGGCCATTACAGCGACTACGGCATCGACAAAGATTTCATGGATCAGGTCAGCGCCCAGGTGACGGAAGGCACATCGGCGCTCTTCCTATTGACCGGCAAAGTCGTGATGGATAAGGTGTCGGACGCCGTCAAGCAGAGTGGTTTGAAGTTTGAGATCATCTCAACCAACCTGTCTGACGAACAAGAGGCCAAGCTCAAAGAGGACTTCGGCGCCTAAGATAATTAGCAATTCATGGGGTAACGCGAGGTCTTGAATGATCTCGAGTCGCCCTTTCTTCTCCAATCAAAAAGTAGAGGTTGAGTGCCGTAGTTGCACTCAACGAAAGATTCGATTTTAAGTAGTATCGCATGACTGAAAACAAAGAATCACAGAACCAAAGTGCCCAATCCGAAGAGTTTGAGGCCCTATATGTCCAATCGGCCGGGGGCATGGCTTACGAAAACGGCCGGCTGACCCTGAGTGGGATTGCCCCAACGACCTTGTACTTCTCCGACCGGCCGGACCGGATCACCGGCCACATCCCAACGGAGGAGTTCCTGGATACCTGGGGTGAGGGTGATGATAGCTTTGCGGACGACCCGCCCAATGCGGTGCTGTCCATATTCTCTGAAGAAGAAGTCAACGATGTCGTCGTTGTGCTGCAAGACCCGGCATTGGATGGTGACCAGATGAGTTACCAGGTTGATATCCTGGACGGCGAAATGCCGAGCGGCGGCGGCGCGAATTCCCTATTCATCGACGTGATCGGTCGTCCTATGACACCCGGATCGGTCGCAGGCGTTCGGCGTCGGGGTCGGCGTCGGGGTCGCAGGCGGGCCCGTAGGCGGGCGCGTAGGCGATGATCGTGAGGCATTAAGATGCCTAGTGATCATCGATGTTTCCGGTGAATCGTATGTTGACCTAGAACTGGAAACCATGGCTGCAAACAAGATTAACCGGTGATTCTTTCATCTACCTTCATGCCTATGATTCGTTCAGCCAGCTATTAGGCTGAAAATCTTCATCTAAAAACTGATAGGAATGTGCTTGAGGAAACCGGTCTGAGAAAATGACGTTAAATTCTCTCAAAACGAGTCGCGCCACTCTTAGCGGTGATTTGCTAACCGGTTTGATCGCTGCTGTGGCCGCCATACCTGACGGTCTGGCCACTGGCGTGCTGGCTGGCGTGAATCCGGTCTATGGCTTGTACAACCTGATGACAGGCACACCGGTAGCGGCCTTGTTCACCAGCTCGGTCTACATGGCCGTGATCAATACCAGCGCCATGGCTTTGGTCGTGTTCGAGGCCTTGCAGGGCTATTCCGCGGAGGAGCAGGTAACCGCTTTGGTCACGCTGACCATATTAGTAGGACTTTTCCAATTGCTCCTGGGCTTGCTAAAGCTGGGTTACTTAACTCGCTTTATCTCCAACTCAGTCATGCGCGGTTTCTTGACCGGCATTGCCATCGTCATCATCCTCTCCCAATTGCCTGATTTCATGGGCTATGCCGCTGAAGGCGGCAACAAAGTCGCCCAAACCATCGATCTGCTGCGGAATATCAGCCTGTGGGATCTGAATACCTTAATCATTGGTCTGGCGACTATAGTCATTATCCTGGTCCTGGACCGCACGCGGTTGAGCCGTATCTCGATCTTGGTGGCCATCATCGTGGCCGCGCTGATGGTGACGCTGTTGGATTGGGATTCGGTCACTCTTGTTGGCGACACGGCGACCATCACTCGTTCCTTGCCCCGGCCAAGCCTGCCTTCTCTGCAATTGATTCCGACCCTGCTTCCCTTTGCCATTGCCATAGGCATCATTGGATTGGTGCAGGCGGCCGGCGTCAGCCAGGGATTTCCCAATCCGGACGGGAAGACGCCGGATCCCAATGGGGATTTCCGGGGCCAGGGCCTGGCAAACACCGTTGCTGGTTTCTTCAGTGGTTTGCCGCTCGGCGGTTCGGTTTCGGGCACTTCGTTGGTCGTTAGCGCCGGGGCGCAATCGCGCTGGGCCAATATCTTTACCGGCCTGTTTGTGGCCATTGGCGTTTTGCTCTTTGCCAATTTGATCATGGCTTTGCCTATGGCTTCCCTGGCCGCCGTTCTGATCCTGGCTGCTTTCCAGTCCATCAAACCAGCCGAAATTCGCCGGGTCTGGCATACCAATCACCTCTCGGCCTTCGTCATGGTCGTTACCCTGGTAGCTACCCTCTATCTGCCGGTTCACCAGGCGATCATGCTTGGCGTGGTTATCCAGATCTTCCTCTACATTTATCAAGCAGCGGAGCGAATGACGATCGTGGAACTGGTGCCTACGGCCGATGGTGATTTTAAGGAGCGCCCAACCGAATCTAAGTTGCCGGATAAAGCGGTGACGATGCTCCTGCCCTATGGCAGTCTCTTTTTTGCAGCAGCCAGAGACTTTGAGGAAGAAGCACCTAAGGCTGACGACGTCGATCGGACGGCGGTCATTATCATATTGCGCGGGCGCGAAAATTTGGGCAGCACGGCCATTGAAGTGTTCGAGAAGTATGCTGAAACGTTGCAGCGCAATGGCGGCCGGCTCTTCCTAGCCGACGTAAGCGATCCGGTTCGTTCCCAATTGGAGAAGACAGACTCATTGGCCGTCATCGGTGCGGAAAATGTACTTCCGCCTAGAGATGAACTCACAGCTTCTCTACGAAGTGCTTATAACCATGCACGCACCTGGTTGGAAGCGGCAGGGGCGGAACATTCAACGACACAAGACGCTACGGGCCGAATGGCAAAAAGAGGTGGCCAGAATCCATGATAAGTGATTGTCTTCCAGCTCTTATAGGCGAGCAAAAAGCTCGCGGACCTTTTTTTGAAGGAGAATTATAATGCCAGATATTCCATTAAAAGCCAATGTACAATGCAGTGACAGTCCTTGCGGCACATCCACCAACGTGATCCTCAATCCGGTCACCCACAGGGTGACCCATTTTGCGCTGGAGGACAAAAAGCTGCCCGACAACCCGACACGGCTGGTGCCTATCGCCAAGGTTGCCAGCGTGACGACCAACCAGGTTACCCTGAATTGTACTCGTGATGAGGTGGCCCAGATGCCGCCATTTGTCGTCACCCATTTCATCCAGGAAACAGGATCGGGCACAGCCTACGCTTCCGGGGACGCCTATACCTCGGAGTATGTGGTCAATGACACTGGTTACGACAGCGTGCAGGAAGAACAAATCCCACAAGACGAACTGGCCGTCCATTCCGGCATGAAAGTGAAGGCTACCGACGGGGTGGTCGGCAAGCTGGATGAACTAGTGTTGGACCCGAAGAATGGCGACATCACTCACATCCAGATGCGCGAAGGACATCTCTGGGGCAAGAAGGACATCGCCATACCCGTCTCTGACATAGATTTTATTAACTCGGACACCGTCTATCTAAAGCTTGAAAAAAAAGCTGTTAAGGCCTTACCGGCCGTCCCTGTAAAACGGAAAGCTGACTAAGTGAAAAAGGAAAAAGGATATGGAATAGATAACCAAAGGCACGATGAAAATATGCTTTTATTTGGTATTCGCCTAAACAATGATGATACAGACAAAAAAGGAGATATATGGTGACAACTTATGTAGAAGTAGCCCAGGCATTGGTAGAGGCCGGGTATTTGACCGATGCCGATGTTGCGGCGGCGGCGCCGATATCCTGGCCGACGCCTTGGTCGTAGAGGAAGCTGAAGAGGTGGAAGCGGCCGCCATTGACGATGCGCTTTATCAGGAAGACGTGATCGAAGAAGCTGAAGCATGGGCCGAAGAGGATGCCTCTGTAGGCGATTGGGAGGCGGTCGACGAAGACGAGGCGATCATTGACGAGGCTGAAGCTGAGTTTTCGGCCGACGCGGACATCATCGCTGCGGCCGAGGACACTATTGATGCAGCCTATGCCGATGCGGCCGCGGCCTTGCTGGCGGCCGAGTTGATCGACGAGGAAAACCTTGACGATGTGGCAGTGGTGATCGCCGACGCTTGGGTCGTCGAAGACGATTAATTCGCCTTGCTAATTAAGTCGTGATGCTTAACGAAATCTAAGACATGAATATTAATCAGAGTAAAGGAGAATTTTAACAATGACAACGATAACTGGTTATAGCTTTGATACCGCCGATGGGGCGGAAAAGATGGTCGATCTGGTCCAGGACTTGAGCCGGCAGCAGTTGATCACCCTGGAAGATGCGGCCATCGTTACCTGGCCCCAGGGGAAAAAGAAACCAAAGACCAAACATCTCGGCGATATGACCGGCGAGGGTGCGCTGGGCGGTGCCTTTTGGGGCATGCTGTTCGGCTTGATCTTCTTCGTACCCTTCTTTGGCATGGCCGTGGGTGCGGCCATGGGCGCCTTGGTCGGCCACTACAGCAACTATGGCATCGACAAAGACTTCATCAAGCAGGCCCAGGACAAGGTCACCGAAGGGACTTCGGCCCTCTTCTTGATGACCAGCCAGGCCGTGCAGGACAAAGTGACGGACGCGGTTAAGAAAAGCGGTCTCAAATTCGACCTCTTTTATACCAACCTGTCCGAAGACCAGGAGAAACAATTGAGAGCAGACTTTGCTTCGTGAACAAGTTCCCATCAGACGATATTGATGGAATATCTCTAACGATTAAGGTTTAAGGCTATAAGGAGGACAAAATGTGTTGCTTTTTTACCGCTTTACTATTTGTGGGACCGCGGTTAGGTCTCCTGGTTTGGTACATCTTCAATCCAATATATGTCAATGGCGCTTTCGATAGCTTCTTTTGGGGATTTTTGGGTTGGTTGTTTCTGCCCTGGTCGACCTTGATGTATATCGCCATCTACCCAGGTGGCATCGTTGGTTTTGACTGGATCTTGCTTGGTCTGGGCGTGTTCACCGACATGGCCAGCTACTTCGGTGGTTACCGCGAGCGCGAGCGCGTGCCGTATGGAGATACCATACCCTAGAGAAAGAAAGGCTTCCTTAGCCTTATGCCTGAATAGGATGGCAGAGGCTAAGTTTTAAATCCTGCCAGAGGTTGCCAAACCATTGTTTGAATCAAGGTGGCAACCTTTGGTAGGCTCCTCACAATCTGGACGGGAACGCTACCCGTTAGGAGGATATAAAATGTTGAATGAAAACCTGGCTATGATCACCAATCTGGCCATGTCCCTTTTCGTCATGACCAGCATAATGGCCATATCCATGCGTCTGAAGGTCAAACCAATTAAGCCGGTAGTCAAACATGTCTACGGCCGTCACCTTAAACCTGGTCAAACTAATCGTGACCAGCATGGTGGTTGAGCTGCTAAGCATTATGGGAAAGGAGACAAGAATATGACCTACGAGAAGGCAGTCAACGCTTTAGTAAATGCCGGTTTTTTGGCAAAAGCTGACGCGCCAGCAGCCGTCAAAGCCTTGGATTCATCTTCCATTGACATGACCTACTCGGCCTGGGCCGAAGCCCTGGTCAAGGCAGGATTGCTGGACGAGGCCAATAAAGAGGCCGCGGCGACTGCGATGGAAGATGCCCAATGGGCGGAAGCTGTCGATGATCCCGAAGGATTTGATGAAAACCTGGCAGGTGCGGGCATTCTTTAACGAATCTTCGACATCTCCGGCCGGCCGTTCGCTCCGGTATCAGTTGCCGGGCTGCAGCGCCTGGTACGTCGATGGGAACGCAGGCAATTATGTTTGTAGTGGAGGACGATGATGTTTGAAACTTTTATTACCCTGGGCATCAAGGTCACAGGGACGGTCACAAAATCAGACTACGATCAATTACAACCCGTCGTCAAGAAACTAGTTCAGGCACAGGGAGATATTCGCCTGCTGCTAGACTTGACGGGTTTTCAAGGGGAAAACCTCGATGCTTTGAAGAAAGACCTGACTCTGGGCCAGGATCTTTCCGGCAAGGTCGAAAAAATAGCTATCGTTGGTGACGCGAAGTGGGAAAAGTGGACGACGAAACTTATGGATTCCTTCTTTGCTAAGGATGCCGAATTCTTTAAGAGCGCGGATATGGATTACGCCTGGACCTGGTTACGCCAATGATCTGCCAGCGCCAATGGGGTTCGATTCGGCGAATGACGATGGCCACTTACCCGTAAAAGCTAAAGATTGGCGGTGCTGTCGATTCGAGAAAAGCTCGATTTGACCGGTTTATAGTACAGTCTGGTTTGAGAGAATAACAAAGGAGCGATCAGAAAATGAATCTCAAACAAACACAAGGATCGCCTATCCTGAGCTTCCTGCTAGGGGCCGGAGGTTTAGTTCTCCTGGTACTGGGCATGCGCACAGCGGCGAGCATTATAAACCCCTTCTTGTTGGCCCTTGTCTTCACATTTGCCTTCCAACCCGTGTTGGCCTGGCTGCAGAAGAAGGGATTGGCCACCTGGCTGGCATTGCTGATCACAATCTTAATCGTCTTTGTTGCCGTTTTGGCCATCATCTTCTTCCTTGTCTTATCCATTAACCGACTAGTCGAGACCTTGCCGACCTATGAACAGAGCGCTGGGGAACAGCAGTTGGATATCCAGGCCTGGTTGGCCGAGCGGGGCATCGATGTGGAGGCCATCGAAGAATCCGTCAGTCTTTCGAGTATATTCCCAATATTCGGGAACATTGCCAGCGCGGTGATCGGGACTTTAGGCGGGACCTTCATGATGCTCTTTATCCTGGCCTTCATGCTGTTCGAAACAATGGCCCTTCCCAATAAGGAGGCCCTAATTAATTTAAACGCCCATCCATTTGTGAAGAGGTTTGCTGACTTTGGGGCTGATATCCGCAAATACGTCACCGTCCTAACTGGGATTAACTTTTTGGTCGGGGCCGTCGACGCCGTTTTCCTGATTATCCTGGGCGTCGACTTTCCCATCCTCTGGGGGTTGTTGGCCTGGTTCCTGGGCTATATTCCCAGTGTTGGCTTCTGGCTGGCTCTAATCCCGCCCTTTTTGCTGGCCTTTGCCGAATTTGGCATCGGCAAGGCTCTGCTAGTATTGATTGGTTATGTCCTGATCAACGGTTCGATCCAGAACCTGGTCCAACCCAAACTCATGGGTGACGAGGTAAACCTTTCAGCCTTGGCGGTCACGGCTTCTTTATTCATCTGGACCTGGATTATCGGCCCCATGGGGGCGCTTCTAGCGGTCCCCTTGACTATGGCCGTGCAAAAACTCATCCTCGAACCCTACGACAGCTCCCGTTGGCTGGCTGAACTGATGTCGGCCGGTAAGTCCAATAAACCGGAAACGGTAGATGTCTCACCTGCACCGGATGATCAGGCGACGTGATTTGAGCGTCCGATATTTTTTGTTGGAGAGGTAAGAAAAAGATGCTAGATATGATAATCGCCGACCTGACAAATACGAGACTTTGGGTGGTCGTATTGATCTGGGCAGCTATCGGGGTATTCAATAAGGTGGTCTACTATAAGGCCGGAGAGAGAAGTGGCAAAGCTGCACTGAACCACATCCATGGCTACACACCAGAGAAAGCCGATAAATATCATCAGCTTTACCAACGCTGGGGATCTCCGCTCCTATTGCTGGCATCTGTACCGGTGATTGGCTCGGTGATAACCGTGTTGGGTGGCGTTGGCAGGGTGGCCATGCCCACTTTTATCATATTGGTGGTGGTCAGCAACCTGGTCCGAAACTGGTTAATCATCATCTTATCAGGAGGGGTTGTGCAACTGTTACCGTAACAACTGGAAGACGTCAATAATGACCTACATCCCATAAAAGGAGATTTAAAAAATGAAGCATCTAATTTTGTTTGGTGTGTTAGTAATTATCAGTCTGGTTCTCAGCGCTTGCAGTATCGATGCTTTACCAGCGGTCGCTGCCCCCGAATCTCAATCTAAAGCTACACCAGCGATAGAGCCGGAGGTAGAGCCGGTGGAGGGACCGGTAGAACCGGTAGAGGGAGCGGTGGTAGAACCGATGGAGGAAGCGGCCGAAGAGCCGGTGGAAGAAGCGGTGGTAGAACCGATGGAAGAAGCGGTGGTAGAACCGATGGAAGAAGCGGCCGAAGATGAGATGGCTGAAGGTGAGATGCAGCAACCCAAAACGATCAACGAAATTGCTAAAGAAGACGACCGCTTCACTACCCTCGCTTCTGGTCTAGAAACAGCTGGCCTGGCAAATACCTTCGCCGGTGAAGGTGAGTTCACCGTCTTCGCCCCCACCGACGATGCCTTCGCGGCCTTGTCAGAGAGCACGAAGCAATCCCTTTTCGCTGACCCAGAGGGAGCATTAAAAAATGTTCTTCTTTATCATGCCGTTGACGGTGTTGTAACTGCCGAGGAACTCACTGGTATTGCTGCCGTGTCAACAATGGCTGGTCAGAATATCCGCATCTCCGTGGTCGGTGATGGCCAGATTGTCCTGGAAGGTTACGCGCAGGTCATTGTCGCTGATATTGAAGCCTCAAATGGCGTGATTCACGTTGTCGATGCAGTCCTGGTCCCGGCCGGCCGAGGCTGATATCTTCGATATTTTCCTCCTTCTTGTTTAGGAAAGGGTGTTGTAATCATCGTGGACACCTTCACGCCCTCTCCTTTACTTAAGGTTGCCGGAACAGTAGATGATCCGACATTACCACATATTAAAAACGATAACACCAAACGAGGAGAATTTACAATGACAAACGATGCGCCAAAAGAAACTAAACGGATACCTCAGGAACGCTGGCCAGAGTTCTGCGCCACATTCACGAATGGCAATCGCGGCCGGCTGCTCTCAATGGAGATCATCGGTGATGATGTGGGCGACCTGTCTTTAACCAAATCAACCCCCTTTGCTGCCATCGACTTTGATTCGATTTCGAAGGGCGACAATTTTGTGATCTCCTATGGTAGCGAGGCGCCCACGACATCTCATGTCATTACTAGGCCAGTCGAGCTGTGGGAGACCCAGGACGTAAAAGGTCGAGTTGTATCCCTGGAGATCGTTGATCTGGATGGACACAAGACGATCCTGAACTTTGATTGATTGTTCCCATTAAGATTCGCCACCCATCTTTTGCTGCAGCGATATCAGATAGCGGAGATATGGTCTGGGCGTGTATCGTCGACTCGGTAAATTGATGATCCAACAAATGGCTATCATCTGAAAGGAAAATATTAATTATGTCAGAAACTACTGACCTTCTTGTATTTTGGGCTGTTGTCTTAGCCCGCTTTCTCATCCCGCTCACAATTCCCCGTTATCCGCTCCCAGGCGTCCTGGTCGCGCTCGTCCTTGACGCCATCGACCAGACAATCTTCCAGCAGTTCACAAACCTGAACCTGGAAGGATACCAGGGCTATGACAAAGCCCTGGACATTTACTATCTGACCATCACTTACATCTCGACATTACGTAACTGGACCAATCTCTTCGCCTTTCAGGTCAGCCGGTTCTTATGGTACTATCGTTTGTTTGGGGTGACGCTTTTTGAGCTGACCTACGAGCCGCCAGGCATAAGGTGGCTGTTGCTGATCTTTCCCAATACCTTCGAGTACTTCTTCATCTTCTATGAGATCGTGCGCCTGCGCTGGGATCCGGTTCGGCTGACAAAACGAGCGACGATTATCGCTGCCGCAGCCATCTGGATCTTCATCAAGCTACCCCAGGAATGGTGGATTCACATCGCCCAGATGGATATGACTGACTTTCTCAAAGAGCAGGTCTTTGGGGTACCCACAGATGCCGGGCTTGGCGAAATCCTCCAGGCCAATCCCTGGGTGATTCCAGCAATAATAATATTGGTGGTACTCATCATCCTTGGCGTGCGCTGGTTGCTGCGAAAATTGCCACCGGCCGATTGGTCCCTGTCCTTCGATGCTGATTCCCATCTGGATGAAGAGACTGGTTTCGAGGAAACCGGGACGATTAAGCCGCCGTCTGGCCGCTTTTTCAATAGCGCCCTGATCGAGAAGATAGTATTGGTTGCGATGGTAAGTGTCATTTTCGCCCAAATTCTGCCCGATATGCGCGCCACCAACCTCCAGGTGGCCGTAGGTGTAGCCTTCGTCATCATTCTCAACACGGTAATCAGCCATTGGCTAGCCCGGCGAGGTACTGATTTGGGTGCTTCCATACTGCAATTTGTTGTGATGACGGCCGTCAACTTCGGATTGGTTTTGGTGTACGCCTTCCTGCTTCCCAATTTCGAGGGTTCTATCAACCTGGGCAACACGCTGTTCTTTGTCCTGCTTTTGACGCTGATCGTCACCCTCTTCGACCGATATCATCTGGTTTACCAAAGACGCTTTGCAGTCAGCGCTGCTAGTGATTAACGAATGTGAAGGAAGATATGAGTTTGAAATATTTAAAGGCCTTTATCATTGGCACCCTCATCGGTGCCTACATCACGATAGAAATTATGCCGAGAAACGGGTGACCATTTACCATTCGACATCCTGCTTCCCAACTCCTATGACTAGGAGGTTAACAAGATCATTATGAAAAAACGACGATTATCATTATCTAAACATCCGGTCATTCGGATTCTTGTCCTCTGGGTTATCTCTGCCCTAGGCTTGCTCTTAATGGACTGGTTGTTAGATGGCCTCCAGTTTGACCCACCGCGCAGGGCTTTGCTGGCAGCAGCCGTCATAGGCTTTTTGAATGCTCTGCTTTGGCCATTCTTGAGCCGGTTGTTGTTGCCCGTAGCCATATTTACGATCGGACTTTTATTCCTGCTGCTTAACGGCTTCATGTTTTGGCTAACAGCTCAAATCCTTCCCGGCTTCGAGATTGACAGCATCTGGACCGCAACGCTGGCCGCTTTAGGGGTCACGGCCGTCAATATCATCTTGAGCACCTTGCTGACCATCGACGACGACCGCTCCTTTTATCGGAACGTCACCTACAGGCGAGTTCTTCGCGGTAAACATATAGAGAAAACCGATGTGCCCGGCGTTTTTTTCCTGGAGATCGACGGCCTGGCCAAGCCGGTGCTGGAAAAGGCCATGGGTCTGGGGTACGCACCCACCATGAAAAGCTGGCTGGATAGGGGATCCCATTCATTGATAGGCTGGGAGACCGATCTCTCGTCCCAGACATCGGCCAGCCAGGCCGGGCTATTGCATGGCAACAACTACAACATTCCCGCCTTCCGCTGGTATGATCGGGCAAGCCGGATGCTTGTCGCCTCCAGCCGACCCAAAGCAGTAGCAAAAATCGAAGCTGATCACACCGACGGTAAAGGATTGCTGGTCGAGGGTGGCGCCAGCCGGGGTAACCTCTTGTCCGGTGATGCGCCCAACGTCATGAATACGGCCAGCACCATCGCCGACCGCTCGCGATTTCATTCCAGCGTCTACTACGATTATTTCTCCAATCCCTACAACTTCTCCCGTACCTTCCTGTTATTTCTGTGGGACATCGTATTGGAACGCTATCGCTTCTGGCAACAACGGCGAAAGGACGTCCAACCTCGTCTGGATAAACATCATCGCAACTTCAAATATGCCCTGGTTAGAGGTGGGACAACGATATTCTTGCGTGATTTGAACGTTTATACCCTAATCGGGGACATGTATGCCGGTGTACCCTCGGCTTATGCCACCTTCGTCGGTTACGATGAGGTAGCTCACCATTCAGGCGTTGAAACCCATGACGCCTTTGACGCTTTGCACAAGATTGACCAGCAGTTCGCCAGGCTTGAAAACGCGGCTGCAAACGCGCCAAGACCCTATCACTTCGTCATCCTTTCTGATCACGGCCAAAGCAGCGGGGCAACCTTCAAGCAGCGATACGGCAAATCACTAGCCGAGTTTGTCCAGGAACTAACAGACGATTTCCAGGTAGGTGGCTTTGAGGAACCCGGCGAAGGGGTCGGCAACCTCAACACCATGTTGACTGACGCCATGCACAATGAGAAGAGCGCTTCCGCCAAGCAGGCGGCCGGTACTGTCAAACGTTATGTGGCTGCAGATGGCCGGGCCCAGGAAGGCCAAGCTCAAGTGCTGTCGGCCGATGATGTCAAAGGCGACGACTTGCCCGAAATAGTTGTAATGGCTTCAGGGAATTTGGGTTTGGTTTTCGGCACTCGAAGAGACGTGCGAGCAACGCTCGAGGAAATTGAAGCCATCTATCCGGGTATGGTTGAGGGACTGGCGAGCCATGAGGGCATCGGTTTCGTGATGGTCCACTCGGAAGAGCACGGGCCGGTGGTGATTGGGGCTAACGGGCGAAATTATCTAAAGGAAGAAAGAGTTGAAGGTGAAGATCCGCTGCTGGGATTTGGGCCTCGGGCGGCCGAACATTTGATTCGCGAAGATACCTTTCCTAATTGCCCTGATATCTTGGTCAACAGTTTCTACAAAGCCGAGACCAATGAAGTAGCGGCCTTTGAAGAGTTGATTGGCTGCCATGGTGGTCTGGGTGGCTACCAGACGCAGCCCTTTGTTTTACATCCGGTTGAATTACCGGTGCCTGACGAACCGCTTATTGGCGCCGCGACCGTGCACCACATAATGAAAGGTTGGGTAGCAGCGGCAAATGGAAAGGAAACACGGGAGAAGGTTGACTAGTATAAATCTTGAAGGCAATCGTTTGTTAAAGCCTTGCCATCATTTGTAACCGGAAATAGCTTTGGGCGTTTGACATAATCGCCTGAATATGACCAAGGAGTGCTAATTATGACAGCTTTCCTGATAGCTCTATCCGTTTTCTTCGGATTCTTCCGGGAGTTATGGGGTCTATTTAAGGAGCCAAAGTATCGGGCGCTTTTGGTATGGGTTGTCTTACTTCTGACGATTGGCACCATCTTCTTTAGCCAGATTGAAGGTTGGGACATTTTAGATGCCCTTTACTTCTCTGTGGTTACGTTGTCAACCGTAGGCTATGGTGATTTCGCTCCAGAGACATCGGCCGGGAAAGTGTTTGCCGTGGTTTATATGCTCATCGGTTTGGGCTTATTGACCGCGTTCGTGAGTATGTTGGCTAAGGAGCGGCAGGTCATCCACTCACAACGGCATGGGAACTCAGTGGCAGTCGATGGCGATTCATCAGGCTGATTTCGTTGTGAGAAATACCCTGATTGCTACCAAATATGAAAACGCCCATTGAATAAATTCAAAAAATTGATGGAGGATATCATGAGTACCGCGCCTTATAAGAAAATCCACGTTGTTATCAACCCAGCATCCGGTAAAAACGAGCCGATATTGAATGTCCTCAATGAAGTGTTTCAGGAGTACAAAGAGATTGATTGGACAATCAGTGTCACCAAAAAGTTTGGCGACGCCACCCAGCAAGCCCGCGAAGCGGTCAAAAATGGTGCGGACCTGGTGGCCGGTTACGGTGGTGACGGCACCCAACATGAAATCGCCAATGGCATACTGGGCACAGTAGCGGTTATGGGCGTTTTACCAGGAGGCACCGGCAACAACTTTGCCATCGAGTTGGGCACACCCAAAGAGTTGAAACCGGCCGTCGAATTGCTATGTAACGGCGGAAAAATACGTAACATTGATATCGGGAAAATGGATGATATCTATTTCGTTCTGCGCCTCTACGTCGGCGTTGAACCAGAAGAACAAACTTCCCGCGATGATAAAGATAAATACGGCACCTTTGCCTATGCCATCAACGTATATCACCGAGCACGAGAGAAAAAACAAAAGGAATTCCAATACCACGTCGTCATTGATGGGGAAACCTTCGATTTTCCTGCCTCCAAGGTGTATGTCGTCAATGCTGGCAAAACTGGTAAGGGCATTTCAGTCACAGGAAACGTATCCAAACCAGATGATGGATTGTTGGACCTGTTTATTTTGGACAATAAAAACCTTAAAACTTTGGCGGCAGCAGCTGAGCGCGTTGTCCATCTCAACACCGAGACAGCCCAAAGTTTCATCAAGCAAGGCAAAGAAATCTCCATTGAAACAAATCCAGATCAGCCGGTATGGACCGATGGCGAGTACACAGGACGAACGCCGATTTCCCTGCAAATCGTACCTGGGGCACTCAGGGTCGTGGTCCCCCGCGACTGTTGAAATCAAGGAATAAAATTTGGTTGAGTCGGCCTCCACGCCATGGCGTTTGGCGATCGTGACCAGGGCAGTTTTATCCGTAGCCCGTTAATATGCTAAAAACCTCATCAGCCTATGACATCTCTCATTAGCCAACCTGATGCTGGCCAGCCAGCCCTGGATTTCTCATTGGAAAGGGAAACTATAATGACTCTTAACGATAAGAAAAGTATCATTTACTTGTCTAGACTTGGTTTCTGACCAAGGTAAAAATGACATGCTTGAAAATCTTGTTGCCGACCTGACGAATCTGACTCTCTGGCTGGTCGTATTGGCTTTGACGCTCATTGGCGTGGCCGACAGGGTGGTTTTCTACTACGCCGGCAAGCGTGGCGGAAAAGCTGCGCTCGATAAGGTCCACGGCTATACACAGGAACGAGCTGATGAACTGCATTCCTTATATGAACGTTGGGGATTGCTGCTCCTCCTGCTGACATCTGTGCCGGTCATTGGCTCGGCACTGACCGTGTTGAGCGGAATAAGCCACGTCGCTATAGCTCTTGTTATCGTTATGGCGGTGATTAGCTACCTGATCCGAAACTGGTTGATCGTCCTATTTTCCAGTGGGGTTGTTCACTTGTTCCAGTGATAGTTAAGTCAGTATAAGTGTTAGCTTTTCAAGTTGTACGGCCGTTAGCAAAGCTCAGAAATTTATCTTCGCGGATCACGCTATAGGCTAAGGGCTAGGAGGTTTAGTTCATGAGCGTCATCAATGACATATTGCGCGATAATCGCTTTACACCAGAGGATTTACCCAACTTTGAGCAGAAACTGTTCTTCAAAGGACCTCGCCTGCGGCCTTATCTGGTTCGCTTTACCGTGCTTTTGTTCCTTTCCACCATCATCGCCACCTTTGGGGTGGTCAATGATTCAACTGCCACCGTAATCGGTGCCATGATCATCGCTCCGCTAATGACGCCCATCATGGCTTCGGCTGCGGCGTTGGTGATGGGTAAAATGGATTGGTCCATAAGATCACTTTTACTGGTTGCGTTAGGGGTATTACTCGTGATCATCACCTCTTTGCTGATAGGCGTCTTGGTCAATTCGATATCAATCATCTCTATCACGCAGAACTCGCAGATCACCGGTCGAATATCGCCGCGTCTGACAGACCTTTGCATTGCCCTGGCATCAGGGGCGGCCGGTGCCTTCGCCATGAGCCGGGATGATATTGCCGACTCCTTACCCGGTGTGGCCATCTCCATATCACTGGTACCTCCATTATGCGTGGTTGGTCTTGGACTATCGGCCGGTGAATGGGCTGCGGCTTGGGGCGCGATGCTGCTTTTTTTGACCAACTTCCTGTCAATCCTTCTGGCCGGTGGTGGTGTCCTGGCTTTGCTTGGTTTGGGAGCCGCGGCGACGCAAAACTTGCAGGGGCATCGTCGTCGTAGAGCTTTCCTCATCATTGCCCTGGGTGTTTTATTGGTCAGCTTACCTTTAGCGGCGACAAGCATCAGGGTAACCAGGGAAACATTGACAGAGTATCGGATCGTCCAGCCTGTTAAGGAGTGGTTGGCGCAGACCAATTATGAACCGGAAAGAGTTACTGCCCGTGGCGATGTGGTGAGGCTGGCCATTTATGGCGAGGGAGAACTGCCACCACTCTCGGATCTGGAAGCTGCCATAGAACGCCGAACTCGTCGTTCAGGAGTTGTCGACCTGGTAATTATTCCGGTCCAGCGAGAACAGCTGGAGGTGGAACCACTAATGGAGTGAGCGTATACTGACGAACTACCATACCCGACCGTGAACCTAGAGGGGAATTTCATATGGCTGATCATACGAAGGATAAATATCAATCTGGTTCTGAGGGGCGGCTGACCAAAGGCAAGGAAAAACGAAAACTTATTCCGCGAAGCGCTCATGGCGACTGGGCCCCCTCGTCAGACCGGCCCGATCCCATCAGCCTGCTTCAGGCCGAGGATGCTGGAAGATTGCAGCATCTCTTGCCCATCAAATACGGTCGAATGATCGAATCGCCTTTTGCGTTTCTGCGTGGCTCGGCCGTGGTGATGGCCGCCGACCTAGCCGGAACGCCGATAACGGGCCTGGATACGCAGCTGTGCGGCGATGCACACCTTGCCAACTTTGGCGTCTTTGCCACACCGGAGCGCCAACTGGTTTTTGAAGTCAACGATTTTAACGAAACGTACCCGGGACCGTGGGAGTGGGATCTCAAACGACTGGCGGCCAGCGCGGTGGTGGCCGGTCGTGATAATGGGTTTTCTGAGAAGGATAACCGGGAAGCGGCCGAGGGTGTGGTTGAAGCCTATGCTAAGGCCATGAAGAGGCTTTCAGAAGCAACGGCACTGGAGGCGTGGTATTATCACATCAAGGTGGATGATGTCCAGAAGGTGTTAGCCAAAGCTTCGAAGGAAGGCAAGAAGAGCGCCAGGAAGATGGTGCACAAGGCCAGGACCAAGACGCAAGAGCAGACGCTGGAGAAGCTCACCACGGTAGAAGACGGCCGGCGTCGAATAGTAAGCAATCCGCCGTTGCTAGTTCCACTTAGAGAATTATTGAGCGAGGAAGAGAAAGAACATTTCACAGGCGAGCGGATTAGAAAGGATTGGGGCGAGTATGTGGATAGCTTGCCCCCGGAGAGGCGGCGGCTAATCAGGCGCTACCACGCAACAGATATGGCGCTG
>Ga0111142_1100_pt1 | contig 17317 bp, 17 predicted proteins | sample DeeMarSeWOR28_12_FD_80398 | JGI IMG/M metagenome (GOLD analysis project Ga0111142, IMG submission 80398) | Anaerolineae bacterium SG8_19 | reverse complement strand
TGCCCATGGTGACGATCATCGCCTTGAACCTGGGTTTCACGGTCAGCGGGGCGATCCAGATCGAATCGGTCTTTTCCTGGCCCGGATTAGGCGGGGCGATCTTCACCGCCGTCGGCCGGCGGGATTACCCGATGCTGCAAGGGGCTTTTTTGCTCATCGCCGTCAGCGTTATCTTCGCCAACCTGGCGGCGGATTTGTTGTATTCGGTGATGGACCCGAGGGTGCAAGAAGCTTAGGGTAATGGAAGAAAGTTACGAATCAGGCGGTTTTGGCCGCAAATTCGTGGGGAACAAGATGGGCATGGTCGGGTTGATCATGCTCGTCCTGGTGACTTTCATGGCCATCTTCGCCCCCGCGCTGGCCCCATACGACCCCTATGAAATCGTGCGGGTGACCATCGACGATATCTACGCCCCACCCAGCGCCGAACACCCCCTGGGCACAGACGACGCGGGTAAAGATGTCCTGTCCAGTTTCATGTACGGGGCGCGGGTGTCGTTGATCGTCGGCTTCTTCGCCTCGATGATCTCCATTTTCATCGGCGGCACCATCGGCATCGTGGCCGGTTTTTTTGGCGGCCGGTTGGAAAACGGCCTGATGCGCTTCACCGACATCATGCTGGTTATCCCTGAATTCCCGCTGATCGTCTTGCTAGTGGCCCTAACCGAGCCCAACCTGCTGAACATCATCCTGGTCATCGGGCTGCTGGGCTGGACCGGATCAGCCCGGCTGGTTCGCTCGCAAACGCTGTCGGTTAAACAGCGCAAGTACGTCTTGCGGGCCCGGGCCATCGGGGCCGGCAACGGCCACATCATCCAGCGGCATATCTTCCCCATGGTCTTGCCATTGATCGTGGTCAACACGGTGCTGGTCATCTCGCTGGCCATCCTCAACGAGAGCGCCCTGAGTTTCCTGGGCTTGTCCGATCCGACCAAGATCAGTTGGGGGCAGATGTTGAATTTCGCCTTTACGCGGGGGGCGATGAGCGCCGGGGCCTGGTGGGCGCTGGTGACGCCGGGCCTGGGGATCGTCTGGCTGGTGCTGGCCTGCACATTGTTGGGCCAGGGGATGGAACAGGTCTTTAATCCCCGGCTCGAGACACATCACCTGTCGGTGGGTAAGAAGATGATCGCCCGCAGAAGGCAGCCGGAGCCGGTCCCGGCCGAAGGGCCGGGCTTAGCACCAGGAGATTAAGGAAGTAAGGGCGCAAACGCGAATACGAGTTACCAACAGATTGGAGTCGAAAGGGGTATGCTATAACGATTAAGGACGATCGGACCAGGAGTTACCGAAAAGAGCTGCAAAAAGCGCCGGTTATTTTGGAGGTGACCGGCCTGTCCACGGATTTTCTGATCAAGGATGGACCGCCGGCGCAGGCTGTGGTCGACGTCACTTTTACCCTCCGGGAGGGAGAGGTATTGGGGCTGGTAGGCGAGAGCGGCTGCGGCAAGACGACGCTAATCTTGAGCCTGATGCGGCTGCTGCCGGCCAACGGCCGGATCGTCGACGGGACGGTCCTCTTAAATGGGATCGACCTCCTCTCCCTCAGCGAACGCGAGATGGCCCGGATGCGCTGGAATGAGATAGCCATCATCTTCCAGGGGGCGATGAACGCCCTCAACCCGGTGCGGACGGTGGGCGATCAGATCGCCGAAGCCCTCACCCAATTTGAGGATCTGGCTACTAAAAAAGTCGTCGACGATCGGGTGGCGGAATTGCTGGACCTGGTGGGTATCGGCCCGGAACGGCGGGACCAGTATCCACACCAATACTCGGGGGGCATGCGCCAGCGGGCGATGATTGCCATGGCTCTGGCTTGTAATCCCCAGATCGTCATCGCCGACGAACCAACCACGGCCCTGGACGTGATGGTCCAGGCCCAGATCCTGGAATTGATGGAGAAATTGCGGGATGTGCTCGGCCTATCGATCATCTTCGTCACCCACGATCTGGGAGTGGTAGCCGAGATGTGCGACTCGGTGCTGGTGATGTATGGCGGGGTCACGGCCGAATACGCGGATGTGGATACCATCTATAATGACCCCCAACACCCCTATACCCGGGAGCTTTTACGGGCTTTCCCCGATATCAGCCGGCCGGCGGAGAAATTGGCCAGCATCCCGGGCTTTCCACCCCGGCTCAACGCCTTACCCCCGGGATGCCGCTTCGCCCCCCGCTGCCCGTCGGCCGTGGAGGTCTGCCATACCCTCCAGCCGGCCCAACACCGGCTAGATGACGGGCATCTGGCCAGCTGCCACCTGGTAGACCCGGCGGGTATTCCCGTCTTGGGCCAGGAAAAAGGGCAGTAGGCCGATGGAAGAAGCCCGGCGGCCGGTGATCGAAGTCAACGATCTGCGCAAATATTTTCCCGTCAGCCCAACCAGTCTCCTGGACCGGCAAGAGAAGCACGTCCATGCCGTGGATGGGGTTAACCTGGTGGTCGGCGCAGGGGAAGTGCTGGCCCTGGTTGGGGAAAGCGGTTGCGGCAAATCGACGCTGGCCTTGACCTTGATGGGGCTGGAGCCGATGACGACCGGCAGCGTTAAGATCGCTGGGGATGAGATAGGGACGATGAAGGGCAAGGATATGCGCGCCTTGCGGCAGCACATCCAGATGATCTTCCAGGACCCCTATGAGTCGCTGAACCCGGTCATGAAGATCGGCGATATCGTGGCCGAGCCGTTGAAGGTTCATGGACTGGCCAAGGATAAAGGGGAGCAGCGGGAGCGGGTTTTCCGGGCTCTGGAGGACTCGGGTCTGAAACCGGCCGATAACTTCGCCGGCCGGTACCCCCACCAATTGTCGGGCGGGCAACGGCAGCGGGTGGCCATCGCCGCCGCCCTGGTATTGGAACCAAAGGTCTTGCTGGCCGACGAGCCGGTGTCGATGTTGGATGTCAGTATCCGGGCGGAGATATTGAACCTGCTACTGGCGCTGCGCCAGGCGCGGGGCATCTCCATCCTGTTAATCACCCATGACCTGGGGACGGTGGGGTACGTGGCCGACCGCATCGCGGTTATGTACCTGGGCCGGATCGTGGAGACCGGGTCGACGCTGCAAATCCTTAAGAACCCGCAGCACCCCTATACCCGGGCTTTGCTGTCAGTTTCCCCGGTGCCGAACCCGCGCCAGCGGCGTGAACGGATAATCCTGCAAGGGGAAACGCCGAATCCAATCGATTTGCCTGGGGGGTGCCGCTTCCACCCTCGTTGTCCCATTGCCCGGCCCGAGTGTAGTCAGATAGACCCGGCCCTGGAGATGGTCCCGGTCGGGCACGAGGTGGCCTGCCTGGTGGTGAGTGGGCAGGTCGATTAGTACCTGTGGGGATTCACCACAGAGACACCGGGTTATTGTTTTTCATGACGGCACGCAGGACAACCCTGGCGACCCGAGCAGCGGTAATGGCTTGTATCAAGCGACTTGCACGAATATTTCAGGAAACTGTTCGGCAATTCGAAGCAGCGATTTGGCAGGCCCGCTGGGTTCTCGTCGACCTTGTTCCCAGTCTTGCACTGTGCGCAGACTAACCCCCATTAGGGCGGCAAAAGCAGCCTGTGATAACCCAAGCTTCTTGCGGATCTCACTGGGCGAAGAAGGCTCCGATAGTTCCCGCGTTCTCAAGTTCGCCTTTCCCGCCTTGAAGGCTTTGATCTCGCGAAGTCCATCCAGTATTTCTTGACCAATATCTCGCTCAGACATCTTTCATCTCGTCAACTATTTGCTTCAGAATATGCGCCGGAATCGTATCTTGCTCGCTTTTACTGTAAACCGTCAGTAGCCAGATTTCATCCTCGCTGACATGCCAGTAATAAATAATTCGGATACCACCGCTCTTGCCTTTACCAGAGATTCGCCACCAGAGTTTTCGGACACCGCCGGTACCGCGAATGATTACCCCGGCATCCGGCCGTTGAAGCAAGAACGATTGCAGGCCTGCATATTCATCATCTGTCAAGTAATCAACGATGAGTCTAGTGAAGACAGATGGGGATTTACTGCAGAGGCAGCGGGCGATTGTTATTCATAATGGATACCAGTTCGTCCAGGGGCAAGGCGTAAGCGGTGTGGCCTTTGAAACCGGTCATGGTCTCGGCCGCGGTGAGGGTGTTGAGAATAGCTTCTTCCACGGCTTCGCCAACGGCGCTAAAGAGGGGGTTCATCTTGTAGTTGGGCAAATAACGGATAGAGAAGGGCTCCTGGCGGCCGTCGGGGATGGAGTTGCCAGTGGCGAAGGCCAGGAAGAGGTCGCCGCTGCCGTTATGGCCAATGCCGCCGACACGGGCAAAGCCGACGGCCGCCCGCCGGGCCAGCCGGGCACATTGGCCGGGTAGCAAGGGGGCATCGGTGGCGATGACAATGATGATGGACCCGGGTTCAGGTTGGTCGTCCCAGGCCAGGGGCACCCGGCCGGGGCCAATGAGACGGCCGACGGGTACCCCGTCGACCCGCAAGTCTTCGCGGCTGCCGTGATTGGCCTGGACGAGAACGCCCAGGGTATAGGTCTTTTTCTCGATCTCCACCAAACGGGAGGCGGTGCCTATACCGCCCTTGAAATCGTGGCAGATCATGCCCGTACCACCGCCGACATTGCCCTCGGCGACCGGGCCCGGTCCGGCGGCCGCCAGGGCCTCATAGACGTGTTCCTGTTTGATGTGAAAGGCGTTCAAGTCGTTGAGCCAGCCATCCCAGGTCTCGCCCACGACGGCCAAAGATGAAAGGGAAGCCAGCCCTTTTTCGATGCCATAAGCCACCAGGGCTTCGTGTACAGTGCCGACGTGGTGGGTGCTGGTCAGGGCGATGGGGTAACAAAGGAGGCCTGACTCGGCCAGCCAGTGCATGCCGGTCAATTCCCCGCAGCCATTAAAGGAGTGGAAGGCGGCAAAGGCGTTATCGCGCCAGATCTGGCCTTCACGGGGCACGATGACGGTCAGGCCGGTGCGGGCGATCCGCGGTTGGTCGTAGATGAGGGTCTTGTGGCCCAACCAGAGGCCGGGCACGTCGGTGATGGCGTTGTACTGGCCGGTGGGGTATGAGCCGATGATGATGCCCAGGTCGCGAACTCTTGGTCGAGGCATGGATTACTCCTTGTCTGAAATAGCGTGAAGCCGGTCGGATGGAACAAGGGTTAATTTTAATTATCCGCCCTATTCGTCGCAACGTCGAAAAAAACTATTTGTTCAAAAAAGCTGCCCCAACTGCCTGAAAACACCCGCTTTTCGTCGCCAAATACGTTAGACGATGTTGAAACAAGCCTCCAAACAAGAAAATATTGAGCTCTGACGAGGTGCTCGGAAACTCATATAAGCCGTTTATTACTGGACTTTGATTTCCGGAATGAGTATTCGGCTTCCATGCTCGGGAGAAAGCTTCGACCCTGTCCTTTAGATCCTTGACAATCCACAAATCGGGGATTTTTCGCACTTTTTGCAAAGGAAGTTAGTGGGCTTCGAGAATTTTCTCTTAATCAGCCCGCATCGTCATCATTTAATCCTTGCTGCTTCAGCAAATCATTGAGGTCGGCTAACTCAGCGCGCATGGCTGCATTCTCTTGCCATAGCGGCGCCATTTCCTCTCTGACGATAGCCCGCCTAAATCTTGTTCGCCATCTTGTCCGCTCTCTTGTGGTACCAAAAGTCTCGTCGCCAGGAAATCAGTTAGGACGGCAAAAATGCCAACGCCAAAGGTCATCAGGATCATGGCATCGACCGATCAGTGCGAACAATGCCACGAGCGCAATTCGAGTGGTTGTGCTTCGTTTGAGACGTGCTCGAGGCGGGGTCAGCTACGACTTGTTGCGCTTGCTTCATCTGCGTTTCGCCACGCAGAACCCAGAGGCAAAGCCCGCTGATGGAACACGGCGCTATCAGCATCAGAGATCAAAAACGGCCGTCCCCATTTCTGGAAACGACCGTGAATTCTTCCGTCTGTTTGCGGTTCGTGTGTTAAAAACTCAGCGAATGACTACTAGAAGTTTCCTCCACCACTGTCTGGAAACCTGTTGCTCTGACGCCCACCATTACGATTTTCGCGCGGTCGCGCTTCGTTGACGCGCAACATACGGCCGTCCAAATCCGTATCATTTAGAGCCTTGATGGCCGCATTGGCTGCAGATTCTTCCATCTCTATAAAACAAAAACCTCGAAACCGTCCAGAATCACGATCAGTAATCATAGCAATGGAATCAACCTTGCCATATTGCGCGAACATCTCGCTTACTTGCTCTTCTGTGGCATCAAAAGACAAATTTCCCACATAAACTTTCTTAGACAATTCTTTCACAATCTCCTAAACTAACTCCCACGCGTGCTGCGCGGATGGCGCTTGCCGTGGGAAACATTATAACCCTACTATTATCGTCTCTTTCTGCAAAATGTCGACATAAATAGGACAAAATCATGCGATGCTCATAATCAGCGAGCGCACAGCGAAAAAATGAAAGATACTACTGACCAGAACGAACAGGTGCCAAATGGCATGATTGTACAACTTCCGAAAATTCTCTCTGCTTTTGCCTTGGATTTTTCATACATCGCGCCCTTTTATTTTCCTCTCACTTCTCATATTGCTCAAGCCAATCAAGCATAGCGTGAACGCTACCAGTGGCCAGGGCAATGCTTGTATCGGCCGCGCCGTAATACAACTGGATCGTGTCGCCATCAGGAGCAAGCGTGTAGCCACAAGGAAAGACGACGTTGCCCACATCGCCCTGCAGCTCATAAGGCTCTTCTGGCCTAAAGAACCACTCGTCGCTACGCTTTAAACAATGTTCTGGCGTATGCAAATCAAACAGCGCTAGTCCCAGCCGGTAAATGGCGCCAGCCGCTGTCTGGCGCACACCGTGGTAAATCACCAGCCACCCTTGTGCGGTTTCGATAGGCGGCGATGATAAGCCGATTTTATTAGCGTCCCACCATGCCCCACGCCGGGCCTCCATCATGATCTTGTGGCTGCCCCAATGCCGCAGGTCAGCCGAATAGGATATCCACATATGAGCCCTGGGTGCACTGACCGGGCGGTGGATCAAGGCCCAATAGTCGCCAATCCGATGTGGCAGCAGAGCTGCATCTTTGTCTTCCGGTGGCATAATCACCCCGTAGCGCTCAAAATGGTGAAAATCTTTCGTGAACGCCAGGGCCACGCCGGGACCGTCGCGCGTGTAGGCCGTATAGACGATGGCATACTGGTTTAATTCGGGAACGTATGTGATACGCGGATCTTCAATACCCCATAATTCTTCCGGAAAGTGATCGGGATCAGACAAAAGAGTGGGCTGGGAATCAATCTGCCACTCATCCACGCCATTGGCGGAACGGGCCGCACACAAGTGGGAAAGTCCACGCCGGTCCTCGACGCGGCACAGGAGCAAGGTGACTCCGTCAGGTAACAGCGTGGCGGCAGGGTTAAACACGGTATGAACCGGATAGGGCCAGTCGGCGGCGGTCAGGATGGGATTCAGCTTATGCCGGCGAAAAAGTTCAGGGGGTTGTTGATTCATTACGTTTGGGTCCCAATAGCGAGTAAGGGATTCTCGGCCAGGCGCAGCTCCAACAAGGTCTGGAGAAAGGCCAGCGTCGACTCCGCGCCTTGATTCTCATTGGGGCGGTCGGGGTGAAGGCCGTCTCGGCAGCCCCCCGTAGTCGGATCATAAACGGGCAAGTTTAAGTCGTTGCGTCCTAAGAACCATTCGAAGGCACGTCCTGCTTCTGTGTGCCAGCGTTCGTCGCCCGTGCTGCGATAGGCTTCAAGGCAGGCAGAGGCCATGGTTTGCGCCTCAACCGGCTGTTGATCAAATCTGGCCTGTTCACCATCCCGCTCATAAAAGCCGTTGGAGCCGATGGGGACAAAATGACCCCCTACCGCGTCCGCTCGCTGTAGGTCGGCCAGCCAACCAAGCGACTCCAGCCCGGCTTCGGTCATGGCCTTATTTGGAATCCATTGGCCACACATCAGCATGGCCTGCGACAGCACAGCGTTGCAATAGCTCAAGCTTGCTTCATACCAGCGCCAGTCATCCAGGCGATTGCTTTGATACAGCATGAGCAAACGCTCGGCTAATTCGTCCCGGACCTGGCCGGCCCGGCGATCCCCGTCAAAGCGTCGCAGATACTCATGAATACCGATGAGGGTGAAAGCCCAGGCCCGCGGGCTGGTAGTGTTGAGAATGGCGGGCAAGGCTTGCTCAAACAGCCAGCCGGCCATACTCTGCAGAGCCGGCGTGTTAGAGCGACCCAACACGGTGCCCAACGCCCACAAGGTGCGGCCATGGCTGTCCTCTGAGCCGCTTTCTTCCAACCAATGGCGTTGGTAATCCATAAAGTTGCGAAAGCGGCCAGTCTCACGATTGAAGGCATACCCGATAAAAGCGAGATAACGGGAAGCCAGGGTTAAAGCTTCGCTGTTGCCCAATTCCAATTCCGTCAGGTGCGTACTCACAATCAAGGCGCGGGCGTTGTCGTCGATGCTGTAGCCCTCGTCATAGTTGGGTATCGTGAAGCTGGCGTGTTGCAACATGCCGGTGTCATCCGTCATATGGCGCAGGTGATCGAGTTTGAGGGGCGGCAGTTCGCCCGGACGTTGACCGAGCGGTTTGACCGCGAAGCCGGCCGGGATGAAAGAGCGGCGTTCGGCGCGGGCGCGTTCAAAACTCGCCATGTAGCGCTGCGCCACCTGTGGCCAGATCATGGCCCGCCCAAACAGATAGGCCCGCTTGCGCATGGCGTGGCGCTTGGATTCGTTGTCCAACAGGTCAAGCACTTGACCGGCTACTGCCGCCGGGTCGCGGAACGGCACTAACGCGCCCCGTTCCTCGGCCAGCATCTCTTCCGCATACCAATATGGCGTCGAAATGACCGCTTTGCCCGCGCCTAAGGTGTAAGCTAGGGTACCGGAGGTGATCTGGGCCGGGTTGAGGTAGGGCGTGATGTAAATGTCCGCCGCGCTGATGAACTCAATCAGTTCCTCAAGGCTGACAAAGCGGTTGTAGAAGATTACCTGGCCGGCCACGCCTTGATCCTGGGCCAACCGCTGCAGGGATAATCGATAGGTTTCACCGTCTTGGCGCAAAACGTGAGGATGGGTGGCCCCGACAATAATGTAGACAACGTTGGGATAGCGAGCCAGAATGGCGGGCAGGGCAGTGATGACCGTTTCGATCCCTTTGTTGGCCGAGAGCAAGCCAAAACTGAGCAAAACCATTTTGCCCTCGACCCCAAACAGGTCTTTGTGGAAGCTGGGATCGACAAAGGAGACATCGGGGATGCCGTGGGGTATCAGATCGATCATCTCCGGTGGGACTCCATAGACTGCCTGCAAGAATTCCACGCCGCGTTCACTCATCACCACCACCCGATCGGACAGGGCCGCAACTTCTTGCAGCACCCGTCGCTGAACCGGGTCAGGGTCTTGCAGAATGGTGTGCAAGGTGGTGACAATGGGCATGCGCAATTCACGTAAGAGAGCCAGGATGTGGCTGCCCGCCGGCCCACCGAAGATACCATACTCGTGTTGCAGGCACACCAGGTCGACGCTGTTGATATTGAGAAAGTCGGCGGCGCGGCGATAAGAGTCGATATCTTTCTCCGCCAATTCAAAGCGAACGCGGGGCGGATAGGCGTAGCCGGCCTCAATATCGTTGACGGGCAGAGCAATGCAGCTTGTGTCACTATATTCGGTGGCGATAGCCTCACACAAGTCGGTGGTGAAGGTGGCAATGCCGCACTGGCGCGGCAAGTAGTTGCCGACGAACCCAATGCGGTTGATAGTTGAATGGGTTGAGTTGTGTTCCATAGATAAATAGCTCCTACTGAGCTTCTATTACTTCTCCATAAAAATCCCCTGAATCTCGGCCGTTCGTGTCTAACTTCCGGGTGCGATAGCTCTCGTAATCTGGGACCAGACGATCATATTCTCCGTCCATTAATGGTGATGAGATCATAAAATCGGCGGACGCCCGATTGCAGGCAATCGGAATGTTCCACACAATCGCCATGCGCAAAAGTGCCTTGATATCGGGATCATGGGAGAGGGACTTAAGCGGATCCGAAAAGAAGATCATAAAATCTATCTCGCCATCAGCAATCTTGGCCCCAATTTGCTGGTCGCCACCCAGGGGTCCGCTTTGGAGTTTGATGATATCGAAGCCAAGTTCTCTTTCCAGTAGCCCGCCGGTGGTGCCGGTGGCGTATATTAGATGGTGGGCCAGGAGGTTGCGGTTGAATTTGGCCCATTCCACCAGATCTCCTTTCTTGTGGTCGTGCGCGATGAGGGCGATCTTCTTATCATGCTCCATCGCGATTTTTTTGTGAGTCATCTGATTCATTTAAAATCCTTATCTCTTTTGCCATGCGAGAAGCACTTCAACCGCTCGGTGCAACCACCTGCTGGGCGGGCCACATCACGTTTGGACAGGGTTACCTCTGTCCAAACGGTCTTCATTCTTCATGCGAGTCCGGCGCAAATTATCGCGCAGCCCCCTCAGTTTGATTGGCGAGATAGTTCTCCAGGCCCATCTGCTCGATCTGCGCCCGCTGCTTCTCCGCCCAGTCGCTATGCCCCTCTTCCATCTTGAGGATATGCGTCAGCAAATCCGCGCTGGCCTGGCCTCCTGATCATGGCCGATCAAATCCACCACGGTCTGGCCGATTAGGATCGGGTTGAGCTTAGAGACGACCGGTGCAGCTAACAGAGGGGGCACCAGGAGATCGGCCTTGAATGCGCCAACGATACCGACAATATTACATCATACCGCCCATATCACCCATACCGCCGCCAGTCGGCTTGGGCTCGGGGATGTCGGTGATGAGAACTTCGGTGGTCAGGATCATGGCCGCGATGGAAGCCGCATTTTGCACGGCGCTGCGGGTCACCTTGGCCGGGTCAATGATGCCAGATTTAAGCATGTCTTCATACACCTCGGTCATTACGTTGTAGCCGATAAAACCACCCTCGCTGCTCCGGCGACGCACCTCGTTGATGATGACGGCCCCTACTTTTCCGGCATTACTCGCTAATTGGCGCATCGGCTCTTCTAGAGCGCGGCGAACAATGTTAATCCCGGTATTGATATCAGGATCATCATCTTTGAGATCTTTAATTGCTTCAATTGCATTGAGCAGGGCTACGCCACCGCCAGGCACCACGCCCTCGTCCACAGCGGCGCGAGTGGCGCTCAAGGCATCCTCAACTCGATGCTTTTTCTCCTTCAACTCGGTTTCGGTCGCCGCGCCGACGCCGATGACGGCTACGCCGCCGGCTAATTTGGCCAGGCGCTCTTGCAGCTTCTCGCGGTCATAATCGCTCGTGCTCTTCTCGATCTCGACCTTGATCTGGTTAATGCGGGCCTTGATCTCTTCTTTTTTGCCATGACCGCCGACAATGGTGGTTTCATCTTTTGTGGAAGAGACTTTGTCAGCATGGCCCAGGTCTGCGATGGTGGCACCTTCCAGCTTGCGCCCCATTTCTTCGGTGATGACGGTGCTGCCGGTGAGCACAGCAATGTCTTGCAGCATCGCCTTGCGGCGGTCGCCAAAGCCGGGAGCCTTGACGGCGATAACGTTGAAGGCGCCGCTCAGTTTGTTCAGCACCAGCGTGGCCAGGGCTTCGCCGTCCACATCTTCGGCAACAATAACCAGGTCGCGCTTGTCGGACTGGACCACCTTTTCGAGGATCGGCACGATATCCTGGACCATCGAGATTTTCTTGTCGTAGATGAGAATGGTGGGATTGTTCAGCACCGCCTGCATGGTTTCAGTGTCGGTGATGAAATAGGGGCTGATGTAGCCGCGGTCGAACTGCATGCCCTCCACATACTCCACTTCAAAGGCCAGGCCCTTGCTTTCTTCCACGGTGATAACACCGTCTTTGCCGACTTTGTCCATCACTTCGGCAATCAAATCGCCAATGGCGGTGTCGGCGGCGGAGATGCTGGCTACGTGGGCGATGTCATCGTGGCCTTTGACTTCAATCGAATTCTTACCAATGGAGTCGACTACCGCCCCGGCCGCCAGTTCGATCCCGCGCTTTAGCAACATGGGGTTGGCCCCGGCGGCCACGTTCTTGAGACCTTCATTGACAATGGCCTGGGCCAGCACGGTGGCGGTAGTGGTGCCGTCGCCGGCCACGTCGTTGGTTTTAGTGGCCGCTTCTTTGAGCAGTTGGGCGCCCATATTTTCAAACGGATCGGATAGTTCGATTTCTTTGGCCACGGTGACGCCATCGTGGGTAACGGTAGGCGCTCCCCATTTTTTATCCAGGGCGACGTTGCGGCCTTTGGGGCCGAGCGTGGTTTTGACAGCCTGGGCCAGGCTGTCTGTCCCCAACTTGAGCCGCCGGCGGGCATCTTCGCCAAAACTAAGTTGTTTTGCCATGAGTTTTATGTTCCTTATAGTAATAAGCGCCGATGATTACTGGACAATGGCCAGGACGTCGGTTTCCTTCAAGATGAGATATTTTTTATTTTCAATTTTAACTTCAGTACCGGCATATTTGGCATAGAGTACAGTGTCGCCCTTGCTGACATCCATAGCGATGCACGAGCCATCCTCTACCGCTCTGCCCTAGTTTCATCGATGTCTCGTTTCGGCAGCATCCGTGACTTATTCCTCTCCTCTACGCTTTTGTCCGCAAACAAGTATTCTCCGCTGTTAAAGTCCAATGTCTTGATGACGATCTCAATTGGCCGACCATTGTCCAGGCGCAACGTAAATTCGTCATCATATCCGAACTGATCTTGAATACCACCGACAATCTCAACGTAACCCCATAAACTTATTAATTCGCCTGCCTCTTCTCTGACGTCGAGTCGGTAAGAAACATCGGATACATATTGATTCTCTCTGTAAACTTGACCTAGGCCTGTTGGCAACTCAATCGTCATCAATCCCGGCTTACCCTGAAACGGTCGTCCAATAGATACTTTTGCCCACTTTTCCATTTTGAAGCTCCATATGTTATATATGCTGGGTATAGCCAGCTCTCTTTAATCAGATTTGGCACCACGGGCGCTTATTTGAGGCTGCATAATCCGCAGTGGAGATTGATAAGTCGTCCGGCTTACCAGCAACGTCGAAAGGGCACTGATTCCATAAGGGCACAAAAAGAAACAGCATCTCATTGAATTTGAGCTGATTCGGAAACCAGCCCACATAGCGCTCTACTCTAGTGGGTCAAAGAGCTTATTTGTGCCTCATGGGAAGTTATACATAACGAACGCGTTCAGCTGCCGCCCGCAGGCGTTCGGCTACCCGGTCCGGCATCTCGCCTTTACTGATAAAGGCGTCGGCTCCAGCGGAGAGAGCTGCCTGCTGGCGGGCATCCAGCTGGCTGATGAGGACAATGACGACTGCGGCCGGGCAGGCTTCCCGCAGCTGGGTGAGGGTGTTGCCGGAGTCTAAGGTGATTAATTCCCAGTCCACCAATAACATATCTGGTCGGGTTTCTGGGGCCAGGGCCAAGGCGACAGGCCAGTCGGCCGCCTCGCCGACTACCTCCATGCTTAAGTCCAGCAGCAACAGCCGCAGGGCTGCGCGTACATCAGGCTGGGGAGTGGCTAATAACACACGAATCATAAGTCAACTGTACCTATAACACAGCCCGGTGACATTGGCCGGTCATTGGGTTTTTAGCTCCGCCAGTTGGGGGAGACTGAGTTCAGGTAGAATTTGAACTAACCTCTACATTCACACCGGAGCCCCCATACTCATAAACCGTCACTTTGTTATCCATTTCTAAACTGTCTTGCTAGATACCGAATAAATTACAGGAACAGTTTCTGGGAGATACCCAAATTATCTTGGCTATATGCTGATCATGTTTCATGATACCCATACAGCCTTATTTGTCGGCGGCGAAAGAGTTTAGTGAGAAGGTGCTTGTTATCTCTAATTTACACCGGGCGCACAGCTGATTCCTTTTGACTGCGAGTTTCCTCCGTCCAGGACGCTGGTTGACCACAGTGCCTATGTTGTTATCCGTTTAGATCTTCTCACTACTTATGCTAACATGGGTACGCTTCGTCGGCATCGGCCGGTCGGGGAGTTTTTTACTCCGCCAGTTGGGGGAGATCAACAGGGGCGAGAGGGTGAGAGGGTGAACTGATTTCGGAACGGCCGTCCTTAAGAAACCGAGGTTAAACCAGGGTGTCTTTTGCTGTTTGCTTTGCCAGTAAAAATTCTTGCCAGGCATCGTTAAAAACGGGAATGTATCCTGGTTCAGCAATTCTAATAACGATATCAACCCAGCTTTTGTGCTCATCGAGCTTGATCCTTGAGGATTTAAGATCGGCATTCTGTATGCTCAGAACACGAGCCAAATCTCCAATGAGATCTTCTCGATCTTGTTGGCCAACGAGCCACTCCTCGAATCTTAGAATCATCTACTTTAGCCTTATTTCATTGAACGTTTGACAGCCAACTCGGACTTCCTGACTAAATCAAGTGGGTCGTTCTCTTTAACTTCATGTATGGTGTACCGTCTCTTGTTTTGGCTCAACGTAAAGCTATTGGCATCACTGTCTAGTTTGCGAGCAATTTCCCAACCGGTGGTACCGTTTTTGAAAAAGATATCATAACGCAATGACTTAGACGGTAAGACGCGAATTTCACCAGGGTTGACTACACAGGTGCTGACAAGCGTGCGTCCTGTGAATATTTGAGCCTGTACCCTTATTTCTGTCTTGTTGTGGAATGTTATCTCTGTCTCCACCATCTTTCCTTCCTTCTTAAGTTCACACATCAGAACAGACATGCGTCCGCGTGACGCTTCCGCGACATTTGACAAAGTTCCCGTGCGGCCACTTATAAATGGCGTTAGAGAGAGAATTAATGATACAACTAGCGCTTCCCAGCGACATCGGTCAGTTAGGGGGTATTTAACTCCGCCACTTGGGGGATATATGATTATAGAGAAGTTTCTTTTGCGAACGGCTGTTTAGTCGACGAGGTGGTGGCGCACAGCCAAGGCGACGGCTTCCGTGCGGCTAGCGACGTTCAGCTTGCGGAGGATGTGGCTGACGTGGGATTTGATGGTGGATGGGCTGACGACCAGCTTTTCGGCGATCTCGGTGTTGTTCAAGCCTTCGACCATCAAGGCCAGGACGGCGCGCTCGCGCTCCGTCAGGTCGTGGCCAGGCGTTGGCGGCTGGGTGGCGGCGTGGACTAAAGCCTGGGCAGCCTCTGGGGAAAGCGTACCGCGGCCGGCGTGGGCGGCGCGGATGGCCTGGGCCAGTTCGTCGGCCGTCACGTCCTTGAGCAAATAGCCGATGGCTCCAGCCTGCAACGCGTTCTGGATCAGCTCTTCTTCTTTGAAACTGGTCAGCGCAAGCACCTGTACCTTGGGAAGTCGCTGGCGAATAACACGAGTAGCCGTCACGCCATCCACTTCCGGCATGGCCAAATCCATGAGAACAACGTCGGGCAGGAGGTGGGCACACAGTTCGATGGCTTCGTCGCCGTCGGCTGCCTCGCCGGCCAGTTCCAAATCGTCAAAAACCTCCAAGAAGGTCGCCAGTCCCCGGCGTACCATCGTATGATCATCAACGAGCATCACCCGAATAGGCTGGGAGGAGGTCATAGAGCCTTCTGTTTCGAGAGTTCTGTCCACCGGATGGCAATTTCAGTCCCATGGCCGGGCTGGCTAGTGACTGACAACATCATACCAACGGCTTCCGCGCGCTCGCGCATCATGCTCAGTCCGTAGTGGCCCGACGGTGTGTGCTCAGGATCGAAGCCCTGGCCGTCGTCGCGGATATGTAAATCAACGGCGGCGGCATCATACTCTAGCTGGATGGCCACCTGGCTGGCCCTGGCATGTTTGGCGATATTGTTGAACGCTTCCTGGCACAGGCGATAGAACTCTACCTGCACGTCGGCCGGCAAAGCTCCTTGCTCCTGCAAAGCCCCTTCCCCCACCACGGTCACCACGACCGGGATGTTAGTCCGGCCGGTGAAGGCGTTGCCCAACTGATTCAGCAGGTCGCCCAATTCGCTATCAATCATAGCCGGGTCTCGCTCCCACAGGCGTGGCAGCACTTCGGCGATCAGACCGGCTGAAAAGAGCGACTGGTTGACGGCATCGTGCAGGTTTTGCGCTAGGCGTTGCCGTTCCTGCAGCGTGGCGAGCGTCTGTGCCTGTTCGTAGAGTTGCGCGTTGACCATCGTAATGGCCGCCTGGTTGGCCATCGTCAGGGCCAGGTTGGTCTGGTGGGTTGTGAAGGTGTCTGGTTCAGCGTGGGCAATGCTTATGCCGCCGATGACCCGGCCCTTCACGGCCAGGGGGACCCACATCCACGCCTTTACTCCCTCTAACAGCACGGCCGCCTGATCGTTCAGGAGCGATCGGAGCAATTGCGCTGCCGGTTCAGCGCTCCACACATCGGCGATTCGCTGGGGTTGGTGCTCGTTCAAAAGCGCCGCCTGGGTTTCCGGATCGTTAATCAGGATGTGGAAGGGCATAGCCTCCTCCAGCGACTGCGGCCCGCGCACGGCCAGGGCGACCAGGTCCAACTCTTCCAAGGCGAAAAGCACAGCGTGCGTGTACTCGATAATCACCCGCAATTGGTCGAGGATCAAACCCGGTTTGAGTTCCAGGGCGGAGGCTAACGTTTGGGAGATCTCCAATAGGGTGGATTGCTCGCGCGTACGGGCTTCCACCTGCTGCCGGAGCAACTGCTCAGCCTGGACCCGTGCGCTGACATCGCGGACGACACTTAGGAGGTGTAGCCGATCCTGATAAATATACCCCGTCCCGCCGACCTCGACGGTGAACGGTGAGCCGTCCCGGCGTATGTGGATTACGGTCGCTTCAAACACGTTGCCGCCTTGAACTGCCTGGACCCACTCGGTAAATTGAGAATAACTGTCAGGGTGGATATATGTGGTTGTATGCAGACCTATGAATTCCTCGCGAGTATAGCCGTGCATAGCGCTGGCCGCGGGATTGGCCTCAATAACCAGACCGGTTTCGACATCGTTGAGGATCAGCCCGTCGCTAGCAGCTTCGAAGATGCGCCGATACAGCCATTCTGTGTCTTCACTAAGTAAGTGGCGCTCTTGGCTGCGGGCAGGCGCTGCTGCTGACGCTAGGTGTAACTCGTCCCGCAGATGCATCTGCCGAGATTTGGCAGCTCCTGGCTTCAAAAGAATGGCGGTTGGCGCGTCTGAGGCGCGCGCCATTTTGTGGCGCAGGTGAGTCAAACACGCATAGAAGTCATATGTAGGCTGCATCAGGTTAGTTTAGCCGAACACGATGCGACTGTCACTCTTGCCAAACGGTCAGGGTGAACATCAATGTTAGTAAGCCATCATAACAGTTTTGCGGACAA
>Ga0111142_1128_pt1 | contig 17440 bp, 13 predicted proteins | sample DeeMarSeWOR28_12_FD_80398 | JGI IMG/M metagenome (GOLD analysis project Ga0111142, IMG submission 80398) | Anaerolineae bacterium SG8_19 | reverse complement strand
TGCCGCCCCAAAAGCGCCTGCGCAAAGTGTTAGAAGCTATCGGTCATGATGAATTGGTTCGTTGGCTACGATACCTGGATGAGGAATCTGCTAGACGAATTGATCCTCGCAATATCCGCCGAGTCATTCGAGCGCTGGAAGTAACCCTTATTACCGGAAGGCCGATGTCGTTTATGCAGCGAAAAACCCCGCCGCCTTATAATATTCATTTATTGGGTTTAACCTGTGACCGGAAAAAATTGTATGAACGGATCGATAACCGGGGAATACGAACGTTATTTGCCTTCCATGAGTGGCTTGGGTTACCGTCAGTTATGGGCATATCTGGAAGGAGAATGCGGATTGGATGAAGCCATTGAAAGGATAAAGTTTGAGACTCACCGTTTTGTTCGCCAACAATATACCTGGTTCAGATTAGATGACGAGGATATTCATTGGTTCGACGTACAAGAATTAGGGTGGCGGAAATCGGCCGAATATTGTGTCGAGAGTTGGCTAGAGAAAACCGGCTACCTCCCATCTAATATCGCCGAACCATCAACCCATTAGAAGGCAGGATTGTGTCAACACCAACGATTGATCAAATTTATTTACATGCTTCGGTGCGAAATTACAAGCCCGATCCAATACCTCGAAGCCTGGTTGATCTCATCATATCATCGGGACAACGAAGCTCGACCTCATCAAATTTACAGACCTATAGCGTGGTCGCCGTGACCGAAAATTCCAAACGTGTACGGCTGGCTGAGCTATGTGGCAATCAGAAGCATATCCGTCAGGCCCCGGTATTCCTGGCCTGGTGTGCAGACCTGAGCAGACTCGATACGGTCTGTAAAATTCGTGGCTATGAACAAGTCACCGATTACGTTGAAAATTTCCTGGTGGCAGCGATGGATGCTGCCATTGCTATGCAAAGTGCTACACTAGCGGCCGAATCGCTGGGGTTAGGAATGTGTTACATCGGTGCAATACGAAATAATCCGGCCGAGGTTATTAAACTATTGGATCTTCCACGGTTAGTATTTCCTGTATCTGGGATGACGCTGGGTTGGCCAGCTGTTGAGCCAAAAAGAAGGCCCCGTCTTCCTCTATCGGCGATCCTTCATTGGGAGTCGTATGATCAAGAAGGTGAAGTGGAGGCTTTGCTGGAGTATGATCGCGAAATGGCCAAGACGGGTATTTATAAAGGCCGCCAGGTTTCGGTCCCAGGCAAAGAAGGTGAAGTAGAAGAGTACGGCTGGTTGGAACATTCTGCCCGAAGAGTATCCCGGCCAATTCGTCCTGGACTTCGTGGTATCTTAGCCGATCAGGGATTTGGGTTAAAATAACTCTCTCGAATTTTATGCAGCCAGATCTGGCTTTTTGGATTCGGGATGGTCCGGTCTATAGTAACCTGATGTTGGTTCCGAATAAGTTGTCTTGAGATTATCCTTCTTGGCAATTTTGGCAGAAGTAGAGAGGGTTTTCGGGCAATATTCCTTTGAACTTAAGATCCTGAGAGCTTCATTATCTCCCTCTCGAAGGCTTGATCGGGAATAAAATTCAGTTTGTGATATTGTACAACAGCGTTCCTCGCATCTAAATATGCGACCAAAAATTCTCTAAAATGCTGGATATTGGCTTGGGTGTCGAGGCCATATTCAGACTGGATCAACCCTCGACGAGCTCGATGGTCCTCGGGTAACAAGGCCAGCAATTCAGGTATTGTGAAATATAGTAACTGCAAATATTTCCCAAACGGTTGGTCGTAGTCGCCCCGTTGCAATTGCCGGTAAATATCCATGAACATCACCCAAAATCGATCGTCCAATTCCTTTAAGGCTTGAACTGATATTGTCGGCCGGGGAATGGCGGCTGGCTGTTGGGAGGACAACTCTAAAAATCCTTGTCCCCAGCCATCTTTATCTTTCAAGAGCCTAATTTCACGAACCGAGGGTGCCGGTTGTAGCGTCGTCTTGGTTTCATATAGATAGTCAACCTTCGCTCCGTTGGCATAGAGCGTGATGTGAAAGAAAGGCCGGATGTGTGTGGCATCAAATGACTTGGCTGGCACGTAGGGTAAGATTGATTGGGCGAATCCATGGCGTCCTTCGAAATAGGATGTTCTGATATCTTCGTTAGCAAATACGAGGGTCACGTCGAGATCAGAATAGCTGTCCTGCGTTCCCCGGCCGTATGAGCCAGTCAGAAAACAAACAAGGATTTCCTCTTCCTTCAATACCCGTTGTTGTAAGCGCACTAAAACTCGATCTTGTTCAAACATAATGAACCATTTAAACGAAACATCCACCTAGTGCCATAACGAACACGGTCATCACGCCCAAAGTTATTCCCGCACCCACCTGGGCAAAGGTGTGGCGACGTAGATACATACGAACCCAAGATACCAAAAGCACGAGGGGTAATAAGAGTAAAGCCGGTAAAAGCCCATAGACCAGACCGACGATTACCGTAGCGGCGGTAATGCTCGTGGCATGGATACTGATCATCCAGAAATTTGTGATAAAGCCTAATATCGCCAACTCGATCAGGCTGAAGATTGCCAGGCAACGTAGTAGCTCGGGGCCTCCGAAGAGCATGATCAGAGCTAAAGCAATCGCTGACCCCAGAACACTCGTCACGTAAGGCCAGCGCCTTTCCCGCCGGGTATTCATGTGCAGATCGGATATGCGGCCACTCCTCAACATGTACACAACGAAAAGACTAGGTGCGAGCGAAACGCATAAACCAAATACAGCCGCCCATAGTAATCCCTGCCAGGTTGGAAGTTCCTGTAAGGACAAGGCCAGACCCAAGGAAGCAATAATAACTGGCGGGCTGATTATATTGGAAAAGATGCGGGCTACTCGCACCCAGCCAAAAATAGGATCGGCCCCCGAATCTTTGGCTTGACTCATCAGGCCATTAAGTTCCCTCTTCCCAGGAACTTAGATATCTTTCCTGTTCGGCCGTCAGAGTATCGATTTTAACCCCCATCTCGGCCAGTTTTATCCGGGCAATTTCCCGGTCGATGTCTTCAGGTACCGTGTATACGGTCTTTTCCAAATTACCGGCATTACGGATCATGTAAACCGCACTGAGCGCCTGGTTGGCAAAGCTCATATCCATGACCGAGGCTGGATGACCTTCGGCCGCCGCCAGGTTGACCAGTCTCCCTTCGCCTAGCAGATTGATACGTCTACCATCTATCAATTCATACTGCTCAACAAATTCTCGTACCTTCCTGGGTGCTTTGACGGCCATTTCCGCCAGACCAGGGATGTTGATCTCCACATTGAAGTGTCCCGAATTGGCGATAATGGCGCCGTCCTTCATCACCTCCATGTGGTGAGTATCTATTACATTGATGTCACCCGTCGCTGAGACGAATATATCGCCTATTTGAGCCGCTTCTTGCATCGGCATCACTCTAAACCCATCCATAACGGCTTCTATAGCTTTTAGAGGGTTGATTTCTGTCACGATAATGTTGCCACCCAGCCCTTTGGCCCGCATGGCAATTCCTCGGCTGCACCAACCATATCCAGCGACGACAACCGTCTTACCTGCGATAAGAGTATTGGTGGCTCGGATGATGCCATCAAGGGTTGACTGACCGGTGCCGTATCGATTGTCAAACATATGTTTGGTCAAGGCATCATTCACGGCGATGACTGGGAATCGAAGTTCACCTTGTTTCGCCATTGCCCGTAGCCGGATCACACCGGTAGTGGTCTCTTCGGTGCCACCCACAATGTCGTCCAGCAGTTCGTTACGGCTCTTATGAATCGTACTAACCAGGTCGGCACCGTCGTCCATCGTTATTTGAGGTTTGTGGTCCAGCGCCGCGCCAATATGCTGGTAATATGTCTCGTTATCTTCTCCCTTGATGGCATAGACGGGGATTTCATAATGGCTGACCAGGCTCGCTGCAACATCGTCTTGGGTGCTCAGGGGATTGCTAGCACACAACACGACGTCAGCACCGCCGACCTGAAGGGTATGGGCCAGGTTGGCGGTCTCGGTCGTGATGTGTAAGCAAGCGCTAATCCGTGTTCCAGCTAATGGGCGTTCCTTGGCAAAGCGTTGCCTGATGTTTCGTAATACCGGCATTTCCTGCTCGGCCCACTCAATGCGATGACGGCCGGCAGGGGCCAGTTCCAGATTTTTTACATCAAATTCCATTTCGGTGATCTCCTTGAATTGTTCTGAATATTAATTTGAGTACAGTATGCCATGGATGAATTATTTGGAAGTAGGTACATGATATTTAGAAATATAACATTATGTCAATAATTGCTCGAGGGCATCTTTATCATCAAAGACCTGGCGATATCGGTCTACAAATTCAGCAGGTGTGTAATAATGGCCCTGAGGGCCGATGTTTTCTAATACATAGGTAGAAGCGAGCGCCCCCATCCGGCCGGCAACTTCCCAAGGCAAGCCAAGCTGTATTCCTCGAAGCAAGCCACCTCGGAAAGCATCTCCGGCTCCAGTTGGTTCAACCACTTCTTGTGGTGGGACAGCCGGTATATCGAAGATCTGTTGATCGATCCGGATCTGCGAACCATTTTCCCCCTTAGTCGTTAGAACTCCGCCTGCTAAAGACAAGATATCTTCTTCACTTAAGCCTGTCTTCTCTTGAATCATAAATAGTTCATATTCATTAACGGTAAGCATGACACAACCGGCCAAACCTTCTCTCAACTGCTCGCCAGAAAGCCGAATGATCTGCTGGCTTGGATCGTAAATATAAGGTAAGGCTAGGCTTTTACATTCGGAAACGTAAGCAACCATGGCCATTGGATCATTGGGCGAGATGATGGCTAGCTCGGCATCGGCCGCATTTCTGGCAAAACTTAATTGGTCCGCATAAGCCATAGCCCCAGTATAAAAGCTCGCGATTTGATTAAGATCTTCATCAGTATTAACAAAAAACGATGCGCAATAGTCATCTTCGATGACCATGACTCCAGAAGTGTCTACACCGTGATTTTCCAACCACAGGCGATATTCCTCAAAGTCCTGCCCGGCCGTGGCCATTATTTTGGGATGACCGCCTAGTAACGCATTGGTATAAGCGATATTTGGAGCAATACCACCGGGTAAGCGGCGTAGACTGTCAACTAAAAAACTGACGCTGACTTTGTGGAGTTTATCGGCCAACAGGTGGTCGGCAAACTTGCCAGGAAAAGACATCAAATAATCAAAGGCAATCGAACCTGTAATAACAACTTGCATGAGTGTGTTGGGTGTTTATTGGGTAATAACTGGCCGGTTAAACGACGTTCTCCGCGCTGTCTTGGCGAACTCGGAGATCAGACTCTTGTTCCTTCCAGACGGGAGAAAGGCCAAATCGATCTCGTATCATGATCAATAAAGCCCTCAGTCCATCTTTAGCTTTTATTTTTTTTCCTTCTGCATATGTGCGCGGATCGTATTGTATCGGTATCTCAAAAATCTCGTTGCCAGATAACAGGATCTTGTCTGGTAATTCAAAGTCAAGGTCAAATCCGCTGCAAGTTAGATTCAGAGCCTTAACCAGGTCTCCGCGAACCATTTTTGTGGCTGTCGCGACGTCGGTCAGCCGGCCGCCGAAAAGGAAATTCGTCATGGCCGTCAAAAATCGTACTCCTAGATAGGCGTGGGCATATTCGTATTTGACCTGCCCACCTAAGATACGAGAACCGAAAACGGCCGCCGGCTCACGTTCGTCGACGAATCGGCAAAATCTGGCATGTTCGGCTGGTTCATACTCGCTATCCGCATCCTGGATGATCATATAATCGCCGGTCATATTGGCGATCCCGGTCCTGATTGAAGCTCCTTTGCCTAGATTTCTTTCGTGGAAAAAGATTTTGATTTCTGGATCGTCGATCTTCTGCAGTATCTCCCGTGTGCCATCGGTTGAGCCGTTGTCGACCACGATTATTTCCCGGTCCCAGCCGGATCCGAGATTCACCTTTTGGGTCTTCTCAATGACCTCGCGGACCGTCGCTTGTTCGTTATAACAACAGATGATGACAGACAATCTCTTCATATTGGATTTAATCCCGGCTGCCAAACCCTTTGAACCTGAACCGAATCAGAGATCCTGGAAAAAGGCTTCAAATGATTCCACCATATAATCCAACTTAGTTTGGGTAAGACCAGGATAAAGGCCGACGAAGAACACGTTGCGCATGATTTGGTCAGAAACAGGCAACTCGCCGATTACCCGGCACTGGATATCTTTATAAGCCGGTTGTTTAATTAAATTTCCTGCAAATAGGTTCCTCGTTTCCACCTTTTTAGCTTCTAGAAAACTGGTAATTTGGTGACGGCTGAAGGGTGCTGTTTCCCGAACAAATAGAGGAAATGCAAACCAAGACGGATCAGCTTTTTCGTGCCAGATGGGCAATTGGAGAAACTCTTCAAATTCCTTCAACCTTTGATAAAGATAAGCGAAATTCTTCTTTCGACTGTTAATAAATTCCGGTAATTTATCTAGTTGGGCCAAACCAATAGCGGAATGGACTTCTGTTAATTTCAGGTTGTATCCAATTTCTGTGTAAAAGTAGCGATGATCATAGAAGCCTGGCATACCAGGAACTTCGCGCTCGAAGCGGTAGCCACACTTTCCATTGATGGGATTATCGTATTCACACCAACAGTCGCGCCCCCAATCGCGAATGGCACGGGCAATTTTGGCCAGCCTTCGACTCCGGGTATACGCTGCACCGCCTTCGCCCGTGGTAATATGATGGGCTGGATAAAAGCTAAGGGTAGCGATATGCCCGAAAGTGCCAACCTTCTTTCCATCCCATGTGCTTCCCAGGGCATCACATGTGTCCTCAATCAGGAATAGATTGTGCCGTTGCACGAAATCCATGATGACGTCCATGTTGGCCGGATTACCAAGGGTATGGGCGAAAAAGATAGCTCTTGTGCGCGATGAAAGGGCTGCTTCTAAATAATTGGGATCAATGTTGTAATCGCCTAAACAACTATCGACGAAGACCGGGACAAGACCATTTTGTAGGATAGGATTTACCGTAGTCGGAAAACTGGCGGCCGGCACGATGACCTCATCGCCTGGGCGCATGCCGTGTTTTAATTGGCGAGAAGAAAGGGCAGATACGGCGATGAGATTGGCAGAAGATCCTGAATTTACAGGAATCACCTCGCGCACACCGATGAATTTGCCCAGTTTCTTCTCAAATTTATTGGTTTCAGGCCCGGCCGTTAGCCAGAAGTCTAGCACTGCGCTGACCGCATTCTGTAGTTCTTGGGCATCGTAAACTCTACCGGCATAATTGACCCTGGATTCTCCAGGGAAAAAATCCGGATTCTGGTGAACACTCTGGTAATAATCAGCAACCTGCGCCAATATAGCCTGGCGCAGGTCTTCGTCATTAGTCATCTACTTTTTTCTCCAATTTCGACGTCAGGGAGAACAGCCTCATGGCCGAACCCTTAGGCTCAGCACACCCTCTAGCCGTCCACTAAGTGGGTCGAAACCAGCGAGCGATTATAACACACCAGGCACTATATCCAAGACGCGGTTGGTGGCTCTATCCTGCGTTTTGAACGTTCCCGTGGACGACAGTCTAGGTTCGGCGGTTGCCGTTTCGATCGGGTCAAGAGATTCAGTTGGTGTGAGACTGTCTGTTGGTGTCGCAGTGTCTGTTGGTTTAGGGGCGTCCGTAAGCGTGGGTGGGCGCCTGGTTGGCCGGCGGCTGGGGATTAACCGTGACCGTGACCTCGTCGAAGGCCGTCAAGCCGCCGTCGTCTGCCGTTAGACGTAAGATGTAGATCCCATCTGTCGAGAAAGTGGCTGTGGTATCGACTGCGCTGGCATTTCCGAAGGTGACCGTGCCCGGCCCACCGACCTGGCTCCAGGTGGTGGTAACCGCCCCCGGAGGATTGAGGATTCGGCAGCCCGTCATCCGTCACCGTCCCGTCCAGATTAACTCCAGCCGGCAAGGTGATCGTCTGGTCTGGCCCGGCATTTACCGTGGGTGCCTGATTGGTCGGCGGTTGTGGATCAACCGTGACCGTGGGGGTTACAGTTGGAATGGGTGTTTCTGTTGGTTTCTTGGTTGGTTTTGGATCAGGTTTTGGTGGTTCCGGCGTGGATGTAGGAACAGGCGTATTCGACGGCGTCGCCGTGGGAAGAGGTGTCGTTATCGAAGGTGGCAGATAGATGGTCCGGCCATAGTATATTCTATTGCTGACCAGGCAGTTCGCCTGAATGATTGAATAGACTGTCGTTCCCCGGCTCTTGGCTAAAGAGTATAGCGTATCACCTGGCTGGACGACGTAGGGATCCCATGAAAGTGGTGGTCCACATGGTGGGCGCACTGGAGGGGAGAATGGCAGGTAGATCACTGTACCACTATATAGCACGCTTAAATCCAGACAGTTGGCCTGTACGATTTCACTGACGGTGGCTCCAGAATTCATCGAAAGTTTAAAAAGCGTGTCCCCCCGCTGGACGGTGTAAGCCACCCAGCCACCAGGAATAATGCCACAAACTTCTTGGGCTAATACGACCACTGCCGTTGGAATTTCTGGGAGGGAAGTCGGGGTTACGGCACCCACCCTTGTCGGGGAAGATGTCGGCGTCGGACTAAACGTAGGTGTGTTGGTTGGTAACTGAATAGTAGGTGGAATCGGCGTACTTGTTTTGGCGAAGGCAATTAAGGTGGGTCTGACGGGGGCTGGAAGATTGAATTGCAAGCTATCGGCCAGCGAAAAGAGAATCCCTATCAAGAGTGTGAAGACGATGGCAAATACGACGCCAATACTTAAAGGCCATTCGGCCGGTGCCCCTCGCCGGCCATCGTCTTTAAACATCATTTAGTTCGCTTCGCCACTTCCGTTAACGTTGATGGGTAAGAGTATCGAGACTTTACTGCCAATACCGGTCTCATACTCAACCCAGGTCCTTCCGCCGAAACCGTCGACCAGTTCCATTACGGTTGATAAATCATTACGAGCCTTGACGATATAATCGTCCACAGGCTCTTCTTCCTCGAAAGACTGGCTTGAAAACATCCTGGCATGAAGTTTGTTGCCCTTCTCAGCTCCGCTATCACTCACCGCTAAATGTAAATAAAAGTTTTTTTGTTCTTCCCCAGATGGTCCCGTAGTTGTGTAAATATCGTGTTGGGCGGTTATCGATACCCGGCCGTCTTGAATCGAGAGCAGGCAGGCACTACTTAATAAATGAGCGACGATTTGGTAGAAGGAATCATCGGGTGAAGGGATAGCAGGGAGATCTTCGTCGATGATCAGGTCAAGTTTTAGGCTTTTTGCTTGCATCTGGCCGCTCACTGTTCCAATGGCCGCTTCGATTGTTTCCCTGACGTCGACCATATCTGGTTTGGCTAGATGTGTTGGCATGCGTTTGGTCTGATTGATGATCTCATCAAGGAGGGATGACATGTTTGCAATACTGGTTTTCATCCGCTTTAGCACGGACATCTGTTGGGTGCCTAAAATGCCCAGTGACTCGCTCATTAAGAGATCAGTGTATACGCCGAGGGAGGTCAAGGGCGTTCGCAACTCGCTCGTCAGTGCGGCGATCGATCCGATATTACCTCGTTGCGAAAGCTCTGAAATCTGGACCTCCATCCGGCTTATTTGTAGTTGGGCTTCCTCCAATTCTCCGGAATAACGGGAGACCGTTCTCATCACCCAGTCAGTGCTGACGCCGGCGTCGTTCGCCGCGGCAAGGGCCATTGCGTCTTCGGCTTCGACCAATGCTTCTCGTAACGCGTCAACATCCTCTTCGAGTTTCTTGACCCGGTCATCTCGATTGAGTTCTTCCGCCAGTGCCAGGGCAGCAACGAGTCGCTCCACACGATGTGATTCGGCTGCCAGTTGCTCTTCTAGTTCTCTTATTCGTTCATTCGGATCTTTTATCATTTCTACCTCACCCACTTCCTTGCCCACATCATCAACGTCTAAGTGGTCCTTGGTTTCATAACCTTGGGTATTGTTTATTGCCTGAGCCAGAAACCCGGCCAGGGAAGTCGCCAGGTTTTTCTCGGGTGCAGGCCAGTGGGCACGACCTGCTGGACCGGCAAATAACAAGAGACCAACATCGTCACTTTTAGCATAGAGGGGTTCGGCAAGCATCGAACCCAGATCCCTTTTATCGATTTCTTTGAAGAATTCATGTAATTGCCTGGCTCCCTGACCATCTGGATATAATTCGACTTGTTGTCTTCTCTCTAAAGCTTGCTTGAACGATGGGAATGCGCTTAGCTCAAATGAATGATCGTGATCAAATTCCCAATCGTCCTCACTATTTTCCCCGGTGGCTTTCTTCTGACAGCTGACCAGGCGATAATGCTCCGGAATATCAGGTGAGGGAAAAGCCATTGCCAGGTATTCGGACTCGATAGTTGCACATGCCACTTTCAGTGATTGTTCAATTGTGGTTTCGGCGTCACTTTCACCAATTGCATTTCGGGCAAGATCAAATAAGTGGGCTAAATCTTCCAGGTTTGATCTCCCAAAGCCAGGTGACGGCAGCAATGTCGTCAAATTATGCCGGTAAGTAAGAATTGCCAGGGTGGGGAAAGCTATCAAGTTGCCCAGACGTACCCAGTAGGCAATATCTGTCGTAATTGCCGGATCGCTAGAGAGAAAAAACAGGCTGAGGACGTGGGCACCCAACAGAATAGAGAGTACAGCCAGGCGAAGTGGCCATTGATCCTCCCGGCCAAGTATGATTAGTGATATGCCAATACCAAGGATCACTAATTGGACGATTTCCCAGAAATCTGCCTGATTGGTTGTGGAATAACTCCCCAGTGGTGCTCCCGCGCCGATCATGGCAATCCATTCCTGGGCAAAAAAAGCATACATAAAGCCGGTCAATATAAGTAAGATTAACGCGATGATGTTTCCCAGTCGGGGTAAATTACGAAACTGGGGTGCTAAAGCCCAGACGAGCAATACCACTGTAGCCGTATCGGTTGCGCGTTCCAGAGGAGGCAATATGCTGGCGGCTTCGATTGGATCAGCCACAGAAAGGCTTGCAAACAATATAATCAGACGGCCGATGATGATGCCACCACTCGACCAGACAAGTCGCCGAGCAAAGCCGTCGGCTGGCATGCGGCGTAATTGCCAGAGAGCAAGCCAGAAGGTAGCCTGTAGAGCCAAAAGGGTTACCAAATGGTAGACGAGACTCTCTGGCGGTTGGCTGAGAAACTGAACCAGTTGCTGTAACAACGACATCGATTAGGTACTACTAATTGAGTGTCCCCAATTCTAGCGAATTATATCATAACTTAGCCGGGTTATGCTTAATGTGGGACGTAGGTACCAAATCGTCGTAATATCAATATTTCACTCAATCGGCGAAATGCTCCCACACGCTTTCGACCAGTAATGACACGAGTTCATCTACCTGTGATTCATCGACGATGAGAGGTGGGCCCACCATGATCACATCGCCATTGGTGCCATCAGCACAACCTTGAGAGTAATAAATAATTAGTCCTTTATCGAAACAGAGTTGCCATAGTTTCTGGGCTATGTGCAATTTTACAGGGAAAGGTTCCTTAGATTGGCGATTTTGAACGATTTCAATTGCCCAGAACAAACCCCGACCGCGAATATCCCCTACGTTAGGATGATCCTCTAGACCGGCTTTCAATTTGGCGCCTAACAAGACACCCATGCGGGCCGAATTATCCACCAGTTTTTCTTTCTGAAGGATCTTTAATGTTGCCAATCCGGCCGCTGCTCCCACGGCATGATGGCTAAACGTACCCCCGTGGTTAAAATCGCCAAAGGCTTGGCGGATTTGTTCAACGTTATCTTCTGTCGTGGCAAGGAATCCTAAAGGAAAATATCCTCCGGCCACGCCTTTTGACGTCACCAGGATATCCGGGACGACCTCCCAATGGTCGATCCCCCACCACCGGCCGGTCCGGCCCATGCCCACCAATACCTCGTCCACGATCATCAATATCCCATAGCTATCGCACACCTGCCGGATGCATGGCCAATAATCATTTGGTGGCACCACTGCACCCAGGGTTGCCCCGCTGATCGGCTCGGCGATAAAGCCAGCGATCAGATCCGGACCATATTGGAGAATTACTTCCTCTAGCTCTGCGGCAAGGACCTCGCCACTGGCTGGCTCGCGATATGGGTAAGGCGCCGACACGTGTGGCATATCTGCCATCATATCTAGAAAAGGATACCTCATGCTCGGTTTGCCAGTAACACTCAACGCACCCAGGGTCATGCCATGATAACTTTGTCGCCGTCCAATGATGAGGTGACGGTTACTTTGGCCGCACGCCACTTGAATCTGCCTTGCTAATTTCAATGCCGCTTCCACGACCTCTGAACCGCTACTGAGGAAATAAAACCGGGGATTTGGGATGGGAACCACGCCGGCTAAAGCCTGGGCATAACTTTCTATTGGTTCGCTGGTGAACATCGTGGCGTGAGTATAGGCGGCCGCCCCGAGCTGGCGATTCATAGCCTCGATGACCTCGGTTCTCCCATGACCGACATTGACCACCAAGGGTCCACCAGAACCGTCAAGATAACGCTTTCCCTCTCGATCGTAAAGATAAATACCTTGCCCATGTGAGATCATCGGCCGGGCATGGTTTAATTTGCGGTAAAAAACATATCCCTGTGGATGGGCATAACGGTTCATAACAAGCGCCTCATCGATACATACCTTGTGGATCGAGCTCCTCTCGTATCAGCGCTAACTCCTCGGCCGTGGGAAGATCCATTTCCCGAAGATTTTCAGAAACGAGAAGTGGCCATCCTACTTCTTGCTGAATGCTTTCGATTGATTCGCCAGGAGCGATTTGGAAAAGAGTCATCTCCTGAGAATGGTTATCAAAATTGAAAAGCGCTCTATCGGTAATGACCAATTCTGGGCCAGCGCCAGGTAATCCTAGTTTACCCCGTGTATTTTGGCCGTCGATATGGCCTGGGCTGGTTAGAAAGTCAAGCCGGTCCACAAATGCACGCTGCTTGAGACGCATGATAATGAGCACCTTTTTGGCGTTGATGGCGATCTCGCATGCGCCACCAGAACCGGGGAGGCGGACCTTAGGATTCGCATAGTCACCAATTACCGTAGTATTAAGATTTCCGTAGCGATCGATCTGAGCCCCACCTAATAACGCCGCATCGACTAAGCCACCTTGCAAATAAAACATGAACAATTCGGCCATGCTAACGGCCGAAGTGGCATCGCTGACCAGCGTTGGATCGCCGATAGACAAAGGTAATCTGGCCGGGTGGGCACCAAATATTCCGCTCTCATAGACCAACTCGAGGTTAGGCGAATGGTCTCCCCGGGCAAGATTACAAGCAATATTAGGTAAGCCGACTCCCACAAAAACAACCCGGCTACCTTCCAGGGCGCGAGAAGCGCTCACGATCATGAGTTCTGACGGCGTGTACTCCATTATTTTGTGTTTCCTGCGTAACTCATTTATCCTTCTTTGGTGGTATATTTACTGAATAAATGCTCTAAGGGAATGAAGCGGCAACTTGCCGACCGCCAAATTGTCGTCCGGTTGGAGCTTTTTATGAACTGGAGAAATGAACCATTTAGTCATACCGTCCATAATTTACAGGCTCGGACATAAAGTTACCGGGCGAGAGCTTATCCAGCCTTTCTTGTCCCAACTTTTGCAAGTAAGCCGAGCGATCGGGCAGCTGGTAAACCCATTGATCTAACCAGGTTTCAGTCTCAGGCAGATCACGAGAAATCTTGTCCCAGGCGAGATAAAAATCATTGTCCCTATCGTAATATCCCTGGACATAGCTTGGATGGGCCCCGAAAGGTTCGTTTACGACGGCGTCGACAATAAGGCCTGGAATCAGCGTACGGTTGGGATCGTGCCTTATGATCGATTCGTCGACGATTTCCTCGACGACGATGATCACTCGATCAGATGCAAAAGCCACCTCTTTTTGTACGCCTATGAGACCCCAAAGTTGCGTATTACCATGGATATCGGATCGTTGGGCGTGAATGAAGGCGACTTGTGGTCGTAACGGTGGAACCACCGCAATCGTGCCTGTACCGTAAGGATCTTTGACCGATCTGATTAATGGGTTAACTTTGGGCAAATCACTCCCGGTGTAACTCTTTAAGGGAAAAAAAGGAAGATCGCTGGCACCGGCTAAATATCGACCAACCATGCCGAAATGAGAATATTCTTCGATCTCAAGCGGCATGGGGATTCCCTTCTCCACCGCCCGCCGGATACAGTGCAAACTTCCAACGCCTGGATTGCCCAGGTAACTGAAGATTAGCTTGCTGGCAACGCCGGCGGCTACCATCTGGTCATAAATCAAGTCTGGTGTCAACCGGCAAAGGGTCAGGTTTTTCCTGCGCTGCCGAATGATTTCATGGGCGGCCGCAAAACAAATGAAGGCGGTAAAGCCCTCGATGGCAACCATGTCGCCATCTGATACAAACCGGCTTACCGCCTCCTGCATGGAGCAAAGCTTTGATTTATTCATTTTTTATAGCCTGGAAGCCTCTTGCCTCTTAATCTACTACTGTTTGGCTCTGTTCGTGCATGTACTGTTGCACGTAGTACAGACTTCCTCCAGCTTTACCGGTCGAGCCGCTTCCTTTCCAACCGCCGAAGGCCTGGTAGCCTGGCCAGGCGCCGGTCGTGGCTCCCGTTTCGCGATTGACGTACAAAACCCCGGCCTCGATATTGTCTAAGAACCACTCGATTTCATCTTCATCTTCGCTGAAAAAGCCGGCCGTTAGCCCATACTCGACATCATTCGCCTTGGCCATGGCCTCGTCTAGATCTTCGAAATCGGCGATCGTCACGATAGGTAGGAACATCTCATGTTTCCACAAGGGGTGGCTTTCTGGTAAATCGTCGACGATCGTGGGTTGAACGAAATAACCATTCAAATCTAAGACTTTGCCGCCATATAGGACGTTGCCACTTTCCGCCAGTTGGGCTGTGAACTTCTGATAATCCTCGAAAGTAGATTTATTTATAACCGGTCCCATCCAATTCTCTTTTTGGGTCGGGTCGCCGACATTGATCTTTTTTGTAAGATCGAGCAATTTCTGCTGAAACTCATCCTTGACATCCCGATGAACGTAGACGCGTGAGCAGGCTGAACATTTCTGACCTTGCAAACCAAATGCTGATCGCATGACGCCTAAGGCGGCTTTATCCAAATCGGCTTTATTGCTGATGATGGTTGGGTTTTTCCCGCCCATCTCGGCAATGACCGGTCTTGGAAGCTGGCTTTGAGCAAAGGTGCGGATGATGTGCATGCCGATGTCATAGCTGCCGGTAAAGGTGATGCCATCGACCTCTGGACTATCGATGATGGTTTGACCTACGGTTCGGCCGCTCCCGGTAACAAAATTGAAAACGCCATCGGGAACCCCAGCATCCCGATAACAAGTTGTCAATAACCAACCCGTGTACGGTGTATCGGTTGCCGGCTTAAAGACGACGGTGTTTCCGGCGACCAGGGCACCGCCAGATGGACCACCAGCCAGGGCACAAGGGAAATTGAAGGGTGAAATAACGGCCCAGACGCCATATGGTTTGAGCACGCTGCGGTTGTGATGATGAGGGCTTTCAGCTTTCAAGATCTTAGAGAATCCATCATGTTCTTCCATCTGGTCACAGTAATAACGGATAAGGTCGGCTGTTTCTTCCACGTCGCCTAAAGCTTCCAATCGATTCTTGCCCACCTCGATGGACATGATCGCAGCCATATCAAACAATCTATCACTGATCAGGTCGGCTGCTTTACGAAGGATAGCGACACGTTCCTGCCATGGAGTTTTTCGCCAGCCCTCAAAGGCGGCTCTGGCAGCGGCGATGGCATCTTCGGCATCTTGCTCAGCCCCTTTTTGGAAATAACCCATAACCAGGTCGGTGTCGACAGGGCTCACTTTTTCGAATTGCTCCGTGGCTATACGTTCCTGACCGTCAATATACATGGGAAAAGTCTGGCCCATGTTCGCTTTCGCCTTAGCTACGGCTTCATCAAATAGCTCGTCCAGTAAGGGATCAGGGCTGGCGAGGGTGGAATAGGTGACTTTAATCTTCGCGGGCATCTATTTACCTCCTAAGACAACTTAGCGGCTGGGGAGCGGCCGCAGCCCAAATAATTAACTGTAAATCGTGTGAGAACGCCGAATATCAGCTTGAAAATGATGACACCAAGGTTTATCTAATTATATCCTTTTTAACCTCGAAGATAAATCGATCAGATTTGCCATTTTACGAGGTAATATTTGTTTTTACCCCTTCTGATGACGATATATTTTCCGGCGATTCGGTCGGTTGGAAAAAGTATCGCGGCTGGGTCGGTAACACGTGCATCATTTACCATGATGGCTCCATTTTGGATATCTTCCCGCGCCCGGCGTTTTGAGGGCGATATTTTTGCTTCGGCCAGAAGGTCGACAAGTTGGACCTCCTGATTTTCATGAAGATCATGGGTAGGAACGTCATACAAACCTTGTTCGATCTCATCTGCGTGTTCGATCTCATCTGCGTCCAAATCAGCTAATTTTCCGTAAAACAAGGCCTGCGATATGTTTTCTGCGCTATCCGCAGCATCGGCCCCGTGTACAAGAGTCGTGACTTCTCGTGCCAGAGTTCGTTGAGCAACCCTCTCCCAAGGCTTTTCGGCAACGGTTGTAGCCAGTTCAGACAACTCTCCTTGTGTTAGGAAAGTGAAGTATTTAAGGAATGGCAGTACGTCCTGATCGTCAGTGTTGATCCAGTATTGGTAAAACTGGTAAGCAGAAGTGCGTTCAACGTCGATCCAGACAGTCCCATCCTCGGTTTTGCCCAACTTGGATCCATCGGCTTGAGTGATCAGCGGCAGCGTCATTCCAAATGCAGTGTCACCGGTAATGCGGCGGATAAGATCTGTTCCGGCTGTGATATTACCCCACTGATCGCTTCCACCGGCCTGCAATTCACAGTTGAATTCTTGATATAAGTGGAGGAAATCATAAGCTTGTAAAACCATATAGCTGAATTCAGTGTACGAGATTCCGAATTCGAGGCGGGACTTCACCGAATCCTTGGCCAACATTGTGCTAATGGGGAAATGTTTCCCAATATCCCGTAAAAATGGGATAAGGTCTAATTGACCCAGCCAATCGTAATTGTTGACAATCCGGGCGGAATTCACGCTAGAGTCGAAGTCGAGATACTGTTCTAGTTGTTGCCTGATCTTGCTCGTCCAACCGATGACCACTTCCTCTGGATTGAGCTGGCGTTCGCTTTGTTTGCCGCTGGGGTCGCCAATCAAACCGGTACCCCCTCCGACAACCGCGATGGGATGGTGCCCGTGAAGTTGAAAGCGTCGCAAAAGCAAGATCTGCAATAGGTTGCCGATGTGGAGGCTGTCGGCCGTGGGATCAAAGCCAACATAAAGTGTAATAGGTCCGGATTCTAGCCGTTTG
>Ga0111142_1024_pt1 | contig 17814 bp, 16 predicted proteins | sample DeeMarSeWOR28_12_FD_80398 | JGI IMG/M metagenome (GOLD analysis project Ga0111142, IMG submission 80398) | Anaerolineae bacterium SG8_19 | reverse complement strand
AAACCACACGCTCCGCTGCTTGTGCGGGTCCCCGTCAATTCCTTTGAGTTTTAGCCTTGCGGCCGTAGTCCCCAGGCGGTCAACTTAACGCGTTTGCTACAGCACAGAGGGGTTGGATACCCCCTACACCTAGTTGACATCGTTTACGGCTAGGAATACCGGGGTTTCTAATCCCGTTCTCTCCCCTAGCTTTCGCGTCTTAGCGTCAGGAATGGCCCAGAGAGCCGCCTTCGCCACTGGTGTTCCTCCCGATATCTACGCATTTCACCACTACACCGGGAATTCCACTCTCCTCTACCATCCTCAAGTTTCCTAGTTTCGAACGACCTCTCCCAGTTGAGCCGGGAGCTTTCACGTCCGACTTAGAAAACCGCCTGCACGCGCTTTACGCCCAGTAAATCCGGATAACGCTCGCCTCCTACGTTTTACCGCGGCTGCTGGCACGTAGTTAGCCGAGACTTATTCCTGGGGTACCGTCCTTTCTCTTCCCCCAGAAAAGGAGTTTACAACCCGAAGGCCTTCATCCTCCACGCGGCGTTGCTGCCTCAGACTTGCGTCCATTGGGCAATATTCCTTGCTGCTGCTACCCGTAGGTATCTGGTCCGTGTATCAGTACCAGTGTGGGGGGTCACGCTCTCACGCCCCCTACCCGTCTTTGCCTTGGTAGGCCATTACCCTACCAACTAGCTGATGGGCCGCAGGCCCCTCCCAGAGCGCCGGAGCATTTAGTCATTACTCTCTAACAACAATGACATCTGGGGTATTAGCTATCGTTTCCAATAGTTATCCCCCTCTCTGGGGCAGGTCACCAACGTGTTACTCACCCGTTCGCCACTCTCACCTTCAGAAGAATCCAAAGGATCCCGTTCGACTTGCATGCATTAGGCACGCCGCTAGCGTTCATCCTGAGCCAGGATCAAACTCTCCGTAGAAAGTTTTCTCTCTAGTCTTTCGACTCAATTTTTGGAATTTTTTGGGTCTGAGCTTTCGCTCTTTTCTATCACTCTTCAGTTGTTAAGGTCCCTAGCCAGAAAGACAAGTTTAGCACATCCCCAAACTTTGTCAATAACCAAACTTTGAAATCCGTTTGTCCCATGCCTGACAAATTTTGGGTAGGCATGACTAACCTACGAGGCTAGCAATCAATTATTATACCAATAGTTGCACAGTTGTCAAGGATTATAAGCGACAACAGACCATGGTTCGTGGGCTATAGAATATAGGCTCCCGTATCAACGAAAATAGATTGCAAACCCCCACCACATATGGCCTAATTATGGGACAAAACCCCATATATAGGGGAAAAAGACCTTTTTTTTCTGTCTGGTAAGTGGCTCACAGGTCGATTTATTTATGAGTTACTCATAAATAAATACGGGTCACCCAAGCATCGACATCAGCGATCGATCGGTATTGCTTATCGGTTAATTCTTCCCGCATGAACTGGGATAGCAGCACCAAACTCAAGCCGAAAACCTGGCTACGATTCGCGCCAAATAAGGCTTTTAGAGTTCCGTGGGCCCGGCCGAGGTCAACGGCTTGTTGGGGGGAGAGGCGGATCGATGTCCACTTCGTATCATCTTCTTCACCGGGCAAAGGCAAGTCCCACAACAGGTACAACGAGTCCATGTCGGTGATGCCTTCGGGGATCTCTCGGTTACGATCAGACACCGCTTGTCGCAGCAATTCTAGGCGAGAGGCCATTAAGCTAACGGCCATATCGGGTATGTCAGAACGGACAAGACCCTCGGGCAGCTCCTTGGCCAGAGATTCCATCTCTTGTTTTTGCTCTTGGGTAAGGGCTACGTAGACGTTTTTACGGCTAACTGCTCGACGGGGCCGTCCACGTTTGGGTTTGTCTTCTAAAAGCGCCGCTAAAGTACTTGGTTTGCGCTCACTCATTGGTTGGGATATCGCCTAACCGTCGATAACTATGTTGTCGCTTCAGGAAGTCGTTCACAAACTCGCCATTGATCTGGTTAGCGCTCTGGTCCAATAAATCCAGACATAAATGCAGGCAGAGCAGACATATGCTACGCGGGTATCCACGCGTTTCTTGCCAGATAGGCAAGATGGCGTCGTCCGTGAACAGAGTATTCTGCCGGCCGTCTCGACCAGCCGCCATTAAACGATATTCAATCAAGGCTTTCGTATCATCCGGCGTTAGTGGATCCAGCGAGGATCGGGTTGCCACCCGGTCGTTAAAGTCAGGCACTTCACGCAAGTTGATGTCCAGCTCAGGACGTCCTAACAAGATCAATTGATAGGCTTTGCCCCCACGAGGGTCGCGAAAATTTAACAAACGGCGCAATTCGACAAATTGATCTTCGGCCAACTCGTGGGCTTCGTCGATGATAATCAGCGGCAAAACACCTTCTGCACTTCGCCGAACCAGATAGGAGCGAAATTCGTTGAGCTGATCCTCGGTTGCCCGGCGTGTGCGCAGACCAAATTCGGCCGCGATCCGCCGCATTAAGAGAAGGCCGCTGCGTTTCGGCGGTTCGTCAACCTTGGCGCCCACGAAATCAGGTCGGCGGTCATACCGGCTATGAAACCAAGAAGCCAACGTCGTCTTTCCGGTCCCAACCTCACCGATCACTATCGAAGCACCTTGCCCCGCTTCAACCATGTAACTTACCTTTGACAGCGCTCGTTTTGTCTCAGTCGACAGGTACATGAAGCGAGGATCGGCTTCGATACTAAACGGTGGAACAACAACCCCCAACCGATCCCAGTTAGGGTGTGCCCTTTTTTCAATTTCTACAACGGGAGAAATGTAATCCATCATCTTTTTTTAACCCCACAGCCAATATCGTACTAGCGTATAGATGGGTTGTCAAGGCCATTTACTTGATATATACCAGGTCATGTACCGGGATCTATAGGCTATAGATCCATTGACACCCGGTAGTATTTTTGATAGACTGTCTGCGGTTGTGGTTTATTAGTCTCGCCAGACTCCCTGTATAGGTGTAAAACCTTAACATGTAAAAAAACATACATCTAATGGGGGTTCTGTCACGTTGCACAACCGATGTGACAGACAAAAAAATGGCCAAGTGTCATAAACACTTGGCCTTGTGATGGAACAAGCTACCTGATTTCCACTGGCGGATGTCGCCAACACCCGCTAATGCTGAGACGGCCCCTTTTTTGGGGAGGGGGTTCTTATGTCTCCAGGTAGCCTGACGCTTACGTAAAGAGCATAACATACGCCTGTCAAGCTGTCAATGGATTATGTCATGATTCGTGAGTCCTAATCCAGTCGCCAGGCGGTTTCCCCAGGTTATGGCTCTTTGCAAAAAGAGCAAGCCTTGGGCGAGGAAAGAGGGAAAGCCGGTTCCCCGGCCCTCCTAGCCGCACAACAGAAATTACAGATTTTACGGGAGCAACATGGGGTTCGTGGCAACCCGGTCCCCCCATCAAGTACACGCGGCCGATCTCCCTCATCTTCAATTAATGCTAGTTATCTAGCTCGCAATGTCCCCAATCACCTGGGCTGGGGTAGTATTCGGCTAACGGCGGCTCTACAAGTTGCCCAAGCGCACCAGGCTAAGATCGAAGACGGCAAGCCGGACGGCAATCCATCTCTCATCACGGTGCCTCAACCCAGAACTTCAGACTTAAAGAACCTTGAGCAAGATACCCCAAGTCGCTGCTGGCAGGTCAAGCTCTATCCGGACCTAGCGCTAGGGATGCTAAAACAAAAACAGGAAGCCACCGGCCGCATTTGGCTTTTGCTGCAATTTATTGACGAGGCAGGTCGTGGTTGGATCCATCATAACGAGGCCCGGCGACGATTAACTCAAAAGGGCTCACCCCTGTACGTCTGTGGTCGACGCCAGTTGCGAAAATTATTGGCTCGGGGTGAAGGGCTTTTCTGGCAAAGGAACGACGATCGTATCTGGTTGCGGTCGACGGTAAAAGTGGCAGTTGGTCTTTCGGTTCACCGGTTAACGGGATATCCAATTGCGCTGCCAATTGATGTGCTGCTCCAGGGAATCGGTGATGTGCGAGCTCATTTCTATGCCAGTTTCCACAGCGGCCGTAGCCAGCAGACATCACCCAAGGCTCAGTCGAAACCTATCTCGCGGGCGACATTGCAGGAGATTTGCCACGTCAGCCGGCGCACTCAGCGCCGTTACGAAAAACGGGCCGCTGTTCGCCAACAATCAAACTTTGCAATTGGCCAAGCAAATCGTGAAGATGAGATTCAAGAACAGGCCTGGTTACGAGGTCGGGCTATCTTTCGCTTCATAGACCATAAGGCCAAGCTAGGCCAGAAAGGAGGTAGTTATACGGCCTGGCAATTACCCAACAATTATATTGGTCCGCACCAGCGGCAGCCCAGAGGGCGTCAGAAAAGAATGAATCGAGAACTTGCAGACCTGTTTACGAAAGGGATGATGGGGAACGGCAACGAACTGGTTCATGGTGTTCAACCCGGCGATGGCCGTCTTTTCTACAACCAGGGGTATTCCGCTGCTGCGAGCTACAATCGTTTGGCTGATAGAGATTTTTACTGGCGCAGTCGACTCTGCCAGCCCGATCACTATCAGATTTGGCACGTCTTGCCAGCTAAAGGAACCGGCTAAAGAGAAGATGTCAGCGTTGAATGAAAATGCGGAACTTCTTTACCCCCATTATAGGGATACTAAAAGATTTATTAAGCAACCGCTTGTCCTTTTCGTCAGGTGCTTCGACGAAGGTGTGATACACTATGCAACTCAGCAACGCGGGAGATACCAGCATGCAAATCCACACCCTCGATCTACACTTTCAAGGGGTACCTCATACCATTGCCAGTTACCTGCTCGTTGGACCAGCAGGACCTGTTTTGGTCGAAACCGGCCCCGGCTCAACCTTGAAGAATCTTTTAGCACGTCTGGCCGACTATGGCTATGGCCCAACTGACATCGATCACGTTTTAGTCACGCATATTCACCTGGATCACGCTGGCGCGGCTGGCTGGTGGGCCCAACAGGGGGCCCAGGTATATGTCCATCACGTTGGGGCAAAACACCTGATCGACCCGACCAAACTGCTAGCCAGCGCTCAACGTATTTATGGAGACCAGCTGGATTCCTTGTGGGGAGAAACTTTGCCGGCTCCTGAAACCCAAGTAAAAGGTTTGTACGACGGCGACCAAGTTGAAGTTGGTGGACTTTCTATCACAGCTCTGGATACGCCTGGCCATGCCTCGCACCATCACGTTTACCAGTTGGAGGACATCGCCTTTACCGGTGATGCGGCCGGCATCCAGATACCAGGGCCCTATTTTGTCGACTTGCCCGCGCCTCCTCCCGAGTTCAACCTCGAGCTATGGCAACATACGATAGAGCGTCTTTTGAGCTTGCCGCTAACAGCCATTTATCCCACCCATTTTGGCCGGATAGAGGCCTGGCGACAACAATTGCAAGATCTGGCCGTGGTGATGGAAACGGCGGCCGGATTTGTGAAAACGTGCATGGAAACTGGCCTGGAACGGGCAGAAATATTGACCCGCTACTTGGAGCGATACCAGATGCAAGCCAAAGAAATGGGTATGGCCGAAGAGGTGTTTGAGCAGTATGAATTAGCCAACCCCCACTATATGTCGGTGGACGGACTCATGCGTTATTGGCGCAAAAAGGATAGCTGAATAAACGACTGTGCCTCCCCACTCTGTTCCTTACGTCGTTCTCCTGGGCATCCTTTTTGGCACGACTCTGGTTGCTTCCCGTTTTGCCGTTGGCCAGTTCTTACCCATCACCTATATTGGTCTGCGATTAGTTTTGGCCAGTTTAGGTCATTTAGCCATCTATGCCTTTTTCCGGAGGCGTCGCTGGCCAACCGGATCAGTTTTGTGGCGACGTTCCGCTGTAATAGGGATCTTCGCCACCGCTATTCCGATGACTGCGATAGTCAGCTCGCTGCAATTTCAATCGAGTGGTCTGACGGCCGTCCTTATCACGACCAGCCCGGCTATCACGGTATTGATGGCCCATTTTTTCTTACCGGACGAACCCCTAACACGCCGGAAGGGGCTAGGCATCTTACTTGCCTTAAGTGGCGCCCTATTATTGGCCATCCGCGGGGAAAGTGGATTGCCTGACGTTAGCCAGGCAAGTCCTATCGGCTACGGCCTCGTATTAGTGGCCATGGTATCTGCTAGCGGAGCAACTATTTATACGCGGCTTTACATGCGAGACCTGGATGCCCTGGACGTGGCCAGCGTTCGCATGTGGGTGGCGGCCGCGGCGGTGATGCCACTTTCTTTGCTGCTCGTCGGTTTTGACCTCGACAATGTCACTTCACAAGGGTACACGGCGTTACTCTATGCAGCGCTGATAGGCACCTTTAGCGGGATGATGCTGGCTTTCTACAACATCCAGCGCTTTGGGGCGACGGCTTCGGCCATGACGTCCTATGTCATCCCGATCGTGGCTGGCATTGCTGGTGTGCTATTGTTGGGTGAAACTATCACCAAGTTCATGGCCATTGGCATGGCCTTAATCATCGCCGGCATCGCCCTCATTAACCAGCGTTCACAACCTGCAAGAGGTGTGGAAGTGTAAGGGGGTTGAGGTGTGGAGGCGTAGGGTTATAAACATGTCAATCTTTTTATCCCGTCTATTTTTGTAGGAGAGTTGGATGTCTGAAACAATGCAGCCCCTGGCTGGAATTCACGTCGTTGACCTGACAGAGGCCTTGGCGGGGCCTGTATGTAGCATGTTATTGGGTGATTTGGGTGCCGACGTGGTGAAAGTCGAACGGCCAGGCCGGGGGGATCAAGCAAGGGGCTATGGCCCTCCATTCGTCGAAGGCGAAAGCGCCTATTTTATGAGCCTTAACCGCAATAAGCGTAGCCTTACCCTTAATCTGGCTACAGAGCGCGGACAAGAGATCATGCAGCGATTACTTCTGCGAGCTGATGTGTTTTTGCTTAATATGCCCCGGCAGGCATCTTGGGAAAAGTACGGTTTTGCATATGAAGCCGTCGCCGCCAAGAACCCAGGAATTATATACGCCGCTATTAGTGGCTACGGACATACAGGGCCACGAGCGGGTGATCCGGGGTACGATGTGATCGCCCAGGCTGAGTCAGGCACGATGAGCCTGACGGGCGAACCAGATGGCTCGCCGATGCGGTTTCCGACACCAATGGCCGATATGACGACGGGTTTGTATGCCACGATTGGCATTTTAGCCGCCTTGCAGGCACGCCAGCGAAGTGGTCAAGGACAACTGCTTGATCTCTCTCTCCTCGAGAGCCAGGTGAGCTGGTTAACGAATCTAGTCCCGGCCTACTATCTCACCGGTAGGCCACCAGAGAGAATTGGCAATGCGCACCCCACGCTGGTGCCATATCGTCTCTACCAAGCCCGGGATGAAGCGATTAACGTGGGCGTGGGGACTGATTCCCTTTGGCAACGATTCTGCCAGGCAATCGACCGGCCTGATCTGGCTGAGGACCCTCGTTTCGTCACAAATGGCGATCGCGTTCAAAATCGGAAGGACCTGGAACCGATTTTAGAAGGCCATTTTGCCCGGCAAGATGCCGATCACTGGTTGGAAAAACTGCGGGCCGCGCGTGTTCCCTGTGGACAGGTCAACGGCTTACCAGACATTCTGTCCGACAAACAATTCCTGGCCCGAGGTGGTTTAATGGAACTCTCCCATCCGCTTGTCGGTCACTTTAAGGCGCTGGCCAATCCTATCCATTTCTCCGCGACGCCGGTGACTTACCGCCAACACCCACCGTTGTTAGGAGAACACACGGATGAGATCCTGACTGAACTTGGTTATACCCCAGGTGACATCACCAGCCTCCGGGAAGCGGGAGCAGTCTAATCAATGCTGGAAATGTAAGAACGGACTGATTCAGCCATCGACATTCGGCCGGAAAGCACGGCTTCTTCATAATGCCGGCTCCACATGTAGATGTGAGCCCTTGATTGGCGGAATTCAACCAGCATGATCTTGACTAAATCTCCCGCCTCGTCGAAAAAACCGGTATCAAAAAAATCGCGCTCTGTTTGGGCTTGGTCATAATCCAAGCGGACGATCTTGACCTTCCACCTATTATCCTGCCAGGTTAGTTGGGCGTAAGCTGCCCTGTAGTCGCCGTCAAAGGGCATGCCCACTGCGCCGACATTGACAACCAGGGTGTGGTCGATCTGCCGCACCAGCGGGCGGTGCGTGTGTCCAACACAGAAGACGGCCGGTGGTGGGAGGATCTTTTGGCGTAGTTCCTCATCCGGTGTACCAGGGTAGATGCCGTCACGATTGTTGCACATGGAAGCATGGGCGATGCGCACCTCCTGGTCATTTGGAGCGGGAAAGGCGACTTGAAAAGGCATCGTCCGCAAATCATTCACGTTGCCGTTCAGTTTCATAAGCGTCCAATAAGCAGACTGGCTAAGTTCAAAGTTGGGCCCACTTCGCTCAGCATCAGGTTGCGCCTGTTTGATCACGTAGTCTTCATGGTTTCCCCGGACAAAAAGCCAGCCATCGGTCCGCCTTTTGGCCATGACCAGTTGCAGGCATTCCAACGGCCGGGGGCCCCGGTTGACGTTATCTCCGGCGACGACGACTGTATCTGGCGCCCAGGCGTCGATATGATTGATGACGGTCTTTAATGCCGGTAGGTTACCGTGGATATCGGCCAATACAGCGACTTTCATGATATAAATTAAAGAGATAGACAGATCCTGCATATTCGCCGAATGCGGATGATGGCTTACAGCGAGGTGGAAGCAAACTGGCATTATATGATTGGCGGTCATTTTTCTCAACAAGAGGCGCGAAGCGTAAGGCGTGAAGCATGAAATCGTGAAGCATGAGCTTTTCTATTAAATATTCACGTTTCATGTATCACGCCAACTTTGGGGTTAAACTGGGATGTAACAAACCCTTTTTTTATGTATGACCTGGGAGGTATCAATGAAACTGGCAATTGGATCTGACGAGCGGACTCACCTGACCGACGTGGTGATCGAGGAAGTGAAACGTCGCGGTCATGAGGTGGAACTATTCGGGCCATTAGACGATAAGAAAGAGTATTGGCCAGAGGTGGCGCGCCAGGTGGCGGAGAGAGTAGCTGCTGGCGAAGCAGACGAAGGCATTTTGTTTTGCTGGACCGGTACCGGCATCAGCCTGGCAGCTAACAAGGTGCCGGGAATCCGGGCGGCCTTATGCGCTGATGCAGAGACGGCAAGGGGGGCCCGGCTATGGAATAAGGCCAATATTCTGTGTATGTCCTTGCGAGCCACATCGGAGATCGTGGCCAAGGAAATGCTGGATACCTGGTTTGCCACTGAATACGAGCCCAACGAAGTAGACGACATCTGTATCGCCCAGGTAGAAGCCATTGAAGCGCGATATTCCGATAGGTAAAACAGGTTCCGGTGACGGTTCAGATGACAGCCACCTCTAAAGCGACTATCACCTGGATCACCTGTAAAACTAGTTGCATGTAGCGAACATTTGTTCTATAATTGATAATATGGAAGCCAGCCAGAAGTTACAATTATTCGCCACTCAAATGTACCTGGAACCGGCCGAGGACGTCGATTCCCGGCCCATTCCAATTAATATCCGGCCGAAAAAAGAGGGGTTGGCAGGCCGGGCTCCACAAGAGGTATTGCCCTGTGGGCAGGTCTCTTCTAGCCGGAACATTGAAGCTCAACGGGATTCGTTGGGTATAACAGAGGCAGTGATGCCAGGTGGGAAACGGATCAAACTTCTCAAAACCCTGCTAACTTCTGCCTGCGAGCGGAATTGTTATTATTGTCCGTTTAGAGCCGGTCGAGATTACCGGCGGGCCACCTTCAAGCCTGATGAGATGGCCCAGACCTTTATGAATATGTATCGGGCAGGATTGGTAGAAGGCTTATTCCTTAGCTCCGGTATAATCAAAGGGGGGGTGGCGACTCAGGATAAGCTTATCGAGACGGCCGATATTTTACGCCATAAGCTAGGATTCCATGGCTACGTCCACTTGAAAATTATGCCTGGATCTGAGCGTGACCAGGTGTTGCGCAGCATGCAGTTAGCCAGTCGAGTATCGGTCAACCTCGAGGGGCCGAACACGCGGCGGTTACAACAGCTTGCCCCCAAAAAGGTGTTCTTGGAAGAATTGCTACAACCTTTGAAGTGGGTGGAGGAAATCCGTCAGATACAGCGGCCAAATCAAACCTGGAATGGCCGCTGGCCATCGTCGACGACCCAGTTTGTCGTCGGCGCAGTTGGCGAAAGTGACCTGGAACTGTTGACGACCTCCAGCCATCTATACCAACAGGCAGGCCTCAGCCGTACTTACTTCATGGCTTTCAACCCGGTGCCCGGCACGCCTCTGGAAAACAATCCGGCCGAGAACCCCTGGCGGCAGCACCGGCTTTATCAGGCCTCGTTCCTGTTGCGAGATTATGGTTTTGATTTGGAGGATCTTCCCTTTGATCAGGATGGCCATTTGCCTTTAGTGAACGATCCCAAACTGGCCTGGGCACTAGCTAACCTGGTCCAATCTCCCGTGGAAGTGAACCGGGCTGATAAAGAAGATCTCTTGCGTGTGCCTGGTATTGGCCCGAAAGGTGTTCATTCCATTTTAGCTGCACGCCGCCACAGGAAGCTGCGCGAGTTACAAGATCTAAAAGCATTGGGAGTCAACCCCACCCGGCCAGCTCCCTACATCTTGTTAGATGGCCAGCGTCCCCCGTACCAGCCCCGACTCCTTTAGTCTGGTTTCCGATGCGATTCGCCGCCGGGACGCCGAGGACAGAGGATTTCTAGTGTGAGCAAGGGCAATCTCTACTACCTGCTACTTGCCACCTGCTCACTTGCTACCTGCGACTGCGCCACATGCTAAGGGCTACCGCCGCTAGAGCTGCCGTTATACCAGCCGTGGCCACGGTGGCCGGCGCCGGTTTTTTCCCAATCACTCGCTCGATCTCCTCGGCGATGGGTTGAACGCGTTGGCGAGGCGTCACTCCAAAGGCCAGACGCATAACTGCTGCGCCGAGCCGGTAATGTCCGGGTTTCCTCATCTGGGTAGCCAGATCGATGGTCATCGGTGGCCGACCGACCGAATAGGAGTGTAATTGGGTGAATTGCATCACTTCGGTTTTGCCGTGGGTTCGTGCTGACCCTGACTGTTTGACTCCGCCAAAAGGCAACAGCGATACCGGATAATGGGTCGTGGCATCGTTGATATTGACCGACCCAACCTCCAACTGGTGGGCCACCCTTTCGGCCCTTTCTTTGTCGTTACTCCAGACCGAGGCACCAAGACCAAAATAACTATCGTTGGCCAGTCGAATCGCCTCGGCTTCATCCTTGACCTTCATGATGGGCATGATCGGCCCAAATGTCTCGTCACGCATCAGCTTCATGCTGTGATCGACGTCGACAAGGACGGTGGGTTCGGCAAAAAGGCCGTCGATTTGGCCGCCAGCTACAATCTTAGCACCTTTGGCAAGGGCATCTTGCAATTGCTCTTCGATGATTTTCTTCTGGCGCTCAAAGGTTAGCGGGGCTAGATCGTATGGATTATCGATAGCAGGTGAGTAACCCAGGGTCAACTTTTTGGCCTGAGCCACTGATTCTTGCACAAACTCCTGGAAAACGGGCTCCGCCACATAAAAGCGCTCGACGGACACGCAAGTTTGGCCAGTATTATAGCAGGCAGACCAGACACCCCAGCGCGCGGCCGCCTTGATATCGGCGTCTTCAAGCACGATCATGGGATCTTTGCCACCTAATTCAAATAGATAGGGTATAAGATTTTCAGCCGCTGCTTTAGCCACCTGCCGGCCGGTGGCGGTTGAGCCTGTTAGAAAAATTAGGTCTGGCTTGGACTTTACCAGGGCAGCACCCACCCGGCCGTCGCCGTGTACGATCCGGACAAAGGGGGATAGTTCGGGCACGCTTTGGATGAGTTTTTCAATAAGCACACCTGTAGCTACAGCCACTTCCGATGGTTTAAGGATGACCGTATTGCCCGCCAGTAAAGCTGAACAGAGGGGCGATATGGTCAGGTCGAAGGGATAGTTCCAGGGAGAGATGATGGCCACGACGCCATAAGGTTCCGGTTCGCTGTAGAAGCGCCTGAAAACGTAAAGTCCAGGCGGCACTCGTTTGCGCTCCAGCCATCGTGGGGCGCGCTTATAGTATTGGTGTAGCCGGTCGACGGTCATCATCACCTCAATCAGTCCGTCTTGCCGGCTCTTGCCCGTTTCTATATTGATCGTCTGGCTGATGATATCTACGGAATCGATGATGAAGGATTGGAATTTACGCAGGATGCGCACCCGTTCCTTCACAGATTTACGCCGCCATATCTCAAAATTCTGGCGCATTTCCATATATGCTTTGGTTATATCCTCTTCTGTAGCCATGGTGACCTGGCCAAACTGCTCGCCGGTGACCGGATGGATGAAGGGAAGTATGTCTGGGTTGGCACTCATCGTTCGTTCTCTCTGAGGGTGAACCGTAAAGCGTGTGCGTGACCCAAGAATCACGTTTATTGTGTTACGTTTTCCGCAAGAAGATAAACACCCCTATCAATGTGATTGGGATCGCGAATAACCCGAATAAGGCTATTCGTCGTCTTCTCTCCTGGCGCCGAAGATCGACCGTAGGCATATGCACGGCTGGAGGTAACAGCGGTGGATATTCCTCGATTTCCGCGGCGGCCGGGATACAGCTCATCGCCCGTTCTGTCATGGCAGTGATGGTCAAGCTGGGATTGACGCCCAAATTGGCGGATATGACAGAGCCATCGGCTACATAAAGGCCTGGGTAGTTGAAGACTTCATGGTTGATGTCGACCACGCCCTGGGTCTCATCCTCTCCGATGCTGCAGCCGCCCAAGATATGGGCTGTGGCTGGCGTGTTGAGTAAGACGTCACTTATGCCGGACCAGGGGGCACCTCTGGCTTTTTCGGCAAATCGGTCGACAACCCGCCGGCCTACGTCGATGACGGCCGGGATTGGCAGACGTTTATCCCGTTCACTTACCAGACCCTTGCGGAATAACGTCCAGATGCTACGACCTTGTTTGAGATGCATGCGATTCTCGACAGTTTGCATGACCAAGATCACCGTATTTTTTTGGGCCCAGCCGGGTAGGATACGCACGCTTAAAAGGTCCAGAGGATTCCGAATTCCGGCCATTATCAATTCGACCAGTCTCTTCCCGAACGAGCCCTCCATCTTGATCAAGGGCAACGTTAAGCTGCGCATGAAGGAAGAGCCAGGTGAGTAACGCACCGGTTCGACGCTGGTTACCTCGTCGATCCAAAAATGGGAGGAGATAGCCACCCCCTCAGAGTAATCGACGGCGTCGTCGTAGGCCGTCACGCCCATCAAGGCTTCGCTATTGCTACGCACCCGTACACCGATCTGTCGTGAAAGCTTGGGCAATGACTTAGTCTCGTCGCGGCATTTTAGCAGCAATTCGATCGTTCCCAGCACGCCGGCCGATACCACCACGTTTCGAGCCCAGATGCTCTTTCGACGTTTGAAGATCCAATCCGTCGTCCGCTCATAGACGACCTCATAACGGGCGTTGTCAGGGCGTTTTCCATAAAGCGGCCGAATATCGACGGCATTGGCCTCCGGTTGGACCTCCGCCCCCCATTTTTCGGCAAAGTAAAGGTAGTTCTTATCCAGGCTATTTTTGGCATTGTGACGGCAACCAACCATGCAGCCACCGCAATGGATACAACCAGCTCGTTCCGGTCCTTCTCCGGCGAAATATGGATCTGGCACCGTTTTTCCTGGTTCTCCAAAGTAGATCGATACAGGCGTGGGTTCAAAAGTCTTCTCTTGCCCCAATTCTTTGGCGATGTCAAGAAGAATATAGTCGGCCGGCCAGAATTTGGGATTTTCGCTTACGCCTAGCATTCGACTGGCTGTTTGAAAGTGGGGGTAAAGCTCGGTCTCCCAGTCGGCTAATCCAGCCCATTCATCTGCTTCGAAAAAGGCTTTACTCGGCTTAATTAACGTGCAAGCATAAACCAGGCTGCCACCGCCAACGCCACTGCCATTAAGGACCCACATGTCGTCGAAGAAAACCAATCCCTGAATGCCAAAACAGCGTAATCCCGGCATCCATAAAAACTTGAAGACATTCCAATTTGTCTTTGGGAAGTCCTGGGCATTAAATCGTTTGCCTCGCTCGAGGACGAGTACCCGGTAACCCTTCTCCGAAAGGCGCATGGCCGACACGCTTCCCCCAAAACCAGAGCCAATGATGACATAATCGTAAGTTTGACTGCCATCGGCTCCCGGGGCACTGTTGTTCCTGTGTTTGCTCATATTCATAACACACTGCGTCATATTATATCATTTTGCCCAAAATCTCACGATACTGAAATGTCAACCGCGGTTGACACTTCTTTGACGGTCCAGTGAGTTCATGCTATGTTTTTTGGGTGGTTGGTTGCTAAACATTTGCGACTGGCTTCCAAAATAATGCTTCTTGAAACGGGAGAGTTTCATGGCGCGAACAATTGCTATTGCCATGCAAAAAGGTGGTGTTGGGAAGACGACGACGACCATCAATTTGGCGGCCGGATTGGCGGCTATGGATTACCGCGTGTTGGCTGTGGATCTGGATCCCCAGGGTAACCTGACCCAACATGCTGGCTTTGATCCCGAAGGCGTTTCACCCACGATATACAATGTGCTCAAAGCGGAACTCGACGGCTTATCGTGGGATATTCATGGCGCCGTTCATGGATCCGAAGAAGGGTTTGATTTGCTTCCGTCCCAACCAGAGCTGAGTATCATCGAGATTACTTTGATGAATGCGCTTAGCCGGGAAAGGGTTTTGACAACAGTCCTCGAGGAAATCAAAGCCGATTATGATTTTATCCTCATCGATTGTAGCCCGTCGTTGAACTTACTGGTTATCAATGCGCTCACTGCGGCCGACAGCGTGATTATCCCGATTCAAACAGAATATCTGGCTGCCCGTGGCGCTTCCATGGTCCTCTCGACCATCGAAACCATTCGCCAGAAGAGATTAAACCCCACGCTCCATGTTGAAGGCATTCTGCTGACGATGGCCGACACACGAACCATCCTGACCAAAGATGTCTTGGCGGCTATCGAACACCAGTTTGGGTCTGGACAGCATATCTTCGAAGCGATCGTCAAGCGCTCTGTTCGGTTTGGCGAAAGCGCTGTCGCCGGGAAAAGTATCCTGGCTTATGATCCAAAAAATCCTGGCGCTGAAGCCTACAGGCAAATAGCCAGCGAAGTGGCTCGCAATACGAGGGAGGAGGTGGTCGCCTATGGCTAAAAAAAGACCTAAGGTGAATCTGGCGCAAGCTGTTGAGCCCAGGACGGGTGACCTTCAAAAACTTTTCTCCGCGGAGGAGGATATAGAGCAAGCTTCGGGTTTACAGCTCCTTTCTGTTCGCCTGGATGCCATCATCCCTGATTCAGGCCAGCCACGGCGAACTTTCCCGCAAGAGAGCTTGCGGGAACTCAGTGACAGCATCAAGCAAAACGGCGTCATTCAACCGATCGAAGTTGCAAAATTGGGAAATGAGCAATATAGGATTGTTCACGGCGAGCGGCGTTGGCGGGCTGCCCAAATGGCTGGGTTGGAAACAATTCCGGCTGTGGTCCGCCGTACGGATTATGACACCATCACCCGGCTGGTTCGCCAATTGGTGGAGAATATTCAAAGAGAGGATCTGAACGACGTGGATCGAGCGGGCGGGCTTTTACGCATGCGGGATTTGATGCAGGCTGAATTAGATGCCATGAACGCTGAAGGAAACCTTCAGGTAGAATCTTCCCCCTGGTCCAAGACGATCACCTGGGCTAAGGTCGGCCAACGCCTGGGCATGTCCCGCCAGCGGATACACCAACTCATTCGCTTGCTTGATCTACCTAATTCCATCAAAGAAGATATTCGGATTGGCAAACTAAGCGAAAGAGAAACCCGCGTCTACCAGGGACTGCGGCCGAGGCAGCAGCGAGATCTGCATCGAGCTCGGTACCAGCAAGATCTGAAACCGGACGAGATAAAATCCGTCGTCCAATACCTAAAAGAGGAGCCAGCAAAAACTGTCTCGCAGGCCATCCACGAGGTGCGGCACCCCCTGCCAGCAACATCATTTGAACCAGAACTCGAAACTTCATTCGAGGATCGTTCTGATCCGGCCATGCATGACGAGCTGGACGCCTTGCTGGCACCTCTACGTACCCAACCATGGACCGAGGGATCGGTGCTGCCGGCCCGGCAGACCCGGCCGACTAGCGTCGATCGCCTGGATTGGATCCGGGGACACCTGGCCCGCATCCAGCGACAAGGTCTGAGCCCGGTCGAGCGGCGAGAGATCGTACGCTTATTGACGTTGATCCAGCAAGACGTGGCATCGCTCCTGACGGCGTTGCAAGCGGATGATGAGAGTGTCAACCGCGGTTGACATGTTGCCCGAATCTGCAGCTCTTAAATAGAATCTCGCATCCTCTCAAACCGCCCAAATTTGCCCGTAGCGCCCTTTTGTTGGTATTACAGAGGGTATGGGACTTTATTTTTCCTTTATGCCGTAGTTCGCAAAAATCAAGGCTCAATATTATACATCGTGAATCGTTTATTAACTGGCGGCCGACTCTAATTCCCGGATGCGCTGTTCTAGCAATAGATTTACAAGACTTTCCGTTCTATTGCTGAATTGAATTTTCGTTCGATTTTAGATTCGTGATATCTCGATCTAAGGAGTTCAGATGCCCAATAACGCACCACCACGGATGAAAATCTGGGGGATGCAGAAACTCGATAATATTCTTGTTAATGTACGCTATCAGCGCCTTAATCATGTCTATTTTTAGGGAGATGACCATGAAAGGATATGGGCCTATCGACGCCATGGAATACCCTCGTTTTAGCGGCATCCGTACCTTCATGCGCTTGCCGCAAGTGCAGGATCTGGCGGGTGTTGATTTTGCCATCGTGGGCGCGCCCTTCGATACCGGCGCGACCTATCGAGTGGGCGCTCGCTTTGGTCCAGAAGGTATTCGCTCGGCTTCAGCCCTGCTACGGCCCTACAATCCCAGCCTGGACGTGCTCATCTTTGAAACTCTCTCCGGCGTGGATTATGGTGATTTTTCCGTGGTGCCGGGTTATTTGCCGGAGAGTCACGCCAAGATCGCCAAACAAATGGAGCCGTTATTGGAAGCGGGTGTCACCCCCATTGTTTTGGGCGGCGACCACTCGATCACCTTGCCCGAATTACGGTCTGTGGCTAATAAATATGGGCCGGTAGCCCTGATCCAGTTCGATTCCCATGGGGATGTCTGGGATGAGTATTTTGGTGGCAAAGATACCCACGGCACGCCGTTTCGCCGGGCCATAGAAGAAGGGTTGTTAGACCTGGATCGATCCAGCCAGATCGGCTTGCGTGGCCCACTCTATGAATTTTTGGACATCCAACAATCACGCGATTTTGGCTTCCTGGTTTTCACGGCCGACGAGATGCGCCAGGTTGGGCTAGAGGTGGTCGTTTGATATCGACTTTGTCGATCCCGCTTATGCCCCGGCTACCGGCACCCCGGAAGTGGGTGGCTTCAGTGCCTGGGAGAGCCAGTTCCTGGTCCGTGGTTTGCAAGGCATCGACTTTGTGGCCTTTGACCTGGTGGAGGTTTCCCCACCGTACGATACGCGAGGTGCAACTACCTGCCTGCTGGCGGCTAACCTGGTCTATGAATTCATCTCCCTGTTGGCCCTGGCTAGACGAGATTAATAGTGGCACATTGACTGAACAATAAAACGGAACGTACGTTCTCTTGAAATCGAAAAGGTAATCGTTTAAA
>Ga0111142_1071_pt1 | contig 18317 bp, 18 predicted proteins | sample DeeMarSeWOR28_12_FD_80398 | JGI IMG/M metagenome (GOLD analysis project Ga0111142, IMG submission 80398) | Anaerolineae bacterium SG8_19 | reverse complement strand
TCAGGATAGCGTCTTTCTGCTCCTGTAAAACCTGGCGTTCTGTCAACCGTGGCTTTCGTCGTGGATTGGGCTTGAATAATGGCCGGGAGATAAAAAGTCCCACCAACCCTAACAGGGCTAACCCGAGTAATAGTGAGCCAATGGTCATTTTTGTTTTTAAGCCCAGGCACCAGGTGGCGGTCCTAAGCTATTCTCCTCCAGTAACTCCTACCCTTGTACTTCTGCGGCCAACATCTGATCGATTAATCCGGTCAGCATAGTCTCATTAACCGGTCCCAGTTGTACATGAACGACTTTCCCTTCTTTATCAATAAAAAAGGTTTCCGGGACGCCAGTGATGTCATATTTGCTGGAAATCGTCGAGCGCAGGTCAGGGGCGTTAGGATAAGTGATATTGTATTCTTCCAGATATTCCAGAGACTTTGGTTCTACGTCGATATAGGCCACACCCAGAAAGACAACGCCATCATCACGGTAGGCCTGCCAGGTTTCCTCCAACAGATCAGCCTCAATTTTGCATTCGACGCACCAGGAAGCCCAGAAGTTGAGGACGACGGGCTGGCCTTTAAAATCGGATAACTGGGCTGTCGATGTATCCTGCCATTCATACCCGTTGAAAAACTGCATCTGAAAATCAGGGGCTACATCGTCCGGCCGGTCGGTTGCCGCACTCTTCATGCCAAAAGCCAAGAAAGCTATAACAGCAACAACGAGCACCACGGCGCCGACAACGCTCCAGCGGAATCGGGCTGGTTGTTTGGTTTCTATTGCAGTTGGGTCTACTGTATCACTCATAGTTATATATCTCGCAATTCACGTTCTATACGCGCCACATAATCATCCTGGTCAGGCTCTGGCTGAATCTGGGGATCTTGTACAAGGGTGCCTGATTCGTCGACGCCTGAAGCTTGAGGTGACTGTGGTGTGCGAATACTTCGCATGTAATAGATAAAGCCGAATAATACAGCAATTACTAAGACGATTGGCATGATCCAGGCCGACAAAGAGAAGCCACTTTGCGGAGGCTCGGCCAGCGCACGCGCCCCATATTGCAACTCAAAATAAGCTTTGATCTCAGCTTCTGTCTGTCCTTCAGCCAGCTTGGTTCGGATCACCTCTCGCCAATCCTTGCAGGCTTGGGTAGGACAGACATCTAGTGGTGTGCTCTCGCAGATAGGGCAGTACAATTCTTTGGCGATGGCATTGACTTCGTCGTCGGTGACGGCCCGGCCGGATTCTTGGGCAGCGGCTGGGCTGAACAAAAACAGAAACACGATGCCAAACAATACGTAGGTCGTGAATCGTAATGCGTGATACATGATTCGTGACGGGATCATGTCGGGCTTAGTCTCCAGTGGCACCAGATATGGCAATTCGGCGACGCGACCTCTCGGCTGCCACAATTTTATCTTCGGCCGGATCCGGCCATGCCGCCACCAAAGTCCCGGCTAAGAAAATGAAAGCACCAGCCCAAACCCAATTGATCAACGGGTTCACATAGATTCGGAACGTCGCTGCATCGGCCGACGTCCCCTCCCAGTTAATCATAATGACGTAGAAATCCTCGGTGAAGGTCGAACGAACGCCGGGAATCGTCATGGGTTGTTGAGTACGGGTATACAACTCAGTCCTTGGATTGAGCGTTCTCACAAATTCCCCATCTTTGAATACGTCAACCGAGGCTTCGGTAATTTCCAAATCATCCGGCCCCGGATAACGCTCAACGCCGTTAAAGACCATGCTGAATTCACCCAAAGGCACCGAATTCCCTCTAGTGAGGCGGATTTGAGTTTCCTGTTGGTACAATTCTGTACTGATGATGCCAAAAGCCATCACTAACACACCTAGATGAATGATGTAACCACCATATCGCCTTCTATTTTGGGTGATAAATCCCGATACAGCCTTGAAAGGGGATTCACCCTTGTTACGAACTCTCTTATATCCAGGACGAATAAACTCGAAAATGGTCAGGATTAAGGAAAAGGTAACGATCCAGAATCCCAATAAAGCCAGCCAGTTTCTCACGTCTAAAATGAACAGTATGACAACAGCCAGGGTTGCCGCTACAAGTGGTCCAAAGGTCATCCGGCGTAGCCAGCGAATGCTTGTCCGGTACCACATCGTCAACGGAGCGATGCCCATCAAAACAAGCAAGGCGGCAAATAGGGGGCCGTTGAATTTCTCGAAGAAAGATGCGCCCACCGTCATCCGCTGACCGGTAACCAACTCACTCATGACCGGAAGATAGGTGAAAAAGAGAGTTACCGCAGCGATCAAAAGAAAGAGCACATTGTTTAACATAAAAGCTGCTTCTCTTGAGAGGAAAGAATCAATCTGATTCTTCGATCGTAACTGGTCGTAACGCACGACGATCCAGTAGAGCGAAAAGAGAATCATGAAGCCTAAGAAGCCTAGGAAGAACCAACCAATATTTGACTGGGCAAAAGAGTGTACAGAGGACACCAAGCCGCTCCGAACGTTTAATGTACCCAGAATAACCAGGATATATGTGAAAATGATCAGCCCCACATTCCAGCCTTTGAACATTTGCCGCTTTTCCTGGATCATGACCGAGTGCAAAAAGGCGGTGCCGGTCAACCAGGGTAGGAGGGACGAATTTTCCACGGCATCCCAGGCCCAGTATCCACCCCAGCCGAGCACGTCGTAGGCCCATCGACCTCCCAGGATAAGTCCTAAGCCTAAGAATAGCACTTGCCAGCAATTAGCGCCGCCATAGCAAAGACGAAGGGAATGGTGAAACCCGTATAGCCCAGGTAGAGCATCGGTGGATGGATGATCATCCCCGGATGGCGTAAGAGCGGATTCAGGCCGTTTCCATCAGCTGGGAGCATCTCAGGCCTGAAGAACAAGTTCTTTACATAAGTGGTGGGCCAGCTTAGCAAAAGCCCTAAGCCAACACCTTCAGCTGTAGCCGCTCCAACTCGAACAAAGGGATTTTCTATTAATATCAAAGGGATTTTCTATTAATATCGTAATGCCCAAAAAGAATATTAAGGTGAAGCTGGCAACTACGATGGCATACGGCATGATAGCTCGCTGATTGTCCCAATTGATAGCCATGGCCGCGGCCGTAAAACCAGTTAGAAGGAGATTGAAGAATAATATCGACCCAGCTTGCCCTCCCCAAAGAGCCGTTACCTTCAAGTAAGTGGGCATCTCCCTACTGGATACGCGCCACACATACTCGATCGAATAATCGTCACGAAGGATGGATAAGACGAGCAGGATACAGGCCAGGGCAACCAGGGGGAAAGTGATCAGCAAGGCGTTGCGGGCACTCGCTATCCAGCGACCTTCTTTTTTCCGCACGCCGTAGTAGGCAGCTACAGCCGCGTATATGGCAGCCAGGAAAGCAATGGCAGTGGCAGCATATCCCAAGTCAGCTAACATAAAGTTTTCTCCGTTGGATTCCTGAGTTAGGAGAATAGAGATAGGGGATAAGGATTTGAGGGTTAAAGTTAAGGACTAATGTAGGGCGATACCCGATCTCTGCTCTCTATTATCTAGCCACTCACACCAGGCTCAACTTCCTCGTAGCGTGTCGGGCACTTTAGGAATAAGCCGCCCGGATTGGCATTGAAGATGGATCCTTCAGCACTACCCTCTACCAGAGCCTGGGCTTCGTGCTGGAGCAGATCTGGCATAGGCTCATTCATGGCCACGATACGCAGCCGCTGGCCCGGGTTAGCGAGATCGTCGACGATATCAAATTCCAAGCGAGAGGTGGTGTCATCAATTTGAGTATATTGAATTGTGTCGCCAATGACCCAACCGGATACTCGCAGGTCCCGGCCGGCTAATTTGTCCTGTTGGGTAAAATATTCGTCAACTGTGACATAGAGCTGGGTGCTTCCACGCATGGCGTTAAAGACGAGGAAAATGATTGCCGCTGCCATCAATAATCCGCCGATGATGAACTTGATCCGGTTACTTTTCGGCTTCTCGACAGCCGCATCCTCCTCCTTTGTCCAGGTCGCTTGTGCCATACCTATTCTCCTTTTTACCGTTCATACCGAGCATCAAACTCGGAATTTTGGCCGCTCAACCGTGCAAGGATGCTCAGTTTCACCAATGATGCTCTAATTTTATAAGTCGCTTGATAACCTCAAAAGTGACAAAACTCAGCTATTTAATGACAAATGTCACAAAAAATAAGCGATGCTTATCCAAACACGATAATATCATATTTTCCTGGCTATAATTACACGCCAGATTCCTCATCGATCATACCGTAATCGGCTTCTTCGTCTGCATTATCTTCATCAATTGAACTGGCGAGGAGTTCCTCTGCCTCTTCTACATAGGGTTCAGGGACGACGACGTATCCATTACCGAGCAATCCAACGGTTAAGCCAAAAGCCTGTCCGGCTCCTTCTTGCCAGGCGCGGGCGGGTATTCCCTCAGCCTGCAAGCGCTGGGCGATGATTTCAGCCGGAGCTAAACCGGCTGTCGTAGCAACCACTTTCCACTTCGTCTCTTTATCACCGCCAGGGGTGGTTGTTTTTTCCATCGGCTTGTCAACCTCTTTACGTTCTTCTTCCTGGTCCCTATCGAACGACAGCGCTCCAGAAGATATCGTGTTCATTTTCTTGAATCCATCCTACCGTGCTTGTGTTGGGGCAGATTATACCGCCGATCAGAGGCTATTAAAAACAACCGTTAAGCCTCTATTCATCACGTTTGTTCACGCCAAAATCATCTGGTAAAGTAGGTTCTGGCAACTTGTTCACTATCTAAAAGATGCATTACGACGATCAATCCTCTCCTAGATACAAGTTTGCCGTAAACAACAACGCCGATCTAACAGTCGGTGACAATGGATTCGGAGATTGTCATGCCTATATACGAGTTTTTTTGTCAAGATTGCCGAACAACATTCAGCTTGAAACGATCCTACGATCATGCCGGTGAAGTTGCCGGATGTCCTCATTGCGATAGCTATCGAACAAAAAAAGTAATCAATGCCGTCGCCATAATTGGAGCTAGTAGCGATACTTCAATCAAATCATCTGGCGATTTCTCCACTCCATTGCCATCAAATGGCTGTGGTTGTAGCTCGTGTAATTGTGGTGCATGACTACTTTAACCTTCCCATCCAGAGTCTGATATCCTGAGTTACGGCCGACCCCGACATGTCGAATAAACAAAGTGATAACGGTACCTCAAGAGTATTTTTAGTCACCGGCTCAACAGGCGCTATTGGGGAAGCCATCGCTCGCCAACTGGCGAGCGTAGAAGATCATGAGGTGGTATTGGTCGGCCGAAATGAGTCTCGAACGCGCCAAACTGTCTCGGAAATCATCCGGACAACGGGCAACGAACGGGTACGTCACGAGCTAGCCGATCTTTCACGCCAGGCCGACATCCAGGCTTTGGCCGATTGGTGGCAAGGTCCGCTGCACGTTTTGATCAACAACGCCGGGGTGACGCCACGCACCCGCCGGGAGACGCCTGAAGGCATCGAGCTTCAATTTGCGACCAATGTGCTGGGATATTTCTGGATGACCAAAGCTTTCCAAGATGTTCTCGCCAAATCAGCCCCTGCCCGTGTTGTTTTCGTGGCCAGTTACTGGGCCGGGGATCTCGACTTGAACGACTTGGAGTTCAGGCGACGGCGTTACAATAACAACCGGGCTTATCGCCAATCGAAACAGGCCGATCGCATGTTGACCGCCGCCTTTGCCGAACGGCTCAAATCCCACGGAATTTCGGTGAATGCTTGCCACCCGGGTGACGTTAATTCCAGGCTGAGTAATAATTTGGGTTTCGGCGGTCACGAGTCACCAGACGAGGGAGCCGATACGCCGGTCTGGTTGGCGACTGAAGAGATCGGCCAGAAGGTGACCGGAAAATACTTCTGTTCCAGAAATGTCTGGACTATAGCAACACACGCGCCAATGTATGATTGTGCCTTACAGGGTTATCAAGGCTCCAAAACGACCGGTGCGGCCTAGTTCCGCCCGATGCGAAAAAAACAAATCGGTCCGACAGGACGTACAAAGATCAGACGTCTCAATGTGCCAGACACCCCCGGCCGCCAACCGACGCCGGCTAGCCTCTAGCAAGTCAAAGTAACGCCGGTCTGAAGATTGGTCTAGCCCTCTTGGTGACAACAACAAAGATTCAGGCTCCTCGAAGGAACCGATAACAGCCGAGATCACCGATTCGCCAACTTCATAACAACATGGGCCAATACAAGGTCCCACGCCGGCCAATAATTTGGCTGGAACGGTTCCGTATTCACGCTGCATTGCCCGCACCATCGCCCCGGGTAGATCCTTGACAACCCCTTGCCAGCCAGCATGCCCGAGACCAATGGCTTGATTAACCGGATCATAGAGCATTATCGGGGCGCAATCGGCATAATTCATGGTCAAGCCGCAACCTGGTTCGTTTGTAACGAGCCCGTCGACTGGACCTACATATTGTCCATAATTCCATCGGGAAACGACGGCGACTTCGGCACCATGGACTAGATGAGCGTGGACGAGCGTCTCGTTCGAACGGCCGTGGGTAGCATAGGCTAAGGTTCGGTTAGCAAACACGTTTTCCTTGTCATCAGGGACAGAGAGACTTAAGTTAAGTGTGTCGTATGGCGCTTGACTTGTCCCACCCTGCCGGCTGAAAACAGCATGCTGAACTCGACTGCCATTAGAAATTCCCTCAAAACAGAAGAAGGGGATCTTTTCTCGGACGAATTGTTTCACGATAATCTACGATCTCACCAATCTAAAAGAATCCTAAGCCATTACCACCAACCGCGCAAACCTTTTAAAAATTCTTGGTATGATTATCGGTAGGCAAGAAAAAATCTTTGGTGGGTATCAACGGGTAGCTGCACCCTGATGGCTTCCATGTTATAATCGCCTGGCCAGAAACATTTGTCCTATGACACGCAAGAGAAGTACCAGCAAAAGAAAAACAACGTCACGGAGTAAGAGCCGGAGGTCGACAACGCGACGCCGGTCTTCAAAGTTGAAGTGGCCGCAATTGAACTTGAGCCTCGAACTGCAGCAGAAGGCCATTATCATCGGCATCGCTCTCATCATCCTGACCTTCATGCTGGTCCTGAGCTTATTGTCGCCAAACCAAGGGCAGCTCACCTCCTTCCTATCCCAGGGCATGTGGCATCTATTCGGTTGGGGCGGGGTCATTATCCCCATTGCCCTGGGTATCGGCGGCTTCTATTTAGTCCTTTGGGGGATGGAACAACCGCCCACCTTACCCTATTTACGCTTGTTAGGCATACTATTCTTATTTCTGGCCTTTGAAGCTTTTGCCTCGCTGGCTGTGGTCACCTGGAATAATGGCCTGACTGATGTCATGGCGACGGCCCAAGAAGGGCAAGGGGGCGGTTATGTAGGTGGCTTGATAGTTCGCTCTCTGACCCTGGTGATCGGCCGCCTGGGGGCTGTCTTCCTACTCCTGGTCGTAGGCATCGTAGCGGCCATCTTAACCTCGGGGGTTAGCCGCCAGGACATGGGCTTGTTTTTAGGTGGTTTGTTCAAACGAAAGGCAGAAGACGACGAAGAGCGCGATATTCTCATCAACCGGGGATCATCGGCCATGACTACAGGCCAATCGCCTGCCTTCACAGGGGTGGAATCCGGCAAGAATGATGAAGCATCTGTACCGGCCACACAAGAAAAAACAAGAGCCGGATCGCCCTCGCGACGGAAACGAAAGGCCCAACCTGCCCAACAGCCCCAGCCAGCCGCCAATGGCGAACAGGAACAGATTGTAGCTCCATCGCCTGTATTTCTCAATCAGGTTGATTCCCAGATTTGGACCCTACCTAAATTGGAGGAAATGCTCGACCCTGGGAGCGAGCAAGATATCGGGGACGCCTATATTCGCGAACAGGTGGAGATTATCGAACATACGCTAGAGAGCTTTGGGGCACCGGCCACAGTTGTGGAGATCAATCAGGGACCAACCATCACCCAATACGGCGTCGAACCCAACTTCATCGTCATGCGTAATGGCAAACGAACCAAGGTCAAGGTGGGCAAGATCGCCAGCCTGGCCGACGATCTGGCTTTGGCCTTGGCAGCCAGATCAATCCGTATTCAGGCACCGGTACCAGGCAAAGGATATGTAGGCATCGAGGTGCCCAATTCCGATTCAGTTCTCGTCTCGCTACGGGATGTGATGGAATCGGCCGAGTTCCAACACATTGGATCGCCATTACGCATCGGCCTTGGTCAAAACGTGGCCGGCCAACCCATCGCGACCGATTTGACCCAGATGCCCCACTTGCTTATTGCCGGGACAACCGGTTCAGGTAAATCGGTATGCGTTAATAGCATCGTCGCTTGCCTGCTACTGCAAAATACACCCGAGAATATGAGATTAGTGATGGTCGATCCTAAAAGGGTTGAGCTGACGGGTTATAACGGTATTCCCCATCTGGTAGCCCCGGTGGTGGTGGACCTGGAACGGGTTGTAGGCACTCTACAATGGGCTATGCGGGAGATGGACAATCGTTACAAACGCCTGGCTGACCTGGGAGTCCGCAATATTGGCGAATTTAATAAGAAGGTGGCTGAAAATGGTGGAGAAGGCATGCCTTATATCGTCATCGTCATCGACGAGTTGGCTGACCTGATGATGCTGTCGCCAGAAGAGACAGAACGAGGCATCACCCGCCTGGCTCAGATGGCTCGGGCGACCGGCATTCATATGGTTATCGCCACCCAGCGGCCATCGGTGGACGTCGTTACGGGCCTGATTAAAGCCAATTTCCCGGCCAGAATCGCCTTTGCCGTGGCTTCCAGCACCGATAGCCGGGTGATCCTGGACACAACTGGAGCTGAACGGCTGCTGGGGCAAGGTGATATGCTCTTCCAGAGCCCCGACGCGGCTGCACCTCTGCGCATGCAAGGATGTTTCGTCAGCGAAAAAGAACTGGGGACTATCATCGATTATTGGCAGGGAGCTCGACGCTCTGCCAGGACAACCATAGCCGAACCTGCCCCACAGTTGCCAACCACGGAGGAAGAGGAGCCGCCATCTGCGGCGGCCGCACCTCCACAACCCCCCGAACCCGCCCAACAGCCACTTTGGGAGGACATGCGCGAGGAAGAAGAAAAAGCGGCCAAATACTCCGACGAATTACTTCCAGAGGCTATTGACATGGTCCGCCAACTGGGCAAGGCTTCGACATCGCTTCTCCAACGACGATTCCGCATCGGCTATACCCGGGCTGCCCGGATGATGGACGTGATGGAAGAGGACGGCATCATCGGCCCGCCAACCGGAACAAGCAAGGCCCGGGAAGTATTGCCCTGGAAGGCTGAAGAAGCGATCCCCGAAAATCAAGAAAAAAGCTAAGGACAATCAGATAAATGGCTCATTTGACTGGCCAGGAACGAGCCAGATATGTCCAGGGTATGTTTGCTCGCATCGCCGGTCGTTACGACCTGATGAACCGGCTGATGACTGGTGGACAGGATGTGCGCTGGCGCCGCATAGTTATCCAGGAAGCCCAATTGCCAACCGGTGGTAAATTGCTGGATATCGCCACCGGTACCGGGGAGATCGCCCAGGAAGGGTTGCGCCAACATCCCGACATCCTGGCTGTAGGCGGCGATTTCGTGTTGGAGATGATGGGGGTAGGCCAGCAAAATCCCGAACGTCGCGCCATCCGTTGGGTGGCGGCCGACACACTGACCCTGCCCTTTCCCGACGGGGTTTTCGACGCCGTAACCTCTGGTTTTTTGATGCGTAACGTGGTCGACGTGCCTGGCGCCTTTCGCGAGCAGGCCCGGGTCACCCGGCCAGGCGGCCGTATCGTCGTCTTGGAATCCAGCCCGCCCAAGAAGAATGTCTTGCGGCCTTTGATACGTTTTCACCTGCACCACATCATCCCCACATTGGGCAAAATGGTTGCCGGTGAAGCCGATGCTTACCGTTATCTGCCCGATAGCACCCAACAGTTTCAGGAGCCGGATAGCCTGATGGCCATCATGCGCCAGGCCGGATTGGAAAATGTCCGTTACAATTTATACATGTTCGGCACAATCGCCATTCATGTAGGCCAAAAGGCTATTTTAAAGTCCAGTAAAAGTCACTGATCAAAACATTGACGGAGATCATATACATGAAACGATCTTTTCCCCTCCTTTTCTTATTAGCCTTGATTGTTGCCGCTTGTAGCCCGACATCGGAACTAACAACGACCGTCCCACCGACTCTAGAACCAGCAACGGAAGAGGCCAAAGCGCTAGAGAGTGAAGTCCAGCAGCCAGGTGCTGCTCCAACCGAGGTAATTCCAACTGAAAGCTCCACTGAAACACTTAGCGACCCCACAGATACGCCGGTCATAGAACCTACAGAAGAGACGGCCGTTGATCCTACGGCGACGCTCGCTCCGACGGCTGAGGAAGAGACCATTTTTAACGGGCCATACGAGAATACCTATTTTCGAGGCTCGGCCGCAGCGCCAGTGACCCTGATCGATTATTCCGACTTCCTCTGACCGAACTGTCGCGCCTACGTGTTAGGCGCCGAACCGGAAATCATTGCCAATTACGTCGATCGGGGCCTGGTGCGGATCGTCTTCTGGCCCATGTTAGATCATGGAAACGCCAGTCTGAACGCCCACGCCGCCGCCGATTGTGTCGGCCGGCAGAGCACCGACGCTTTCTGGGTTGTCCACGACCGATTCTTCGCCAATCAAGAAGAATTATGGCAAGCAAACCGGGATTATTTTGTGGCGGCCGCCGTAGCGGCCGGCGTCGACCAGGCTGCATTCGAGGAATGCTTTGACAATGGCACAGGTCACGCGACGGTGACAGAACTTGATAGTATCCGCAGAGGATTGGGTGTCTTCAACCGGCCGACGTTCGACATCAATGGTCAGCTTCTTATCGGTTCCCAACCATTCAGCGTCTTCGCCAATTTCATCGAGGCAGCGTTACAGTGACGAGTTAACGTGATCGTTGACACTTAACGAATCACTCAGTCACGTATCACGTTTTATTCATCACGCTTAACTATCAAACGCGGAGAAATTTATGGATCTTCGTCTATACGAAAAGGTCGCTATTGTAACCGGAGCTGGGCAGGGTTTGGGTGAGGCTATCGCCAAGGTCCTGGCAGCGGCTGGTGCGCGCGTGACCGTCAATGACTTAAATCCCGATCGGGCTGAACGGGTAGCAAAAGAGATAACCAGGGAGGGCTACCGGGCGATAGCGGTAGCGGCTGACGTCGCCAGTAGGTTTCAATGCGTTCAATTGGTGGAAACAACCCGCGCCAAGTGGGGCCAGCTTGATATCCTGGTGAATAATGCCGGCATCGAGCCGGTCTCGCCCATTTTGAAGATGGACGAATGGGAGTGGGATCGCTGCATCGACGTCAATTTAAAGGGCACCTTCTTTATGAGCCAACTATGTGGTAGGGTAATGGCTGACGAAAATCGAGAAACCGGCGGGATCATCGTCAATATCAGCTCCATCGCTGGGGTGGAGATCCCTTTAACCCATGGGGCTGCCTATTGTGCCAGCAAGGCCGGTATCGTCGGCTTTGCCCGTGAATGTGCCCGGGAATTCGCCGAATATGGCATTCGGGTAAACACCGTGATTCCCGGCGTTTTCGCCACGCCAATGACCGAAAAAGCGCGTCAGAATCCGGAAGTGATGGCCAAATGGCAGCGAGAGATCCCTTTGGAACGGCTTGGCGAGCCCAAAGAAGTGGCCCAGGTGGTCCTTTTCCTCTGTTCCGAGGCTAGCAGCTATATGACCGGCAGCACCGTTACCGTGGATGGAGGGAAGGTCATGCGATAAGGCTTGGTTGTGGCGGGGCTGTGTGCTAAACTTTGAGCACTAGTTCCGTTGCTGCCGAGGCTCAGAGGAGGAACGCAAATGAGCGACGATCCTGCTCAAGATGCTGGTCAAGTTGAAACTCAGGATGATCGGCCGGAGTATCTGAAGTTTGTGGCTTTTTTGGCCGTATTATTGATAGTTGTGCTGGTCCTTGCTCTGATAACGCCTTCTTTGTTCGAAAATGTCATACCTTCGGTTCTAGGTTTGAACGCAACCTCATTTTCGGAGAGCGTTCCGGCCGCCGGAGATGCCGATATCGCCCCCGAATCAGGGATGGGAGGAGAGCCTGTAACAGCAGATACACCCGAACTACTGCACACGGTTCAGGAGGGGGAGACTTTAAATCAGATCGCCGAAACTTATGGCGTAACGGTGGAAGCGATTGCCGCCGCTAACCATCTGGTTAGCATCCAACAGATAAGCCCAGGAACGGTTTTGGTCATTCCGACGCAAGAATAAGGCCGGCCGAACGCTAATTCTCTCCTGCACTTACCAAGTTAACTTTACATAAATATATGTTATTTTATTTAACGGTGCGTGCTGCGTTTAGTCCTGATCTTCCCCCGATAACTTGGTGCTTTAATAACAAAGAAGGTGCTCCGGCTTTCATCCATCATGCGAGACTCGAGTTGTGGGTCGAGATCTTTGATTGGCGTTGCCGTTGTGATCACCGTCGGCAGGCGGGCTATATAGCGGTGATTCAGCAGTTGGTAAAGCTTCTCCCTGGCCCAGGGTGTTGCGCTCTCGGTGCCCAGATCGTCGAGCACTAACACGGGAGAGGTCTTGACCTCATTAAAGCGGCGATCGTACTTTATGACGCTGGATGGGCTATAGGTAGCCCGCAGGTGATCGAGCAGGTCGGGCACGGAGATAAATAGCACGACCTCCCCTTTACGGGCCAATTGATTGGCTATGGCAGCCGCCAGGTGAGTCTTACCATTGCCGTGGGCGATGCTGTTGAACACCAGCCAGTCGACCGGATTTTCGGCAAAAGCCTTGGCCGCCTCAAAAGCCCGTTGTAAATTGTTGGCCTCGTGCTGGGGCAACTCCCGTTCGCGTAGGTTGAAAGTTGAAAACGTCTGGTCATTATGCAGATCGAGTGTGGATAAATCTGGCTGAGTTTCGTCAAAACCCGCCCGCCTGAAATCAGGGGCAATGATGGTGAGGATCTGTACCAGGCGATGATCTACTAGGCGGGAACGAATACGCCCTTCGATGGCTTCGAGTTCCTGATTCGTCGTCACCACTGTCGGCAAACGGGCGTTGTAACGGTAGTTGAAGATCTGATAGAGCTTTTCTTGAGCCCAATCGGTGTTGCTCTGTGTACCCAGATCGTCCAAGATGAGCATCGGAGCATTCCGCACCTGGTTGAATCGATCGTCAAATCCCACATCAGCCGTTGGGCTATATGCCGCTCGCAAATGGTCTAATAAATCGGGTGTGTTGACGAAGAGCACAGGTTGGCCATGGTTAATGCGATAGTTGGCGATGGCGGCCGCCAAATGAGTCTTTCCCCGGCCGTAGCCGCCTTTTAATACCAGCCAGCCGAAGGGGTTTTTCGCGTAATTCAATACATTTTCAAACACAAATTTTAGTCTTAGCCGTTTGGCTGGTGGCAAACCTATGCCATCGGTAAAAAAGTTGTCGAAGGTACAATCAACCAACGAACCGAGTTCGCTGATACGCAGCAGCCTCTCGTAGTCGGCCATTTGTTGGTCATCAATACGGCAAGAGCACTCGATAGCCCGGCCGAATTGAGGATGTTCAGGCCCCACATCTAACACCACAAATCCCAACCCACCGCACTTTGGGCAATCAGGTTTACCCCCACCACTATCTGCTACTAGTGGTGGAGGTGGGCCTTCATTCGACAGTTCAGGTTCACTGTTTGACGATATCTTGGTACTCGTCGGGGATTTGTTTTCGTAATTCCGTTTGAGTATCTCGGCGGCTGATTCCATCTCGCTTGCCTTCCTGACGCCATCGTTCCAAGATTGATTGAACATAGCGCCACTTGCGAACGTTATTTTTTACGGCTAACTCGATTGCTTCTTCTATCCAATCCAGCGGGTAGGTATTTTCGGCGTCTCGTAGCTGGTCGGCAATAATGGGCGTCAATGTACCGATATTTTGCTCGTAGAGCACAAAGATATTTGGCCGTTCAACCAGCAAAGTGATCGGCTCATCATCGTCTGGGTTGGGTCTCCATTCGCCGCGGATGATCCCTTCCACGGCAGCCCTCCCTTTTTTCGTATTCATGAAATACAAGTCGGTGACGCCATCGGCACTTTGCACGGTGACATGTAGGAACGTCCCTCGGGCGACAGCTCGCTCAATGCCATCAGTCACGGCCTCAGCCGCCAAAGTTGATGTTGGCCCCATTCCTTTCATGAATTGCGAATCATTCATGAAATCCACTAGACGTATATAGCGTACAGCTCCTTCCTTTTGCGATAACGCCCAAAATGAGTATAGCGTAACCTTCATCTCCGCCAGGTTGTCAATATCCGGCAATAGATCACTGAAAAAGAGATTGGGGATCGATGTCAGGCGCTGCTTGCCTTCTGGAAATCCAGGAAAGCCCTTCATAACATTTTCAGAGTGTTATCTCTTGGCGCTGCAGGTTTCGGAAGGTGGCCAACTGCCCGTGCCAATAAAGGTCCACCGTCGCCGTCGGCCCATTTCTGTGTTTGGCCACGCTGATTTCGGCGATATTAGGCCTGTCGCTGGTGTCTGGATGATAATATTCGTCACGATATATAAAGATCACGACGTCGGCATCCTGCTCGATGCTACCACTGTCTCGAAGATCAGATAGTTGGGGCCGTTTATCCTGGCGCTGTTCCACGGCGCGACTCAATTGGGAAGCAGCAACAACGGGCAAGTCTAATTCGCGAGCCAGCCCTTTCAAGGAACGGGAGATCTCACTGATCTCCTGCACCCGGTTATTCTGAGCCCGCTCGGCATACATGAGTTGTAAATAATCGATCATGATCAGATCAAGCCCGTGTTCGGCGTGCAATCGGCGTGCCTTAGTCCGCAATTGCATCGGCGTGATGGATGGTGTATCGTCGATGAACAACTGGCATTCAGAGATGCGGCCGACTGCTTCGTAGAAAATCGGCCATTCATGTTCCTTTAAATCACCACGCCGGAGCCTCTGTGAATCAATGCGGGTTTCGGCGGCGATCATGCGCTGGACCAACTGCTCGCCGGACATCTCCAGGCTAAAAATGGCCACCCGTTTAGCGAATCGACGAGCGGCCGCCTGGGAAATTGCCAACTGCAATGCCGTCTTACCCATCCCTGGTCTGGAAGCGATGATGATCAAATCAGATTTGTTCAACCCACCCAATAACTTATCCAAATCGCTGAAACTGGTAGGCACGCCGATGACATCATCACCCCGGGCATGAAGCTCTTCGATCCGATCTAGATAGCTGCTTGCAATCTCTTTGACCGGTACAAGATCTCTTTTCGTTCTTTCCTCGCTGATACCGAACAGAGCCTGCTCGGCCCTATCTATCACGACGTTAACGCTTTCGTCTTCGTCGTAAGCCAGGTTGGCAATCGTCGAAGCGGCTGTGATCATCCGGCGCCGGATGGCGGCAGCCTCCACGATCCGGCCGTAGCTCCGGGCATTGATAGAGGTAGGCACCATGTTAATGAGCCCGATGATGTATGCCTCACCCCCTAATTCCTCTAACTGATTACGCCGGCGGAGTTCATCTGTCAGGGTGATCAGATCAACAGGTTCGCGCCGTTCATTTAGATCGAGGATGGCCTCAAAGATCCATTTATTTTGCTCCCGGTAGAATGCATTGGGTCGCAAAAATGAAGCCACCTCGAATATGGCGTCAGTATCGATGAGTAACGAGCCCAGAAGGGCTTCCTCAGCTTCAACGTTATTCGGAGGGACGCGATCAATCGAACTCATGATGAGTAAATATAAAACGTGAAACGTCCAGTGTATTCACACGTGGCGCGTTTCACGTTTTGCTCCATACTTTTTGGACTAGATTTCTCTATTTTGAAACTACAGTAGATCCTCACCTCAATCCAAGACGTAACCAGGCAAAAACGTTAATGTTTACCACCTCATTCGTCACCTTCGAAGTCGTCAAAATCCAGGGTATCTACGAAATCCTTGAAGGCATCCAGTTTTTCAGAATCTTCCCCGGCGATATCTTCCTCATCGACGTCCGGCTCTGGCAAAATCCCGGCTTCTTCCATAACGGATTCGTCAACGAAGACTGGTACTTTGGCTCGCACGGCGACGGCGATAGCATCGGATGGCCGACAATCGATTTCCTTCATCTCACCGCCTACGTCGACAAATAGGCCGGCGTAAAAGACCTGATCACGCAGCTCGTTAATCAGAATGTGCGATACAGTTCCACCCATTTCTTCAATCACGTTTTTCAACAAGTCATGGGTCACCGGCCGGGCAATTTCGACATCTTGCAACTCGATGGTGATCGCCTCGGCCTCGCAAGGACCGATCCAAATAGGCAAGCGTCGCTCTCCGTCTATATCACGTAACATGACGATACGATGCTGGGAAATTAGACTGATACGGATGCTATCGATCACGACTTCAATCATACAATACCCCTTATTACCAGGTGACAGTCACAATAATTGTGACTGTCACCTCTGCTACAACGTGGGAGCATTGTAGCATAAAATGGCAAAATCAACATGCCCGGGTCTTAAAAGTTGGCTTGTTTTGGATTTCACCATGCCAGGCAAAGCCTGTCCAATAATTGTGGTCTACTTCAGTAGTTTCTCTCTACTCCAGGGTAATACTTATTCGACCAGTATCCACCGGCCACCAACATTCAGAATAAACCTTAGTTGGCTTAACGCCTTTTCACCCAGACCGATCGCCTGTGCCTCAGCCCGATTACCGGTCACCCTGAGTTGTTGGATCTCATAACCTGACTCTGACGCGGTTTGTATGATGTCATGGTAGGATTTGGCCAATGGATCAAGGAATTTGCCATTATTTTTAATTACCCGGTCGATGCTTATGACCAAGGCATTAACCTGATCATAATCTTCTTCCGATAAGGCATCATTGGCCGCCTTTAACATCGTTTCCAAAGCCACGTTGGTTATTTCATCCGGATGGCGACTGAAATCGGCCGTGGCATCTAACTGCACGGCAAGCTCAGGGGATGGCAACCAGGCGTAGAGATAGTAGGCAGTCGGATCATACATAGTCTGGTAGCGTCGCATGACGTCGTAAAGCTGGATGGTTGATTGCAAATTGGCCAAAGTTGGACGGTCGCGAGGAAAATTACTCAGGTATTCCAACCAATCAGCTTCTACTTCCTCCAGACTGCTACTGAAATAGATCCTCAAATTTTTATCAATCGCCCGGGATAGGGTGCCAGCATCGTCGGCCGATGCATTACTATAAAAAGCGTGTACTGCCGACCAGCCATAAGTCTCTACTAAGTATTCCACGAAGCTAGCCGCTTCCAGATAGCTGATTTCGTGTTGAGTGGCAAAAAAGTTGTCAATCGCTTCGGCAAGGGGAACATAGCGACCCATTTCAACCAAAGCGGCCATACGTTGGCCAAGGTCTTCTTGCTTATAGTGACCACCTGTAACCCAAACGGCTACGCCTTCCGAAAGGAAGGTGATCCGGTCTGGTGCGAATTGTTGGTCGATCAGGTGGACAGCTTCGTGAACGAGGACTTCCTCAAACCCACCGCCGGCATAGTCGCGATCCAGATAAGACACCACCATTTCGTCTGTGGCGTAACCACCCTGACCGATTACACGGTTGATTAGGTAAACATCGTAGGGTCCGATCAAAGGTTCGGTTAGCTTCGTTGAAGCTTGGGCGAAAGCCGTGTCGACCTTTAATATTAGCTGATCTAAGTCTCGATGAGCGGCCGTTCCACTTACCACGTACAGCTTGCAACATTCCGTGTCGGCCGTTATCCAAGTAGCATTGGCCTCAGCATTCGGCAACAACTCACGTGGCTCGACCACCACCGTCGTCGTAGCCTGGTTATTATTTGGATTTTCGTCGCCTATTTGGATGAGATCCTGGGGATCGAGTACGGCTGTTATCGTGTGGGAACCTTGCTGATCGATAGTGTCCCACACCCATTCATAGAGACCAACCGTATCCCCGCTTAATTTCCGCCTGTTCAAACTGCCAGCGACGAGTTCGACACCATCAACCAAGATGCGGACGTCCACGTCATTGGGCGCCATACCCCTAGGAATATTGGGCGCAATCTGGATGCTGGCCCGATCGCCCGCGTAGACGGCCGGAACCGGAAATAGGGAGATGTCTCCTGGTGTAATCGAGAGGTCGTTCAGGGCCATGCCGGCCGTGGCCAAGGGCTCGACTTCTGTAGCAGGAGTTGGCGAAACGGGAAATGGCGTAAACGTTGGAAGCTCGGGCGTTTGCGTGGCTGGCATGGTGGCTGTGGCGGCCGGTGTGGT
>Ga0111142_1026_pt1 | contig 18403 bp, 13 predicted proteins | sample DeeMarSeWOR28_12_FD_80398 | JGI IMG/M metagenome (GOLD analysis project Ga0111142, IMG submission 80398) | Anaerolineae bacterium SG8_19 | reverse complement strand
TTTGCCGAGAGGCTTTTAATGAGTGCCTGGCCTATTTCGCCAACAGCTCCTGTGATAAAGATAACTTTCTTACGCATGTGAACTCCTAAAAGTTAAGACTGGAAAAACAGGATGAATAAGATTTTTGCCTTGTCCTGCCGGCTTCTAGTTTTTTGTTAGGAACATTCTACGACTGGGCAGCATTTTGGCAACATGCCGCATAACGGAACATATGAACCTAGTCGTGGCCGATACGGTTCTATCAAAGGCCGTTCTTGTATTGCAATGAAAGCCTTACCCTTGGTAAACTCCATCCCCATATGCGGCAACGAGATATATTTTCTTTTTGGCTCCCACTGTTCGCCAGTTGGCTTCTGATGACCACCGAAGGTCCTGTCGTAAGTGCTTTTATCAACCGACTTCCCGACGAAGTGATTATGTTGGCGGCTATGGGAATCGTTACCAGCCTATCGGTCACTATTGAAAGCCCGATAATCAATTTATTGGCTACATCTACTGCATTGACCCGAGATAGGCCAGCTTATCTATTGCTTCGGAAATTTACCTTTCACTGGATGATAATCCTCACCCTGATTACTGTATTGTTGGCATTTACTCCATTATTTGAATTAATCGTCGTCGATTTAATGAATGTGCCTCAGCCAGTGGCAGATTGGGTTAGACCTGGCTTACGCATCATGAGTTTTTGGAGTGCTGCGATTGCCTGGCGAAGATTCTTGCAGGGGATTATGATTCGCTATAATCAAACCCGCAAGGTAGCCTGGGGAACCATCGTTCGATTAGGTGCTTCCGGTGGCATTGTCTTGTTGCTGTCTATGCTATCTCAATGGCCAGGCGTCGTCGTTGGGTCGGTCGCACTTATGGCTGGAGTCATCGCCGAAGCTTCGTACGCCACCATAGCTGTGCAGCCAATCCTCAGGCGAGAATTAGCACCAGGAAGTCCTTTATATGACGGCCAACCTCTTACCTATCGCAAACTCTTCTGGTTTCATTTACCTCTGGCTGCCACCTCGCTATTGGCCCTCTTGGTCCAACCACTGGTTGCCTTTAGCTTGGCGAGATCGTCTAATCCCACACTGTCATTAGCAGCTTGGCCAGTTGTTTTCCAATTTACGCTTGTTGCCCGGTCAGCCGCATTTGCCCTACCCGAGGTGATTATCGCCCTCTTTATTGGTCAGGATACATTCCGTCCGCTACGCCGTTTTACGACAACTTTGGTCATAGCCAGTACTTTGTTTATGGTTTCGATCATACTGACTCCGTTATCAAGCTTATATCTTCTTGGAATCCAAGACTTGACTCAACCCGTTGCCTTTATCGCCCGAGCTGGGCTTCTTTACTTCATCCCTTATCCGGCTTTAGCCACACTCATATCCTGGATTCGTGGCCTTCTCATCAATCGTGGGGCAACCCGTCCCGTAAATGGAGGAATGGCCATAAATCTCTTCGTGACTGCAATCGTGTTGTATATCGGCCTTTTATATAATTGGCCGGGAATCAACGCAGCAGCGATTGCTTTATGTTTGGCGGCCGTGGCAGAATTCGTCTTCTTATGGTGGCGCGTTGAAGGCGTTCTCGATTTTAAATTCTCCATAATCGAATTTAGACGAACCCCGGTAGCCGGATAGAAATGACCAGCAATATCCTCATTGTCTATGCAAAGGAGTTATTACAGAATGATACAGGTTCGACAGCTTCCACTAGGACCACTCCAAACCAACTGTTATCTGCTTGGATGTGAAGAAACGTTGGAGGCGGCTGTCGTCGATCCCTCCTGGGACGGCCGAGCTATTGTCGCTACTGCAGAGAATGATGGTTGGGAGATCACCCATATATTATTGACTCACAGTCATTTCGATCACGTTGGGGGCCTGGATGAAGTTAAAGCATTGACCGGAGCACCAATCTTTATTCACGCCGATGCGGTGGATATGCTCGAAAACACGACGATGTCGGCCGCTTTTTTTGGTTTACGCATTACTGTGCCACCTCCACCGGACGAGTTTTTGTTCGATGGCCAAGATATTCAGGTTGGTAAGCTATCCATTAAAGTCATGTTCACACCTGGTCATGCTCCAGGCCATGTTTCATTTTATTTGCCGGACTATCGCGTTTTATTTGACGGTGATGTATTGTTTCAAGATGGTATCGGTCGCACTGATCTACCGGGCGGTGACTATACCACCCTGATGGAGACTATCCAAGAGAAGCTCTTGAGCTTGCCTGATGAAACAAAGGTTTTTTCAGGCCATGGCCCGGTAACGACCATTGGACAAGAGCGAAGAAATAATCCGTTCCTGCAAGAGATCGCCGGCTAGTTCCTCGCTTTGGTCTATTCTGGTTGAGGTGTAAATGTTGCCGTAGGAGTACTTGTTGGAATCGCGCCTAGCCAGGTAAAAAAAGCCTCATCGCTGTTAGATCCACCAAAAGTATAAATAAAACTTCCATCCTCACGTTCGCCAACCACCTGGACGATACGCACGCGCCAGCGAAAGACGTGCTCTTCCGGAACAGCCGGCCGCCATGAACCCGGTACAGAAAAAGATGACTGGCGTGTAAAGCCTCTTAGCGGATGGCTATCGACGTCAGTTAGGTCGGTCAATTCGACCATGTACCACTCATCATCTTCAAGATCTTTGACAGCTGCCCATTGTAAAAATAGGGGCTCACCAGGTGTCTCCACAACTGTACCATTGGCAGGAAAAAGCAAATGGGGTCCGGCCGGAGGTTCTGTTGCGGTCGGTGTTGGCGATGGCCCAGCAGTCGGTGGAATTGCCCCACCATGGATGATTTCTGGAATACAGATGACATCTCCCGGCTGAAGAACAGATTGTTCGGTTAGGCGATTAACTGCCAAAATTGCCTGTAAATCCACTCTCGCGCGAGCAGATATACCAAAAAAGGTATCTCCTCCCTTGATTTCATACATTTGACAATCGGTTGGATCGGCGATGACTGTCTCTCCAACGATTTCAATTTCCACCGGCGCTAAGGGGGGTGTCGCAGTTGGCCATGGAATAATGAGCTGTTGAGAAACCTGTATACCAGAACCAGCCGGTAATCCATTTACTTCTGCGATGCTTTCCATCGTTACTCCATATCGCAGACTTAGCCCAAATAGGGTTTCGCCTAAAGCGACGTTATGCGAACGAGGTGGTTTGGGAGTGTCAGTTGGGGGTGGTGTCGATGTAATCGTAGGCGTATCTGTCGGAGGTGAGGTAATGGTCGCCAGTGGTGTCCACGTCGATGTTGCTGCCTGGGTTGGTGGTAAGCTTGTCGAGGTAGGAAATAATGCCAGAGTCGCTGCGGCTGGGTTTTGTATTACGAGAAATCCTAATATACAAACGACGACAAAGACACCAATAGCCATCACGATCGTTAACCGCGATTGCCGTTCATGCAACACCGACTCGACGACTGGGATGTGCGTTAATTCTTCATCATCTTCTAATCGAGCACCTTCGATTGATGTTGGTTCAACCAGTTGTTCAAATTCGGGTCCCAACTTCGTCGGTGGTTCTTGTTCGTCGCTTAGATCGAGGATCGCTTGGGCCGATTCTAGCTCAACTTGATCTGCCGTATCATGGCGGGATTCCTCGATGGCCCTTTGCTCATCTAAAATAAGATCAACATCAGCACCACACATGAGGCAACGGCCGTTGGTTGTGAGCTGGAGAACGGAATCACAAACCGGGCACCTCTTAGATTTATCTTTATCCAATGAATCTGGATTAGGACTCTGTAGTGAATTGTTCATGGAACAAGTGATGGGAATAGCCGGGCTACCGTTCGGCTAGCAAATCGAGGACGCCAGTGCTTTTCTGATGAAAATACCGCACCAAAATTCGGCATTATACCAGAGTTATACTCCTGTTCAAGCTGTTGTGCTTCTCTCTCTTAGATAGTACTCACCTGGCGAAGGGACTTATTGCAGGAACATTTAAAGCCAGTATAATTCGGTTAGACACTCCCCTAAGAGGGAATTTCGCGAGGAACTAATTTGTTTATGGACAACGCAGTAAAGAATGCGCCTGATGGTGCAGAACACCCGATGAGTTTTTTCTTAAACGATGATTACTTTCCGGAATTGCCCCAATCAGGTGAAATTCGCGAAGGTCAAGTTGTCGCCCACCGGAGCTTTGAAGTATTGATTGACATTGGAGCCAAGTCAGAGGGAATTATTCCAGGGGAAGAGTTGGAATCACTGGACTCCGATACCCGGGAACTTCTGACAGTAGGCAATTCAATCCCCGTCTACATTGTCAATCCTGAAGATCAGAATGGTAACATTATCCTTTCCTACAGTAAAGCGGTAGAGGAAGAAGATTGGCTAAAGGCCCAAGAGCTCTTGGATAGTCAGGAAGTCTATAAGGGAAATATTATCGGTTACAATCGCGGTGGAGTTCTGATGATGTTTGGTCAGGTGAGGGGCTTCATACCAGCGTCCCAACTCAGCAATCACCGCCGGACAAAAGAAAAATCGGGTGATGAAAGACTACAAGAGTTAGTTGGTCAGACGGTGACTGTGAAGGTAATCGAGGTTGATCGGAGCCGTAACCGCCTCATCCTGTCTGAGAAAGCGGCGATGAAGGAGATCAAGGCTGCCCAGCGCCAAGAGCTTTTAGGAGATCTCGAAGAAGGGGAAATTCGAGATGGGCGAATCGTCAATCTAGCCGATTTTGGCGCCTTCGTCGACATTGGTGGTATCGAAGGCCTGGTACACTTATCCGAATTAAGCTGGAAGCGTGTAAACCACCCGGCTGATTTGGTCGAAGTGGGAGACGAAGTCCAAGTATTCATTCTTAGCGTTGACGAGGAGCGTGGGCGGGTGGCCTTAAGCCTTAAACGCTTGGAACCAGATCCGTGGACAAAAGTAGACGAACTTTACAAAGAAGGGGAACTGGTTGAGGTAACCATTACAAAATTAACAAAGTACGGCGCATTTGCTCGGTTGGATGACGATTATTCTTTAGAAGGGCTAATTCATATTTCTGAATTATCAAACGACCATGTGGATTTACCTCAAGAAATCATTGAAACTGGGCAGGTCGTCTCAGCACGAATCATTCGCGTTGATTCAGATCGACGCCAGCTTGGTCTAAGCCTCAAACAGGTAGCATCGGCTGATTATCTAGAGAACGATTTGGCCATTGCCAGCGACGTTGAATCTGATAATTGATATTGATTTCAGGACACTATCAAGTATTTGGCTGATTGCTCCAACCTTTGGAGAGCCGAGGTGATTTATTGTGAATTCCAAGAATTGGGAACGCTTTACTCAAAGAGCCCGCAGGGTGTTGAGCCTGGCGCAAGAAGAAGCAGAGAAACTCAATCATAGTTATATCGGTAGTGAGCATGTGTTAATCGGCCTGATCCGGGAAGAAGGCGGTGTTGCCGGCCGGGTTCTACGGGAACTTGGTCTCGAGGAGCATCGCGTTCAGGCCATGGTAGAGCGGCTATCCGGAGTCGGGACGCGAACTCCATTTACAAAGATAGAGTTATCGCCAAGCACTAAGCGAATTCTCGAGCTGGCTGTCGATGAAGCCAGGCGTATGGGCCAACACTATATTAGTACAGAACATTTACTACTTGGTCTGGTTCGCCAGAATGAAGGCGTTGCGATGGATGTTCTCCGGAAGTTCGGCATTAGCGCCGAGCAAGTCCGTAGACAGACCAGGCGTGTGCTGAAAGAAAGTCCGGTTTCAACCACTGAAAGTCAATCTAAGGGTGGCAAACGAGAAAAAAGCAAAACGCCACTCGTCGATCAGCTCGCCACCGATCTGACCGCTTTAGCTGATGAGCATAAGCTGGATCCGGTAATTGGCCGGAATACTGAAATTGAACGAGTCATCCAAATCTTAGCCCGGCGCACCAAGAACAATCCAGCTTTGATCGGCGAGCCGGGTGTTGGTAAAACCGCGATCGTTGAAGGTTTAGCCCAACGTATTGTCGATGGTCAAGTGCCGGAGGTGCTTTACAACAAACGAGTCCTCCAGTTAGATGTTGGCAGCCTCGTTGCCGGTACCATGTACCGTGGCCAATTCGAGGAACGGCTTAAGCGGGTGATTGAAGAACTAAAATCCAGTGACGCAATTCTGTTCATCGACGAAGTGCACATGCTAGTAGGCGCTGGTTCAGCAGGCAGTGCAGTGGATGCAGCCAATATTCTTAAACCCGCACTTTCTCGCGGAGAGCTACAATGTATTGGGGCTACCACCCTTGATGAATACCGGAAACATATCGAAAGTGATGCCGCGCTGGAACGTCGTTTCCAACCTGTGCGAGTTGAAGAACCAACGCCTGACGAATCAGTCCATATATTGATGGGGATTAAGTCTGCTTATGAAAAGCATCATAATCTAACTATAACCGACGAGGCCATTAATGCTGCGGTTAATCTTTCCACCAGATATGTGACCGATCGATTCCTACCAGATAAAGCTATTGACTTGATCGATGAAGGCTCATCTCGTGTGCGAATGTACCGTGCTTCTCAGCCGCCTGATGTGCGGGAGGCTTACGAGACATTGCGGCAGTTACGGGAAGAGCGTAATGAGCTGGTCGAAGCTGGTAGCTATGACCAAGCCGCACAGATTAGAAAAGAAGAAGAAGAGGTCCAACGGCAATTGGATGAGCTTCGAGTTGGTGACGTCGACGTAAAAGAGTCTCTTTTGGTAACGGCCGAGGATATTGCCGAGGTGTTATCGATGTGGACGGGCATCCCTGTTATTCAGCTCTCCGAAGAGGAATCCGCCCGATTGCTCGACATGGAAGATGAGATACATAAATATATTGTTGGGCAAGACGAGGCGATAGAGGCCATCTCCAAGGCAGTTCGCCGGGCACGTGCTGGGATGAAAGATCCCAGAAGGCCAATTGGCTCTTTTATATTTTTGGGACCCACAGGTGTCGGCAAGACTGAATTAACGAAAGCCTTGGCCAGGTTCTTATTTGGCAGTGAAGATGCTCTGATCCAACTTGACATGTCCGAGTTCATGGAGCGGCATAATGTTGCCCGTCTGATCGGGTCTCCTCCTGGATATGTGGGTTATGAGGACGCCGGTCAGCTAACGGAAGCCGTTCGTCGTCGCCCTTATTCCATCGTTGTCTTTGATGAGATCGAGAAAGCACATCCTGAGGCATTCAACATTTTGTTACAGATAATGGAAGAAGGCCATTTATCAGATGCAAAGGGATTGAAAGTCGACTTTCGTAATGCCATCATCATCATGACCTCCAATGTTGGAGCTGAGACGATTAAAAAGGGTCCAAACCTTGGCTTTTCCTTCCAACGGGATATGTCTGTCGAAGAAGAAGAAGCCTACGGTGATATGCACAAAGTATTGATCGATCAGCTTAAAAGGACCTTCCGGCCTGAGTTCATCAATCGTGTGGACAGCATCATCGTCTTCAGACAATTGAATCAACAGGACATCCGCCAAATCGTCGATATCATCATTGAAGAGGTGAATGAGCGTTTAGTAGAACATGAATTATCTTTGGCTGCATCCGATGCCGCTAAAGATTGGCTGATGGAAAACGGTTACGATCGCGAGTTTGGCGCCCGGCCCCTACGCAGGTTAATCCAATCTTCTGTCGAAGATAAATTATCAGATGCTGTGTTGGCTGGTAAATTTGGCCCTGGTGACCATATTCTAATCGATGCAGAAGAAGACGAGATCATCCTGAAACTGCAAGACAAACTACCGTCAACTGATAATGGCAGTGGCGAACAAGTTGAGGAGGAAGTTTTGCCCGCAGCTTCTTAGCGTTGCTTGCCGAAAAAATGCGTCTAAACAGAAAGGTCCGCATCGATGATGTGGACCTTTTTTATATCATGTTCTTATGGGGATGGGACAATCAATTCTTGACCGGTTTCTATGTGGTCCAGGTCTACAATGTCATTAGCCCTGGCTAATTGTTCCAATGTTACACTAAAAAGTTCGGCTATTTCAGCCAAAGTATCCCCTGGTTGAACGACATAGATCTTTGTATCATCGGCATCTGGCTCTATAGTGCTCGCTGCTGCTTGTGACGGACTAGCAGGCTCGCTTTCGGGCGCTCCAGGAGTCCATGTTGGCGGCAATTCAACCGCAATACCCGTCCGAGGAGATTCATCAATCGCCGGAACTAAATCAGAGGACGCATCTGAACGGCTAGTTGAGTTTAAATCCCTTTGTGGAACTAAAGTTGGCAGGTTTTTTTTATCCAGCGCACAACCGGAGACCAATAAAGCCGCTATCAAAACAATAATTGATTTTAACAATGGACCTTTTATCATGATTAGCCTTCTATAAATCTCTGATTAGCCAGATGTCCAGGGTTTGCACTAGCATTCTGGCTCCCCACTCGGGTTGCCGCAACAGCTAATCCAAGGAACAACCAGAATATCGTGACAGCATGGTGAAAATCTATGTTGAAAAGGTAATGATCAAATATACCCGCCACTAAACCCCCTACGACGGCCGCAAATAATCCCAGCCATATAGGATCTAGACGTAAATTACTACGAAAATGATGTCGGTTCACGAAACCATATCCAAATACCGCACTAATTACGGCGACGAAAGCCCCCAGTCCAAGGACGCCCATCTGCTGGCCAATAGTGAGATAAACGTTGGCTACTCCCAGATAAAGGTCAATATCTGGGGAACCGGAAAATCCGACCCCGAATAAAGGATACCGGGCAATGAGAGCAACTGCATCGCGGTATTCGCCAAACCGCATTTGAGTGGCCAGATCTTGTCCCTGAAATCCCTCAATAAAACGGCTGATATAGCTTTGAGTGAACGGGAAAAGTAAAAACGCCAGGAGTATGAGGAGCATGTAGGGGATCAGACGACGGTAACGGGCCAAGGCTATAAAACTCAAACCGGCTGCCAAACCCACCATAGCTCCCCGAGAAAAAGTGAGAATCAAGGCGATAAATATGGTCCCGACCGCAATCAGAGTAAACCATCCTGGCATCAGCTTTCTCCTGGCCACAAGCTGGGGTGAGGCTAGAGCGGCAACCATGAGAAGCATTCCCCCAAAAGCATTTGGATCAACAGAAGTGCTGATAGCCCTTTCAGATAACTCGGGATTCTCTTCTATATATCGAATGACCAACCCACCGGGATAGCCAATTCGTTGCAAGGTGTTGAGAAAATCGTTGGCCATCATATCGGGCAATAACCATAAGATAATTCCCATGGTGGCGGCGGCAGCTCCAACGATAATGATCACTTGTACGATGCGTTCGATCCTTTCCCAAGTTGAAAAAAAATCGATTATGACCAAGACAAATCCGAGGCTAAGAATTAATTCGGCAAAGTGGCGCAATAGATTGGCCGTCAATGGACCGTTGCCTAGCCCAAAAATGAAGGCGAAAAGGGCAACCAGGATGAAGACCAATAGCGGGATCGTCACCGGTGCCGTAATAACTGTCCTTTGCTTGCCGGTTACTACCCTTAAGACCCAGATACCAACAGTAGCAGCCAACGCCAAGTCCAACAACGTTGGGGTAATCCCGACGTCAATCGGGATAGTTGCAAATGGCAATAAGCAAACGACACCGACGACAGCCCAGAAACCACTCTCGATATCTCGCAAGACGATGATAGCTGCCAGAACGGCGATCATCACACCGGTGGCAGCGAGCGGTCCGCCGAAAGCAAGGATCAATCCACCCATGACAGCCATCAGGCCAGCAACCAGGCCAACCCACAAAATGGTTGGACCCTTACTGCCAGTTAGAAAAGTACTGATCCGTTTATTGGTGATCATATAGTAAACATATTATCACGTTGAACTATCAGAACAAACCGCTCAACTTAGCACTTAGGTCATGATCACTACTCCACCCGCAGGTCAGACAAGTGTAGAAAGTCATCAGTTAACCGACCCTCTGTGGTCACCATTTGCAACCGGTCAAATCCGCCACCGTCCGGACGTGTATAAATCCCAATTATTACAGGGTATACTCCTGGTGGTATGTCTTCATCTAATCGAAAACCCATTTCCACTTCCTCGATTGAACCGGGCAGCCAATCACTTGTCGGTTGGTTCAGATCCTGACTCGCCCATCGCGTTGTGTCCTCGTCAATAACTTGGGCGAAAAAAGTATAATCTGTATCCAGAATTTTTAATGGACGCCAAAATAAGGTCAACTTTACTTCCTGCCCTGGTTCCAGTCGCCGTTGATTCATTCGAAAACCTACCAATTCCAGTTCATCCTCAAAATTCACAACGATTGGATTCGGAACCTGGCCCCCAATCGCTTCCAAGTTGACAATTTCCAGTTCAACAGATTCCAGGCCGTCTTCAGTCAACAATCGCTCTCCATTATCGAAATCATATAAACCGGTTACGATCGTTAAAGCAAGCGGTGCTACCGCTGTGTCCGGGATTTCTAGCTCATACCGATTGGTGACTCGATCGCCGGGTTGGAGGAAACTCGTCGCTAATAAACCTTGTCCCAGGTACATGTCCCTTTGGGCAATCGGCGCTTCGAGAATTGGATCGATCAGATGCACAAAAACACTCCAATCGCGCTGCATTTCTTCCAGGACTTCCCACTCTAACACGACATCTAACTCATCCCCTGGCTGCAACTCATTTGTTTGAAGTTGATATCCTAAGAGACGGATCTTATTAGCAAAGTTATTATTTACTATACGAAATTTATCAATGGTTGTGCCTTTATTTTCTACTTTGTAGGCAGGCTCGATCCACAAAAAAGGTGCTAGGGCAGAAATCGTAAACATGAATATTCCAATTATGGATACGACCACTGTGGCATATCGTCTAGGCATCCACCCCACAAATCCCACAACTAACATCGTGCTGAGGGCAGAGATTGAGGAAAAGACCAGCCGTCCTTGTGATGACCAGGTAATGGTCGCCCACCTGACTAACCCGGCGACAACAGCTGCAGCCCAGAGAAAACACAGTGTCAGGGCGATATGCTTCTCCATAAATGCCAGGACAGTGTAAAACATTGACTTGATATCGACGATCGGAGTGCCAGAGTTTGTATTCCAACCATATAGGAGCAACAGGCCATATAGGAAAAATCCAGCCACGGAGGTGATAACCACCGCATTGAGAACGTGATATATCCAATCCGGCATTGGGACATTAAGCCCGCCAAACAAACCCCAATATGAAATCATGAAACCCCACCTCTCGTCCCAGAGTTGGGCGATACTTGCTGGATGAGCCCGGCGGCCGAGTACAGCAATAAAGGCATTCCATCCGCTCCAATCGCCATACAACTGGAAGTTCCGATAGTACCACCAGCCGGCAATCAGTAAGGCAGGTATGATGACCAATAAGAAGCGTAAAATCGATCGCCAGGTCACCCTAACTAAACTCGCCAACTCGACCTCACGACCCTGATCACTCCATTGTTTGATGAATATCACCAGTATTGTTAAGGCAAACAATCCCAAAGCCGTGATCTTGGTTAAGGCACCCAGGCCAATAATGCTCCCAAGGATAAGCAATCGCAAGAATTCTTGACGATTCGTTTCATCCTTTGGCCAAACGATTCGAATCATCAGCAACAAAGCAAGAGATGATAGGGTGATAACAAGATTATCATTGTTCACTGACCCGCTGATGAATAAGAACATCGGTGTAAATGCATTCACAGCTGCTGCCCCAAGAGCAATTTCTGGCCTACTCGGTGCTACTTCACGAGCAATCTGGTAGGTCAGGTAAATAGTTACTGCCCCGAGCATAACCGAAAAAAAACGGACCACCCGGACGGCGAGTTGGGTACCATTCAGCGGATCGGAATTAGGGTCATGAACGACTAGATTAATATTGCCATCAGAAGTAATGACCCCATTGTCAACATGTGGATTCAACCAGCGCACATCTTCCATGTCCGACGTGTCAATCCAAAAAGTAATGAGGGCCCCCAAGTAGTAATAAAGGGGCGGCTGGCTCGCTTCTTGCTTCCATGGGCCGGCTTGAGTTGGATTAAAAACCTGTACTGGTAAGGGGTTTCCATCTGCCAGGTGGCGTATCATGGGATAATGCCACAATTCATCCGATGCTTCGAATACCGGGGTAATGCTGGCGTATCCAATACCAAGGAGGATAAATATTAATAATATGAGGAAAAGTACGCGTTTTTCTGTCACAAAGGCAGCATTCTAGGACGAAAAATTGCAGGCGTTCAGTGCTTTAAAAAACATCAAAAATAAAGTGTCAGCTCAGGTCATAGGTCAAGATTTGTTATCGCTTCGAAAAAAGCCGATGTTTGCTGGGCAATCCTGTCCCAACTGAATGATTTCGCTAATAGTGCTGCGCCTCTTCCAAGACGGATTCTCAAGTCTGGATCGGCCGCAAGTTGACTGATAGCTTCCTTCAAGGTCACCGTATCGTCAATAGGCGTTAGCCAGACGTTTTCCCCATGGATTAGCTCCGGTATTGGACTGGACGGTTCGGTGGTGATCAGCGGACGGCCGTTTGCCAGAATAGCCATCAAGGTTCCCCTGCGTAACGACACACCATCCCGATAAGGCATCACCATAATATCAACGGCACTGAAATAGGTTGAGAGCTCCGCATCAGACAAAAATCCGCTCCAATGGATACGCGATGCCAGGCCAAACTGAGCGATTGTAGACTCAACATGTTCCAGGAAGGCCACATTTTCAGGATCACTACTCCCTGTTCTAGCCCCAATGAAGGCTAGATGGACTTCCGAATCGAGTTGCTTCAATACCTGGAGCAGAATATCCGCACCCTTACTGGCATTTAGAAAGCCGAAATAGCCTAATAATAGATCATCATTGCCGAGTCCCAGCTCTTTCCTCAACGCCCTGACATGAGTTACCAGGGGCTGTATTGCCCTGACATTGCTACCAATAGGTATAAGCATTAATCTTCTAGGGTCAAAATCTCTTTCCTGTAGACGGGCAAAATCTTCCGCATTTGTGACGATGACACCATCAGCGGATCTTGCCAATTTGTACACAACCCACGGGCGTAATCGGCCAGCCTTGGGAAAGAGATAGGGCACCCGTAAATCGTGAAATGTCACTACAGTAAGACTGACTTCCTTTAGACGCCAGGGCAAAAAATTAATGGCTGGGATATTCATATCAAACGCAGCCGCCTGATATTGGAGATTTACCACATTTAAGTCATACTGTACGGCTATATCGGCGATTGTATTGACCGCTGACCAGCGCCAACGGTTGATCCGTGGATGTAATTGGGCAAAACCAACGTCAACTGGTTCGTGTGGCGCCCAAATGCTGCGGCGAGATTGATCAGGCCGGGCATCGCCAGAAGCGATGATATGGATCTCATGGCCAAGCATGGCCAGTGCTTTCGCTAATTGGCTGGAAAATGCTCCAACACCCCCTTCCATTGGCGGGTACTCGCCAGTGACCAAGCCAATCTTCAAACCCATCTATTTAGTACCCGGCCGGACGGAGCCCTGATCGCAACACATCCCAATAGGCCCGGATCCGTTGCTTGCGTAGCTTTCGTTTGTGGCCAATCGCGCCTTTCCCAGCTTCAAGGACTATCTGTCCAACATAATTCAGTAACAGCCAGAATCTGAGCGAATCGGCCTGTAACCGGCCATGATATTTTCGAAAATAGCGTAATTTTGCCTTATTGAAGTTGATATGACGCTGAACAATTGCCTGTTCACTGCTTTTGCCGACATGGTGGATTATTTCAGCTGAAGGTAAAAACACAATGCGCCAGCCTGCATCCTTGATCCTCCGGCACCAATCTAGCTCTTCCGAATACATGAAGTACGCTTCATCCATCAGACCCACCTCATCGATAACTTCATGGCGCACCATCAAAGAAGCACCGGTGAGCCAGTCAACATCCACCGGTTCATCAAGGGGGAGATCCTCAGCATAGTAATCTCGTATTAAAGAATGGGGAGCATAAGGCTCGAACCAGGTACTCTCGAAAACGGCCGTTCCAAAGGTAGGAAAACGGCGTCGCGAAGATTGGATCGAGCCATCTGGATTTATTAACATACCGCTTACAACTCCGACATCAAGATGTTGATTCAGATAAGCTACCATCTGGCTCAAAGCATCCCCAATAACCTCGGTGTCAGGATTCAGGAGCATGATATGCCGGCCGCGAGCTCGCTCGATACCGATATTGTTCCCTTTCGGAAAGCCGACGTTATCAGATCTGGCTACGAGATTTACCCAGGCAAACTGTTCCCGGAGCATTTCAGGGCTACCGTCAACCGACCCGGCGTCCACCACGATCACCTCTAGATTTAATTCACCACGACCACTGTCAATAGTCTGTAGACAATTGGCAAGAAGCTTCCGGACATTCCAGCTCACGATAATAATCGATAAATCCAGGCCATAATCTCGTTGAAGATGACCATTTTGCTTCATAACGACCTCAGACCTTCACCGAAAAGTCGTTCTGCGTTTGCTGTAGTCTGACGGGCTATTTCGTCCACTGTCATTGAACGGATTTCAGCCAATTTCTCCGCCACGCGAATAACAAATGCAGGTTCGTTCCTTTTGCCCCTAAACTGCTGCGGTGCCAGGAATGGGGAGTCCGTCTCGATAAGTACACGGTCCAGCCGAATTTTAGCTGCGACCTCTCGCAGTTCACCGGCGTTTTTATAAGTTAGTGGTCCGGTAAAACCTATGTAAAATCCCATCTCTACCGCCGACACGGCGGTCTTCCAAGGGCTCGAAAAGGAATGCAATACACCTTTCAGTTCACTCCACTCTTTCTTAGCCCTCTCCAAGATTTGAAGTATATCGGCGTCTGCCAGACGGTTGTGCACAATAATGGGTAAACCAAGCTCACCCGCTAATGAAACTTGAGCAGAGAAAGCCATTTTCTGTGTCGACTGAGGTGACCAATCACGATAGTAATCTAACCCAATTTCTCCAATAGCCACAACCTTTGGATGATCAACCATCAATCGAAGACGGTCAACCCATTCATCGCGCCAATCTGCAGAGGAGTTTGGATGGATCCCAATTGCCGCATAAATGGGATCAAATTTATTTGCCAGGGATAAAACTTTTTGGCAATTATCAAGGTCAATTGCCGGCACGATGATTCGGCGAACGCCAGCGGTTACTGCCCGTTCGACAACAAGCTCCCTGTCCTCGTTGAAGCGTTCAAAATCGAGGTGACAATGAGTATCTACCAGCACAGACATGGTTCTGGAGTTTAATTGTTTGACACTTTTCGCCTGCGTCTTAACCACTTCCCGATTTCCACGGCCCAGAAGACAACTGTACTCATCAACAGGCTAATGGCCAGTTCAGTGGCCGACAGCGGTTTCGTCTCAAACGCCCGCTGTAGAAATGGTAAGTATATCACCGCCAGCTGGAGCAGAAAGGTCAACAACACCGCCCCCAACATCGAGGGGTTGGAGAACAGGCCGATTCGAAACAGGGAGTCGTGGCCCGAACGGATGGCCAGGGCGTTGCCCATCTGGGCCAGAGTCAGGGTGGTGAAGACCATCGTCTGCCAGGCCCCGTCGGCATCATTCACCCACGACCGATAGCCCACGCCCAATGAAACAACGCCCATCAGAAAGCCTATCCACAGGATCTGGCGGCCGATCCCCCGGCTGAGGACGCTCTCCCCTGGCTGGTAGGGCGGCCGTTCCATCGTGCCTCGCTCAGCCGGTTCTACCGCCAGGGCCAGGCCGGGTAAGCCGTCGGTCACCAGGTTTATCCACAGGATCTGCAAGGGCAACAGCGGCAAAGGCATGCCCAGAAACGGGGCGACCAGCATCACCAGGATCTCGCCGGTGTTGCTGGACAGGATGTACTTGATAAACTTGCGGATGTTATCGTAGATCACCCGCCCTTCTTCTATGGCGGCCACGATGGTGGCGAAGTTATCGTCCAGCAGCACCATATCGGCTGCTTCCTTGGAAACGTCCGTCCCGGTCTGGCCCATGGCGATGCCGATGTCGGCTTTCTTCAAGGCCGGGGCGTCGTTGACCCCATCGCCGGTCATGGCCACCACTTCGCCATTTTCCTGCAAGGCCTCGACGATATTCAGTTTGTGTTCCGGGGAAACCCGGGCAAATACGGCCACATCGCCCACCCTGCCCCGCAGGTCCTCGACCGCCATCTGGGCCAGGTCAGCCCCGGTGAGGTTGTGCCCGGTGGCCACGATGTCCAACTCCTGAGCGATATGTTGGGCCGTCAAGGGGTGGTCGCCGGTGATCATGATCGGTCGAATGCCGGCTGACCGGCTGGTGGCCACCGCTTGTTTGACCTCCGGCCGGGGCGGGTCCAACAGGCCGATCAAACCCACGAAGATGAGCCCCTGCTCCACCTGGCCATTCTGGACCTTGGCCGGGAGTTCCTCCAGCGGCCGGAAGGCCACCCCCAACACCCGTTGGCCCTTTTGCGCCAGCCGCTCGTTGGCCTGGCCGATGCGGGCCAACAGCTCCTCGCCCAGGGGCACCACGCTGTCCCCTATCCAAACCCCCGTCGTCGCCTCCAGCAGGCTATCCACTGCCCCTTTGGTGAAGGCCACGTAGGGCGCCGGATTCCAGGGCACAGCCGCCATTTCCGGACCTTCGGCTGGAGCATGGATCGTCGTCATGCGTTTTCTCTCGGACGAGAAGGGCACCTCGGCCACTCTCGGCCAGCTCTTCTCCAAACAGGATTTCTCCAAGCCGCATTGCGCGGCGGCCACGACCAGGGCCGCCTCGGTCGGGTCGCCGATGGCCTGCCGCCCACCATTTCCATCCCGGGCCGGTTGCAGGACGGCATCGTTACACAGGGCAGCCGCTTTCAACAGCAGGTCCATGTTCTGCTCCGGCGCCTTGGCCCCAGGGTCGCCCTCGACCTTGGCCATGGCCGTACGGAAATCGAGGGCGGGGTTGGTCTCTGGGTCCTGGCCGGCCAGGTCCAGCACGCTGACGCTCATGCGGTTTTCGGTTAAGGTGCCGGTTTTGTCCGAGCAAATGACCGTCACCGAGCCCAGGGTTTCCACAGCCGGCAGCTTGCGGATGAGGGCGTTGCGCCTTAACATCCGCCGCGAGCCCAGGGCCAGGGTGATGGTGACCACCGCCGGCAAGCCCTCCGGGATGGCCGCCACGGCCATGCTGATGCCGGTCAGCAGCATCAGCTCCAACTCCTCGCCCCGAATCAGGCCCAGCACAAAGACGATGCCGATGATGACCAGGGTAGCCAGGGCCAACACCCGGCCTAAATGGTCCAGGCGGCGCTGCAAGGGGGTTGGCTCCCGCTCCACCGTTTGCAGCATCTCGGCGATGCCCCCGATCTGGGTCTCCATGCCGGTGCTGGTGACCAGGGCCGTCCCCCGGCCGTAGGTGATGACCGTGCCCATATGGACCATGTTGAAGCGGTCGCCCACCGGCTGCTCGGACGGGCCCAGCTGGGCCGTCGACTTCTCCACCGGCTCCGATTCCCCGGTTAGGGCGGCTTCTTCGACCTGCAGGTTGACGCTTTCCAGCAAGCGGCCGTCGGCTGACACCTTGTTGCCGGCCTCCAGCAGCATGATGTCCCCCGGCACCAGCCGCCGGGCCGAGATCTCCTGGACTTGCCCGTCGCGCCGCACCCGCACGGTAGGCACGGCCAGTTTCTTCAGCGCCGCCATGGCTCTTTCCGCCCGGTATTCCTGGCTGAAGCCCAGGATGGCGTTCAGGACGACGATGACCAGGATGACCAGGGCATCATCCCATTCGCCCAATTCGCCCAGGGACAGGGACACCGCGGCGGCGGCGATGAGGATGAGGACCATCACCGCCGTGAGCTGTTCCCACAGAATGCGCCAGGGGTTCTTGACCCCGCGCTCGATGAGTTCGTTTGTGCCGTATTCAGATAAGCGTCGGTTGGCTTCCCCCGTCGACAAACCGGCTGACAGGTCGCTGTTCAACTCTGCCAGAGCCGTGGCCCCGTCCAATTGATACCAATCGTTGCCTGCCACTATCTATCTACTTCCCCGGCTTTGTCGTTTCCAATGTTTTCAGGGAATCGACAAATACGCCTATCGGCGCCTATAGTGTCTGATCGTGAGTTCAATGGATTGGGCGTTTACAAACTTGGCGATTCAACCATTGGCTCGGCTGGCGGCGTCTGGCCATACACGTTGGGGCTAATATCATAGGCGTTAGCCTCCAATGCTAGCGCGGTCTCCCTTACCTCGGCCAATGCCTCCGGATCGAGCTGAATCTTTTCGATCAACTCCAATACCTCTGGCTTTAGATCGTCGCCCCTGAAACCGACGCGAACCTGGCCCACACCCAGAGCGTAGTACTTGAGTTGAATGGCGCCCGGTTCTTCCAGGTTGAATTCGTCCATTACCAGGACGTCCTCGTAACAGTCGAAGGGGACACAGGTGTGCTGGCCCATCTGGTACACCTGACCACGGTCCGACCATTGAACCACGGGCGCCCAACCCT
>Ga0111142_1030_pt1 | contig 18470 bp, 17 predicted proteins | sample DeeMarSeWOR28_12_FD_80398 | JGI IMG/M metagenome (GOLD analysis project Ga0111142, IMG submission 80398) | Anaerolineae bacterium SG8_19 | reverse complement strand
TCACCCTCCAGGTACCAAGGGGTGAAATTTTTGGTTTTTTGGGGCCAAATGGGGCTGGCAAGACGACGTCGGTGAAAATGATGCTGGGACTCATACGGCCGACGGCCGGATCGGCTACATTGTTAGGCCAGCCCATTGGTGACCAGCCGGCACGAAAACGCATTGGTTTTTTGCCGGAGCATTTTCGATTTCACGAGTGGTTGCAAGCAGCCGAGTTTTTAGATTTACACGGCCGGTTGTATGGTATGAGCCGGGAAAAACGCCAGAAAGTGATCCCGGAAATCTTGGAAATGGTGGGCTTAGAGCGTCGGGCCAAAACAAAGTTGTCGGCTTTCTCCAAGGGAATGTTGCAACGCATTGGCTTGGCCCAGTCTTTGCTTAATGATCCCGAACTCGTCTTTCTCGACGAACCAACTTCGGGGTTGGATCCACTTGGCCGCCGCCTGTCAGGGGATAACGGTTTTCCTTAACTCTCACCTATTGAGCGAGATCGAACTCACCTGTGATCGAGTGGCTTTCATTCGCGAAGGAGTGATCGTGCGCGTCGCCTCCCTGGACGAGTTGGGCAAGGAGCACATCCAGATTTCCATTCGGATTGGACAACCATCTCCGGAACTGTTGCAAGGCCTGTCTCAATTTGGTAACGGGGTGACGATGGACGTTGGTAGCGGCCGGATTAACCTCGCCGTAAATGACGAAAGCCAGATCCCTTTTGTTGTGAATTGGTTGGTTGAGCAAGGACAGGCGGTGTATGAGTTAAGCCCACAATCGGCTTCCCTCGAGGACCAGTTTCTCCAGATCATAGGCGATGAGATGTATGATGCGTGAGGCGTGACGCGCAATGACGGTTTCCACGATTTTTCGCTTGACCATTCGCGAGACGCAGCGTCGCCGTATCCTCTGGATTGGCGCCCTGATGGGTATGGCCTTTTTAATCGTATTTGGTCTCGGCTTTCATTTCATCTACCAGGACATCGTTCGCCATGTGAGTGGTGAGGAGATCCTATTTCCGCTTCGATTTCTCACGTTGGCCGGCCTTTACGCCACGAATTTCCTGGTGGTCATGGTGGCAGTCTTGATATCGGTGGCCACCATTTCGGGGGAAATAGAATCGCACACCATCGAGAGCCTGTTGACCAAGCCCATTGGGCGCTGGGCACTTATTGCCGGCAAGTGGTTGGGATATGCGGCCATCATTTTGGTCTTTGTCTTGTTGTTGCCGGGTGGCGTCATGCTGATCGTCTATTTGCGGTCTGGCTTCACCCTGGAAAATATCGCGGCTGGCCTGGTGCTTATCTATTTGGAGGGTCTGGTAGCCCTATCTGTCAGCATGGCTGGTGGAACGCGACTGTCGACCCTGGCCAATGGGGCACTGGCTTTCATGCTTTTCGGTATTGCCTTTATCGGCGGGTGGGTGGAGCAAATCGGGGCGATTTTGCGCAACGAAACGGCCGTCGATGTCGGCATCCTCACCAGCCTGATCATGCCCACAGAGATTTTATGGAAGAAAGCCTCGGCCCTGTTCGAACCCGGGTTGGTCAGCGGATTTGAATTTGCCGGGCCTTTTAGTGTCTCCTCCCAGCCAAGCGACCTGATGATCGCCTATGCCGTCGTGTATATCTTCATTTTAATGTTATTGGCGCTATGGCTATTTTCGACTCGAGATCTTTAGCCGAACACCCATTGGCTGCTACCTCTGGCACCTTGCCCCAATCTTAACCGGCCATAAACGTTCGGAACGATAAGATCGAAACCATGTTATAATTTGGCCTTTAATTTATTGGAGGATCCACAGAACGACGAGGCTGGTAGGCAATGCAGGTAACAGAAACCGCTAGGCACCCCCAAACAAGGGCCACGAGCGGCAAGTTGGCCCGTAATTTAAGCTGGTTTCTGGTCGCACCAGTGACCGCGATGGTACTGGTCATCATCCTGCTCGCTCTTCTGGTGACCGCCTACCAATATCGGCATTCTAACCGCATCTTCACTGGGGTCGTCATCTGGGGTGTCGATTTGAGTGGTTTGACCCAGGAAGAGGCGGGGCAAGCGGTCGTCACCGCCTTTCCCTACCTGGCTGAAGGCACCGTCATCTTGAATGATCCCGAGAATGACCAGCAGTGGGAGCTTACGCCGACAGAACTGGGATTATCGTTCAATACAGAAGCAACTGTGGCAGCGGCTTGGGATGTCGGCCGTCAAGGGGGACCGCTAAACCGGCTGAAGCAGCAATTCAATGCCTGGTATTATGGCTTGCAAGTGGCGCCTATCGTCACTTTTGATGAAGGACAGCTTGATCAAGCCCTTGCTCAGATTGCCGGTGAAATAAACCAACCGGCCGCCGACGCCAGCCTGGGTTTTGATGGAACAAACGTCACTTATGCCACTTCCCAAGTCGGCCGAAGCCTGGACGTGGCCGACACCAGAGCCCGGTTGATTTCGACCCTCGATGGCTTATCAGATGCGCAAGTCCAGTTGTTAATCCATGATACACATCCTCGGATCGATGATACGAGCCAGGCGGCGCAGGAGATTCAACAGGTCTTGAGTGGGCCGATGACCCTCTATTTGCAGGAGCCGTTGGCTGGCGTGGATTTAGATAAGGCAACCATATCAGTTGAAGAACTTGCCAAGTTGATCCGTGTGCATACTATCGAGGATGCCGAGGGCAAGGCATCGACCCAGATGATCCTGGACGAGAATGCCTTGCGCGCCTGGCTTACCCCTTATGAGGAATTACTACAACGAGATCCTGCAAATGCTCGGTACTACTTTGACGATAACACCCGAGAATTGGTGTTGGTTGAACCCCATGTCAACGGCCGGGTCCTGGACATCGACGCCACAGTTGAACAATTTCTTCAGCAGGTCAGAACGCCGGATCGTTCGATGCCCTTTATTTTGCAAGAGATCGTGCCCACGGTGCATTCAGAGGCTACGGCCGAGGAGTTGGGCATCACTGAATTGGTGAGTGAGAGCACAACCTGGTTTTATGGTTCGGCCGACGAACGAATGCATAATATCGCCCGGTCGGCCAGCAATTTCTATGGCATCGTCATTGCTCCAGGGGAGGAGTTCTCCTTTAATCATTTCCTGGGTGAAGTGAGTGCCGAACAGGGGTATGAACAAGGCTTAATCATTGCCGGTGGCAGGACGATAGAAGGTGTCGGCGGAGGGGTGTGCCAGGTCAGCACCACGGCTTTTCAGGCGGCTTTCTGGGCTGGGTTTCCGATCACTGAAAGGTGGGAGCATGGTTATCGGGTAGGATATTATGACGATGGTGAAGGTCCGGGGATGGATGCCACGGTCTATTCACCCATTGTCGATTTACGCTTCATAAATGACACACCTTACCACCTATTGATAGAGAACTATTACAGTGAAGCCAATTCATCGCTGACTTTCAAGTTTTATAGCACGGGTTTGGGCAGGGAAATTGTCAAGGAAGGTCCAATCATCGAAAACGTCGTGCCCGCCAAGGCAGATATCTGGGAGCTTAACGAAGAATTCGAGGCTGGTGAGATAGAGCAAGTTGACTGGGCGGTTGAAGGCGCTGATGTAACTGTTGGGCGAAGTGTCCTTAACGCCAGCGGGGATTTGATTCGTCAAGATACCTTCGTCAGCAACTATATCCCCTGGCAAAATATCTATCAGTATGGCCCCGGCACCGAGTTTCCCGGATCTGAACCAGCTCCACAGGCCACAGACGTGATTGAATCGTAATTGGGTGGGTTAGCGTCTCGTGTCAATCAGGTAAAAACCTCGTCGGTCTCATCACATTTTATCCACCGGGCGTGACTTTTGCCTGCTGATCTCGACTATACTTATGGAGGCACGATGACAGCGTCGAGTGAAACACCAACATCGGCATATTCCCCTGCCCAGGCTATCGAAAAAAAACTGCTCTCAAATACAAATCTGCGATTGCTGGCGAGCGCATTGGTTTTTTCGATCGTCCTTCTAATTTTGTTTTCATTGGTTCAGTTTGGATCAGCCGGCCTGGTGGGTACCGATGGATATTATCATGCCCGGATGGGCTGGCTCATTCGTGAGGATGGTTTGAAGCCCCCATTCATCTGGTTGCCGTTGACGATATTAAACGAGAGCGCCTTTTACGATCATCACCTGCTGTACCACCTCTACTTATCTTTCTTCTCGGGTGTAGACCCGGCATTGGACGGTGGACAATCTTTAACGCTTGGAGCTAAGTTGGCCAGCATCATCCTGCCGTCTCTGGCCTTTTTAGCTATTTGGTGGTTATTGCGAAGTCTAGATGTGCGGTGGGCGGCGATTTGGACTCTGGGCCTTTTTGCCGTGTCGGAAGCCTTCTTATATCGACTGAGTATGCCTCGAGCCCAGGCGGCCTCTCTGCTGGTGCTCGTTTTGGGTCTTTATTGTCTATTTCAGCGGCGTTATTGGTTGCTGATGCCTTTGGGCTTTGTCTATGTCTGGCTTTATGATGCATTCCCCTTACTCCTGGTTTTTGGTGCGATATATCTTGTAGCGACGTGGATGACGGAGCGACGCATCGAATGGAAAGCGGCCGTTTTCCCCGCGGTTGGCGTTGCCCTGGGACTTTTAATCAACCCATACTTCCCAGAAAATCTCGCTTTCATAACCAGCCACTTGCTGCCTAAGATCGGGGATGCCGGTACTCGCCTTGGCAATGAATGGTATCCATATGAGACCTGGACGCTGGTTGAAAACTCGGGATTTGCCCTGGCGGCAATGACTATTGGCGCATTAGCCTGGGGATGGCGGAAAGAGCGCATGAATCGAGTCACCCTCACTGTCTTTTTAGTCACTATTCTTTTCGCTGTTATGCTTTTCCGCTCTCGCCGTTTCGTGGAGTATTTTCCGGCCTTTGCCCTCATCTTTGCTGTCTTAAGTCTCGCCCCCTTGTTTGAGAAGTGGTTCGTTGATCGGCGAAAACGGGAAAAATTAGCTCCCGGCATTTTGCTGGTTATATTAGCCATACCAATTGCTCTGACGTTGAGCCAAGCCAGGGAAGCAGTCGGCCGTTCGAAACCAGCCGACCTCTATACCGAAGCAGCTACCTGGCTCCATGAAAACACACCGCCGGGTAGCCTTATCTTCCAAACCGACTGGGATGATTTCACCCGCCTGTTTTTCTACAGCACCACTAACGTTTACACCATTGGCCTCGATCCCACTTATATGGAGCTTTATGACGCCGATCTATTTGGCGAATGGAGACAGATAACCCGGGGAGAGATCGAACAGCCCGGACAAATCATGCACGACCGTTTCGGGGCCAGTTATGTCTTTTCTGATCTCAAACACAAGGATTTTATCGATGTGGCCGCTGGGGATCCCTTGTTAGAAGAATTGTATCGAGATGAGTACGCCGTGATCTATTCTGTTGACCAACCATAAGTGATACATTTGCTAAGTGGGCAACCTGGGCGGATGGGCTTCAAGCCATCCGCCCTTGTTTTAAAAGTAGGGAGATCCCCGTCATCTTGTATGGATTTTTTCACTTAACCGTTACTTTCTTTTACTTGGACCGACTTATTATGTGATGGGAATTGTGTCCCTGTCGAAAAATTAGTTAAAAAGATACAAATAAAGGAGTTACAAATGTCTTTACGAAATTTTTCTAAGCCCCTAATATATGTCTTATTTTCACTGCTGTTCTTGATCGTCGCCTGCAATTCGAACGGCGAGGAGTTTGAAGAAGCATTCCAGCCGGACCAGGAATCGGCCGTCCCGGTAAAATTCCAGGAGGAAACGGTATCCGATACGGTATCTGATATCGTAGGCCTAGTTGAATCAATCACCAAGCAAAGTTGGACTGTCGACGGTCAACTTGTAAACGTCAACGACAAGACCGAAATAAAAGATGTAATTGAGGTGGGAGATACGGTCAAGATCCGGGTCGTGATAGGTGATGATGGGCTCATTGCAGCTAACGAAATCGAATTGTTGCAAGCAAATCTGGATTATAACATTGACAACGAAGTTGATGGTGTCTTGAATAGCAGTGACGATGACGACTTGAATGACTACGTCAATGATATCGATAATGGTTTCGATGACGTCTACTTGAATATAGACAATTACGACGATGACGACCTGAATGACATCGATTACGGGAACGATAACGATTCCTTTGATGATGACCTGAATGACAGCGACGATGATAATGATAACGGTATCGATGATGACCTGAATGACAACGACGATGATAATGATAACGGCATCGATGATGACGACCTGAATGACAACGACGATGATAATGATAACGGCATCGATGATGACGACCTGAACGACAACCATGACGATAGCGACGACAACGACGATGGTGATGACGATCTAAACGACAACGACGACGACAACGACGACGATGGCGACGACAACGACGACGATGGCGACGACGGCGATCACGACGATAACGATGATGACGACAGCGACAACGGCGACGACGACAGCGATGACGGCGATGATGATGGCGACGACGACAGCGATGACGGCGATGACGACTAACCAATAGCTGTTTAGTTCTTCGAATTGATCCGGCTGGACCAATCCGACCCGGTCGATCATCCACAAGAAATCGTGCACTATATCCAGTTCATTCAAGGTGCGCCCTTATCAGTACGCTGCTTTATGGTATATTTCGGGCCTTAGCAGCAACGCTAGGCTGTTGCTAGACACGGACGGAGCAGCGTACGTCGTGATAGATGAACAAACATTATTGGCTGGAGTTCGCAATCTCGATCCTGAAGCATTGGGTCAAGCACACGATGCATACTATTCTGCTATCTTTCGATATATTGCCTTTCGAGTGGGGAACCAGCAGGTGGCTGAAGACCTGACCAGTGAGGTGTTTGCACGACTTCTCAGTGCTGTTCGAGATCGAAGTGCGCCGGATAATACATTGCGTGGATGGCTCTATCGAGTAGCTACCTTCGTCGTAGCCGACTACCACCGCCAGGGCTATCAAGTGGAACACACCACCTTGAACGAATCAATCGAGGCTAATACGGCCGATCCAGTAGATGCGATTTCAAACCGGCAAACACTCGACGAACTTTATCAGGCGCTCGGCGAACTCACCCGAGATCAGCAGGATGTCATCGCCTTACGGTTTGGATATGAGATGCCCATCAAGGATGTGGCCCAGACGATGGGCAAGAGTGAAGGTGCCGTGAAACAGTTACAGGCTAGGGCAGTTGCTGCTCTTTCTCGCATGTTGTCGGCCGGGAAGGTGTCTTAATGGACACCTCATCCGAACGAATGGTTATAGAAGCTTTGCAGGCGTTGGAGAGTGGCCAACCCATAGCCGAGATCCTTAAGCGCTACCCTCAAAATGAGGATGAATTGCGCCCTATCCTGGAAACAGCCGTTGCCCTATCCAAAGTTCGAGTGGCTCACTCCCTTGCCGCCCAAGCTGAATCCCGTCAGCAAATGTTGGCTCGAGCAGCTGCTATGAGCAATGGTGCAGACCAACCGCCTGCGCTTTTCGTCTGGTTCAGGCGAATGACAATGGCCCTGAGTCCGCTCCTCGTCATTTTTGTCATTGTCATTGCCGGTTTGTTTTTTGCCTCGTCCGAAGCCTTGCCAGGAGATTTCCTCTACAGCACAAAGAGGGAGGTTGAGGATTTGCGCCTTTCCCTGACTACAAATCTTTTTGCTAGAGAGGAATTACAGAAAAGCTTTGAAGAGGAACGGGTTCTGGAGATCGAACAGCTATTAGAGAGTGGGCAGCAAGCAGAGGTTTCCTTCAGCGGTGTGATCGAATCCGTAAATGAAGACACCTGGATCGTAGCTGGTTTGCGGGTCTCCCTTACTTCTCTGACAGAAGTAGAGGGACAACCAATCGCCGGGCGTATTGCTTGGATCGAAGCCATGACATCAGATGGCAAGCTGATTGCTAATGCGATTACCATCGAGTTCGTTCCGGAGCCATCACCCACACCGGGACCAACTCCACAAGAGGCTAAGGTGGTAACCCCAGAAGTGCCGCCAACTGCGACACCCACATCCACGCCCACGCCAACGGCAACTGCGACAGAAACTCCCAAGCCGACGGCCACTGCAACGCCAACGAAGGTCATCCGTATTCCAGCCGTTTCCCCTACTGAAACGCCAACTGCAGTTTCTGGGGACGGTAGCAATGCAAATGAAGGCAGTGAGGTCAACAACGACAACGACAATGAAAACGTTAGCGGCGAGAATGAAAATGACGGCGATGGTAACGACGATGACGGCGACGACGATAACCAAAATAATGACAATCATAACGACAATGACGATGACAATAGCAACGACAATGACAACGATGACAATAGCAACGACAATGACAACGATGACAGCGGCAACGAAAATGACGGTGATGATGAGGGCAACGACAACGAAAAATCAGATGACAAGGACTCAGACTAAAGGTGACTTGTACCAAGCTGGTACCGATGCAACCAAGTGCTGATTCAGACACCGATACGACGAATAGGTGCCAATCACCTGTTTGAAAAAAAAGCGAAAAACCCCATTGACAAGCATAGAACGTTTGTGCTAATATATAGTACAAATGTTCTACCCTCTTCCAGGATACGGTGAGGTTGTGGGCGCGACTTCCTCAACTTCACCGTATCCCTCTTTGCAATAGTTATGGACCGGCTAAGGGCCGGTACTAGTTTTTGTGAGATAGGAGTCGATGATGAGGTCTGAAAGCACTATTAAAAGCGGCCGTGTTATCCATCCAGGCAACTCGTTTTCCTCAAACCCTAGACCAGAGAATCGCGGCCGCTCGTTTTTAGAAAGTCTGTCTACCCAATCGGCGAATATGAGAGCCATTGTCCCAAGGCAAATACTGATTGGATTACTTCTTTTGGTTGCCTTGCTGGCCTTTGAGACCTTCAATTTTGATACAACTCGATACGCCTTGGAGGATTTTTTAGGCGAAACCAGCTTCCTGTCGGTACGTTGGGCTACAATATTAGCCATCGCCTTCTGCGCCATCGATTTTGCCGGGTTGGCATACTTGTTTGGAGCCGATCACAACAGGGGGCAAAGTCGAGAGGTTTGGTATCTTATGGGTGCCTGGCTCCTAGGTGCGACGATGAATGCTCTCATGACCTGGTGGGCCGTTTCTATCACCCTGCTGAGCCATGAACTTGGCAACGAAGTAATGAGCCGGACTGATCTATTACAGATCGTTCCCGTCTTTGTAGCCGTGTTGGTCTGGCTCACTCGAATTTTGTTTATCGGTGCCTTTTCCGTTGCTGGAAACCATTTGTTCGGGTTGACCTCGGAGACACGAATTGCTGGCTCGCATCCTCAAAACCGCTCGTTCAAAATGCAATTGCCGCGACCGGTAGGCCATGCCCCGATGCCCAAAGCTGCCATGGCAGCGCACAGCCGGAGAAATAGATAACTAGCTCCAGCGCGCCTTACCTAACCTCCTTGCGATTTGCATAGCGCTGTGCTACTATCCGCAGGATAAGCCGTACGTAACTGCTGCGCCTGGATTCATTCATATTATTAATTGCGATTTATTTTGCTCGGACTGTTCTATGATCGGTGATTATCCATAAATGACCAAACAGTAGAGTAAAGTATACTCACAAGAACCCCGGTTTCACTTTTTTGCCGGGCTTTCAGATCATTGATTAATTCGGGTGAACGTACAGCATTGTACGCTCACCCTTTTTTATTTTACTCATGAGACAGCGCAGCCTATATATCAAGAGTCGGAATTATGCGTTTTAGTAATGAATTCTTCGTCCGTGTTATAGGTGCAATTGTCGTTGCTGTGGGAGCCGGATATTTGGGGGTCAGTCTGGCTAATTTATTGGATTTACCCCAGCAGAAGGCAGCCTATGTGCTGGTATTTGGGTTGTTGGGCTTTTTAGCTGGCCTGATTTTAACCCCGATTTTTACAGTCCGTCCCTTGAGAAAGGTGCGTAATAGTCTGGTTGGCATGACTTCTGAACGCCTGATTGCCATCATTGGCGGAATCTTTCTAGGATTAATCGCTGCTTCCCTTTTAACCCTTCCCTTATCCACCTTGCCGAACCCTTTTAGACAGATCGTGCCTTTAGTTTCAGCCATCATCCTCGTTTATTTGAGCGTTGTCGTGTTAACGCTGCGCCAGAATGATTTACGATCTACCCTGAGTTTTTTGCGATCGGATAAAAGACAGCCTGAACCAAACCAACCATCAGATGATGCTGTTGTTTTGTTGGACACCAGCGTCATTATTGACGGCCGCATTAGTGATATCTGCAAAACAGGATTCATTCGTTCGACACTACTTGTGCCAAATTTCGTCTTGCTTGAACTACAGCACATTGCCGATAGTTCGGATCCCTTGCGTCGCAATCGCGGCCGGCGAGGGATGGATGTATTGCGATTTTTGCAACAAGATTGCCCCATACCCATTCGCTTTACCGATATGGACGTCACGGAAGTTCGGGACGTGGATAGCAAACTCGTGGCTTTGGCCCGAGAACTTAACTGCCCTATCATGACCAATGATTACAACCTGAACCGGGTCGCCGAACTGCAGGGAGTGCTTGTCCTGAATATCAACGAGTTGGCCAACGCAGTTAAGGCGGTATTCTTGCCAGGTGAAGAGTTATCGGTCAAAATCGTCCAGGAAGGGCGCGAAGTTGGCCAAGGGGTGGCTTATCTTGACGATGGCACCATGGTCGTTATTGAGGATGGCGAGAATTACTTGCATGACACGATCGGGGTGGTGGTAACCAAGGTCTTACAAACGACGGCCGGCCGGATGATATTTGCCAGACCAGAGACAACGACCTCAAACGGTTAACGGTTTTGGATTGCAAGTTTGCCCCACGCTTTTTTGCCGTAAGAGATAAAACATGGCGCTTAAGATCTATAACTTCCTGACTCGAAAGAAGGAAACCTTCCATCCTCTCTACGAGGGAAAGGTTAATATGTATGTTTGTGGTCCAACTGTGCAGGATAATGCACATGTCGGCCACGCCAAAACTTATGTTAACTTTGACGTAGTCGTTCGCTATCTGCGATATCGTGGTTATGACGTCTTGTACGTTCAAAACATCACCGACGTCGGCCATTTACTTGATAGTGGCGAAGACCGGATCCTGAAGAAGGCTCGCCAGGCGTCTGTGGCCCCCATGCAGATAGTCGAACGTTATACGCGCCTATACTTCGAAGATATGGATGCCTTAGGCATAAAGCGACCGGACATCAGCCCACGCGCAAGTGGTCACGTTCCTGAACAAATAGAGATGATCAAAAAATTGATTGACCAAGGCCATGCCTACGAAGTTAACGGATCGGTTTACTATGACGTTTCTTCTTTCCCAGATTATGGAAAATTGAGTGGTCGCAAGGTGGAGGACTTGGTAGAGGGTTCCAGAATAGCCGTGATAGAAGAGAAGCGTCACCCGGCCGACTTTGCCCTGTGGAAACGGGCCGAACCAGAACATCTGTTGCGTTGGCCAAGTCCCTGGGGCGTAGGATTCCCGGGCTGGCATATCGAGTGCTCGGCGATGTCACGGAAATACCTGGGCGAGACCTTCGACATTCACGGAGGGGGAATAGACAATATTTTTCCCCATAATGAATGCGAGATCGCTCAAAGCGAAGCAGCTCACAATCAACCTTTTGCCCGTTATTGGATGTTGGTTGGCTCATTGACCCTCGATGGAGTCAAAATGAGCAAGAGTTTGGGAAATACATTGACCATCAGTGAGGCCTTGAAACGTTGGAGTCCGGAAGCGATCCGTACTTTTCTCCTTTCTACCCACTATAGTAATCCGGTGGATTTCTCCGAGTCGGCTGTCGAGGGTGCTCGAAAGGGTTGGCAACGGATATGGGGGGTGGTGAGCTTAATCCAGGAACAAATGCGAAAGGCGCCCGCTGGCAAGGCCAGTGAAGAAGTGTTAGCCATATTGAATGACACTCGAACGCGTTTTATGCAGAAGATGGATGATGATTTTAATGCGCCGGCCGGTCTGGCAACTCTTCAGGAGTTAACTCGTCAGGTGTTTTTCTTGCTGAATGAAGGCGACTCGCAGACATCTGGTACCCTTCAGGCTATTGATGAGCTATATCAGGAATTGGGTGGTGACGTCTTAGGCATCATACCCACTGATGGACGGGGAGCGGCTTCCGCCGAACGTGAATCCGGATTGATTCGATTATTAGTTGACCTGCGGGCTGAAGCTCGAGCCGGGAAAGATTGGGCGACGGCCGACAAGATTCGCAACCAGTTATTGCAACTTGGTATCATCCTGGAGGATAGGCCGGACGGAACCGTGTGGAAGGTTGAATAGGGAATTTCTTTTCCGCCGCAATACCGTGCGGGAGGCTCTCCGAGGTGACAAAAGGCAAATAATCCGCCTCTGGATTCAAAAGGATGCCCGGCGGACCGAAACCATCGAAGCGATTGCCCAATCTCGGGGAGTGCCAATTGAGAAGGTCGATAAGGGCGAATTATCACAGCTGGCCAATGAAAGCGGGCATCAGGGCGTCTTGCTCGAAGTCGGGCCGTATCGTTACAGCGATCTGGACGATGTTTTGGCCCTGGCCGATAAAAGAGGTGAACGACCCTTCCTACTCTTACTCGATCTGCTTCATGGCCCCCAAAACATCGGGACGCTTCTGCGGGCGGCCGAAGCCTGTGGCGTACACGGGGTTATCATCCAGGATAGAAGGGCACCAGACATCACGCCCAGTGTGGTGATGTACTCGGCCGGGGCGACAGAGCACCTTCCTATCGTACAGGTGACGAATCTGGTTCAGACTATCCGACGGTTGAAGGAGGCTGCAGTCTGGATCGTCGGCCTGGATTTGTCTGAAGAATCCGAGTCATTGGGGCAGATCGATCTAAACATGGCTTTAGGCATCGTCGTCGGTCATGAAGGCAGTGGTTTGCGGCGCCTGGTCCGTGAAAACTGTGATTTCACCCTTAAATTGCCGATGCGTGGCCAGTTAGATTCGCTTAATGCGGCGACGGCCGGGGCTATTATCCTCTATGCTGCCTGGCAAGCACGCGATTTCGAGGGAGCCGCCTCAGATTAGCCCTGGTTGCCGCCTATTCGAGCACTCCCTTTACGATCTTGCTTAAGCTTTCTTTCTTGAAGACGACAGAAAGATCTCCACCGGTGGCGTCTCTGTTCCATTTGACCAGCCGGATCTCGTCGTTGTCGATCTCAATCGTGGTGATGCCATCGCTGTAGAGTCCACAACCAGAGTTAAAGTAGCAGGGCTTAAGCGTGCCACCGGATTCCAGTTCGATGGCCCGGCCCTTCTCTTTTTCGTCCTCATATTCTTCTCGCAGGCGTTCTATCTTCCGATGGATCTCGCGTCTCGATTTTCTAGATAAGCGTTTATCTGACTCTTTTGCACTTAAATCGGCGATCATATCCAGCAGCTCATCAGCCCGGGTCTTTGAAGCAAAGACTGCCCGGTGGGAATGGCCGCAAATCACGAGAATCTTTCGGTCTTTGCCCCATGCGTAATAGGTTTTTTCATAGTCACCGGCAACAGGAGATTTGGTTGCTGCGCCATGGCCATACAGGCCTGTTAACTTGGCCAGGGGTTCAATGCCACGAAATATCCTGACGAAAAAACGACTAAACCAGGAAAATTTATCCGAATCGATGCTGCCCTGGTGCCCATGGACGAGAAGGATACGGATGTTTCCCAACCTGTCCTTCATCTTCAAAGCTTCGTCAGCCAGCCCAAGCATTTTGCTTGATTGTTTGATCGGGTCTTGAAAACCGCCCCACTCGTAATCGTGATTGCCAAATATGCGGTAAACGCGATCTTCGCCAAAATCGCGAATCTTTGCATAGACTGATCGGTTGTATCTCCTTGTGATAGCATCCAGGTCAAATTGCCAAAACTCCTCGACGTCGCCCAGCAGAATTAAGTTATATCCCTCACGGTGATAATGTTCCAGGGCGCTCAGTAAAGCAGGTTCATTCAGATGAAAGTCGTCGGCGTCACCACCATCTCCCATATGTGTGTCGCTTATAATGACGTGTTTTTTTCCTCGTGATTCTAAGATCTTCACATCCTGGTCTTGCCATAGGTTATCAAGACTTTGCCAGGTTGCTTCTTTATTGATTGTCATTTTGTTACCTCCTATTTATGCTCCCTCTGCCATTCGACAGAGACAGAATAGGCGAACCTGGGGTTCGCATTCAAGTGAACTAAATTCGACCAACCAGATAATATTGTTTTAAGCTTGATACAGCCAACAGGAAATCGTAAGAACCTGGTAGTTTTGGGGGACCATGTCGACTGGTTGTACTTCGACCAGACGATAGCCCTTGGCCGCTAATCGCCGGCCGTCACGAGCCAGTATGGCTATGTCAGAACTGATATAGATCAACTTGCGGGGGGCTTTGACCAAGATTTCGTCAATGACTGTAGGTGGCAACCCGGCCATTGGCGGATCGACAACCATTATATCGGGTTGGAAGTCCAAATGCGGCAAGATCTCCTCGACCGGGCCTTCATACAAGGTCACGTTCTCAAGGTTGTACAAATTGAGGGCAGCGTCGGCCACGGAATCCGGGTTCACTTCAATGGCCGTTGTTGTGGCTGACTTTGGGGCTAAAAATGCGGTTAGAGTACCCACGCCACAGTACAGTTCCAGTAGTTTTTCATCACCTGCCAAAGCGGCATAATCGAGGATAGCATCCAGAGCCATCTCTAAAGCAGTTGGGCTTGGATAGAAGAAGCACCCGGCAGAGACTCGAAAATCAGATCCTTTGACGGAGCGGACGATGTAGTTATCTCCGATTAAATTGGCTGCTACACCGTCGGGCAATATAAGCGCGACCGAAATGGGAAAATCCGTTTCTAATGACGGTGCTTCCAGCTCTTCTACCTCTAAGGCGGCCAGCAGAGATTCGTCATCGCCCAGACGCAAAGTTAACCTCCGGAGATTGGTCAATTCCAGGTTGATATCTTGATAGGTTTCTAGCAAGCGCTCACGGATAATTAGGCAGGTGCTAATGGGGATGACCTGAGCGTTTACTGGCGACCAGAATCCAAGCTGGCCATTGCTTGTAGGGCTGAATGTGATGTCGGTGGCGAAAGCCCATGGCTCAGGATTGGCCAGAACTGGCTTAATCGTTATCCCCTCAAGCCCGCCTATCCGGTTGAGCTGGTCCCGCACCACCTCCTCCTTGAAACGTAATTGGGCCGTGTAATGAATATGTTGAAAATGACAACCCCCGCAGGTGCCGAAATGAGGACAGGGGGGCTCTACTCGATCTGGTGAGGGCTCGATGATTTTCTCCAACCGGCCGCGAGCGAAACGTTTTTTATCCTCAACGATGTCAACACGAATTAGCTCTCCCGGAATGGCAAATGGCACAAATACGACGCGATCATTCGCATCTCGTCCCATGGCAGCACCACCATTGGCCATGTTGCTTAAGGACAGCGTGATCGTGTTCATCCTCAACCAATTCGGCCGCTGGCCAACATCATCGTGAAGGAAGCGATGAACCAATGGATCAAGAAGGGGTAAAGAAAAGAATCCGATTGCCAGGCAATATAACCGAAAGCTGCCCCACCAAAGATGGTGCTCAAAGTTTCGACCTCAGGTTTACCCAAATGCATGAAGGCGAACGGAACAGCCTGGAGCCAGATAGCGGCCCCAGGTCCGATAACGGCCGCCATGCCAAATAAGAGAAAACCCCGCCACATGAACTCCCAACCAAATAGATCTACGGCCGTGATGTATATGAGATAAGCCGTATTTTCGGGTGCTTTAGCTTCATAATACCGCTGCATGGCTGGTGTACGTGCCACGAACCATAAAATGATGGCCATGATAGCGCATCCGATGACGGTCCACATCAAGCCTTTTCGCCAATCGCCCAAACGAAAGCCATATTCCGAAGGATGATCCCGGAACACAAGCAGGATTACGAGCATGGGGATGAGGAAATAAAGCACCATACGATCGTAAGCCTTGGTGCCGGTTATCCGGTGATTGTAATAATCTATCATGGGTAGAACCGTGCCCATGATGATAATCATGGTCAGCTTGAGGTCGAATTCGATGCCACCTATCGTCATCGTCACCCTTTTTTTCATGGTGCGGGTGCGATGCCGACTAACATCGTTAAGCGCCCGTTGCCCCTGTTTTCTACGCCATGGACCAGGCCGGCCGGAGCCCATACCACATCACCTTCGGTGGCCATTTGCCGATCTTTCCCCAGCCAAAACCGGCCGGACCCTTCGACGATGTAATAAAATTTATCCTGGTCGGCGTGATCGTGGGGCATCTGTATTTGGCCGGGCTCCACACAGTTGATACCCAGGAGCAAGGTGTCACTTTGGAATAGCGTCGCTTTGTAAAACTTTTCCTCACGTTTTCCAGTGTGGTCAGCTAGTCTTTTTATCAACTCCATATAGACCTCAATTCGTTGCCAGGAGCTCCGATTATAACAAAAAAACATGCCCGGCTGGAAGGCCGGACATGTTAATGAAAGTACTTATGATGGGTAACTTAGGAAGCTCGAATCAGAGTAGATGGTTATCTAATTTGGACCATCAGCCCAATTTAACCATGTTCTCCAAAACGCGCTCCATGGCCATGGTATGTCCGCAGACGGCACGTGAGGCAAAGAATTCGCAATCACAATCCCAGATGCCATCTTGATAAGTGACGATATGAATGTTGTTATCACCCTCAATCTTGACGCGGAACGATTCAAACTCAATGCGGTCCCGCTCCTCAGCGTAAATCTTTGCCTTTTCGATTTTGCCGATCATGCCATAGTCCATATATCTTCCTCCTCTTTATGTCATGTTGTCTGTGACAGGTAGCCTGACACCGACGAATCCAGACCAACTCAATAAACAAAAAAAGCGCACGCTTAAGCGTGCGCTGATTTACTCAGTCAGATCCCGGTGACAATGTTGCTTCACCGTCCATATTCTTAGTATATCCATGAACCATTCACTGTCAATTGGGTATTGTGGAAAAAGGCACTTTTCCTACCCTACGATTTGCCTACGATTAAGTCGGCCGGATCAATCAATATTTATTTACGGGCCGTCTGTGACCCGAATCTGAGCTAGCCTCAAATGGGTATCAATGAGATGGCCATCGTCGGCCACAAGGCTGGGTTGCCAGCCGATATCAGCATCGATCATTGAAACAACTACCGGATAACGGCCATTAGGAGTTCCGGGCTCTACTCTCAAAATGTGAGTGTCCCTGATAATCTCACCTTCTTTCCAGGAGTTGGTTGGTGAATTCTCGCCGTCTGGCCGGCCGTCGTCTGTGGCCCAGATTTTCCCATCCTCATCCACCAGTCTCACCTGAACGACGTAGTCAGCTTCCAGCGATTTCAAGGCCTCCCAATAAAGATCAACTTGAATGGACTGTCCAAATTTTGGTTTTGGGTGTTTGGGAATTTATCTTCTAATGGAAGCAACTCAATTGAGGTTAATTCGAACGTATCGCCAAGAAGTTGACCTTCATCGTTGAAGACCGCTAATCGGTAGGCTTCAGGATCGTAGAGGCCAACGCTAATCGTAGGCGTCACGGGGGCATAAGCAGTCTCGGGGATGTGCAAACGGATCTTTTCGACGAAACGATCGCCGGCTGCTCGGAAAACTACCAAGGCCAGGGTGCGTATCTCGCTGAGCCACCATCGTCTGAACTTCATCCATGAGATGGACGAAAAGAAGATAATCACCGGGCGGCTGGGCGTTCACCTCCCAGAATAATTCGACGTCCAGGGCTTCTCCTGGCTGTAGGGTCGGCGTGCTAATATCATAACCGAGCAACGTGGCCAGATTGTCGAAACGGGCATCGACCGGATTGGGAATTTCAGCCGTTTGGGCTAGTTCGGGCGGCCGGGCGTATGCGGGTGCAAGGTAACCAAATAAGACCAAGACAGCTAAGGCCACCATGCCCAGAGCCGTGCCTCCGGCAAGAACGTTTAGGGCATTTACCTCTTTTTTGGCCTTTGTTTCCCCTTTCCCAGCCCGTTTTCTCGCATCTAAGATGGTGGCTTGGACGATTAAAACTAGTTGATTCAGACCGTAAAAGATCAGTAAGGCAAAGGCCGATAGTGCCGGAAAAAAGAATCGGCCATTAGGTCCAGCTGGGCTTACGAGCATATAGTTAAAGAGAACCAGCGAGAATAATACCACGTCGGCCGCTAAAAAGAGGAGAATGATCCTCTCCTTGTCCGTAGCCCGTTGAACGAAACCCAAGATGGCGCCTATCAAGCCCAGGGCGGTGAATACCTTCAAGCCATCGTAAATCGCTTCAGGCAACGGTATCTGGCCGAAGCCAAATCGCCCCCACAAAGTCGACCAGGCATAGGGCAGTTCAGATATCGCCAATCCGAAACTCTCCCTCGGATCGCGAACACCCCAAAGTTCTGTCAGTTCCTGGAAGCCAGTCGGTTCACCAAATAACAATTGGTTACGGACAAACCACCAGCCCGCGACCAGGCCGGCTACCA
>Ga0111142_1065_pt1 | contig 18490 bp, 18 predicted proteins | sample DeeMarSeWOR28_12_FD_80398 | JGI IMG/M metagenome (GOLD analysis project Ga0111142, IMG submission 80398) | Anaerolineae bacterium SG8_19 | reverse complement strand
TAGGTCTGGGTGTTTTTTGGGAGGGAATCGCGTTTTATTTTTGGGTCGAGGTCCCAACAAGTTGGGGGGATCCCTCGCATTCGCTCGGGATGACATCTTTGGGATGGAGAGAGGGGGAAGCGGAGAGGCGGGGATGGGCAGGCACGAGGGCCGGCCCCTACAAACCGGCAGGATGGAAAGCAGGGTTCGACCCGTATTCATTAACTCTAAGAAAACCTCGTTATGTGCCCGTTCCGTCGGAAATAGACGAACTCGCTGGGAAAACTCCCCGCAGCAACCGGCTAAGGGCGCGATTATTCGTCAGGAGCCTCTACAACCTGAATTGAACCGCAGATCCAAAGACTTAACATACTTATTGGCTTGTCTTTACCAACGACCAGGATATACACACCTGGTTTGTCAAAACGCCAGGTATAAACGCGTGCACCAGCCGATTCGTCCCAAACCCAAGGTTCGCTGGGAATAGATGCAGGAATAATCCAACTGGGTCTTGGAAAATACTCTCCAGGCTTATTTTGTAGATCAAGATAATCCTGATAGGTATAACCGTCGCGGATTCGATCTGCCCATAAATCTTGATTTTGATCGCTCAAGTCTTTGAAGACAATTGAACGAAGTCCAGTTTGTAATTCAGTGGGACCTGAATAAGAACACCCATCTCCAACATATGTGACTATAGGTGTTTCCGGTTCACTAGTACATGCAACCAGGAACACGGCGAGAATTATCCAAAGTGAAAAGGCTATTTTCCTCATTTCTCCCTCCGCTCATTAGGCGCAACCCCTCAACCAACAGTATAGCATACTTTTGGAAGGTCAATCGCCAGAAATCACCAATAGACAAGCGTACGTTTAGCTCAAGTATGGGCGGAAACCTTAAGTGGCAGGTAGCAAGTGGCATTAAAATGAGAGGTTGTCGAGGGGGTCTTCGGCCGGAATAATGGCGCTGTGGGCGCGGCCGAGGCGAAGATGACCTGTGATATATAGATCGTCGAAAACGGCGACTAGCGCGGCGGAGAGGAGCCTGTCGTCGTGAATGGACCGGCGGTCAGGAGGTAGGAACGGTGGGTCGTAGGTACATAGCCCAATCTTTAGACTTTCTCATCGAGGGCAACAGCCAAGACATTCTCAGTGGTGTTTTCGACCTCACTCGTATGTGCATTGCTGTTTCCAATATTACAGATGCTTAACCAAAACGTCTCATTTGCTTGACGAATGATGAAGCAGGCGCTATGATGTTAGGCACCATGTTGGAAAACGCTCGCTTCTTTAGCTTTTACTTTTATTTTACGCAGCCATCCAAGCCGCCGAAGGCCGAGGAGGATTGTTTGCCTTAAGTAGAAGCAAAGGCGACCAGACCAGAAATGACCAAGACGCGGCATAAAAACCGCGTCTTTTTTGTTTCCAGGGCTCAGTCAAGTCTTTTATAACATGTTACTGATACTAGCAAAGGAGAGGGAAGAATGATTGTCGTTATGCGGCCCGAGGCCAGTGAAGAACAAGTCGTCGCCGTGATGCAGCGGGTGAAGTCGGCCGGTTGCAAAGTTCACCCCATTTATGGAGAAGGGCGAACGGTCATCGGCGTGATCGGCGATGGCACGACGATTGATAGGCATCAGATAGGTCGGATGAAGGGCGTGGAAAACGTCATGCCCATCACCAAGCCCTACAAGGCTGCCAGCCGGGAGTTCAAGCCCCAAGATACGGTGTTTCAGGTAAACGGCGTTACCATCGGGGGCAAGGAATTGGTCATCATTGCCGGCCCTTGTGCCGTGGAAGGCCGGACTGAGTTACTGGAGCTCGCTCACGCCTGCAAAGAAGCGGGAGCGAATGTTTTACGCGGTGGCGCTTATAAACCGCGCACCTCACCTTACTCCTTCCAGGGCTTGGGCGAAGAAGGGTTGGGATACCTGGCCGAGGCCGGGCAAGCGACTGGTATGCCAGTCATCACCGAGGTCATGGATCCGGCTCTGGTGCCCCTGGTCTGTGAATACGCCGATATCTTGCAGATCGGGGCCAGGAATATGCAGAATTACACCTTGCTCAACGCGGTCGGCCGATCCCAACAGCCGGTCTTGCTCAAACGAAGCATGATCGGCACGACCCTGGAATGGCTTATGTGCGCCGAGTACATCCTTAGTCATGGAAACGAACAGGTAATGTTATGTGAGCGGGGAATCCGAGCTAACGAAACCGAGACCCGCAATACCTTCGACGTCAGTGCCATACCGGTCGTCAAAGAACTTTCACACTTACCCATCATCGCCGACCCCAGTCATGCTACCGGGAGATGGGAATACGTGGGACAGGTGGCCAGGGCAGCGATTGCGGCTGGAGCGGATGGACTGATGATCGAGGTGCACCAACGCCCCGACGAAGCCTGGTCTGACGGCCGGCAATCGTTGAAACCGGCCCGTTTTGCCCGTTTGGTAGAAGAAGCAAGGGCAGTTGCTCTGGCCGTTAACCGCGAAATACCGGGCGCGAGGAAGCCCGTTTCCCTAAATGGCCAGGTTGGCCAGCCTCATCCCGCGATCGCGCCAGCCTGAGTGATGGTCCAATTAACGGCTTTATTTTGGTGGTAAGGAAAGGGCAAACTTAACACCCTCTGCCACCCAGTCTTTCAGGTCTTCTTCAGAGGCGTAGCCATCCGGGCTGATCATGACCCAGCCTTTCATAGGCCGGCCGGTGAAGTCGAAGGGCCGGGCATGCGCGTGCAACATGAATCCTACGCCGCCGAACATCTTTTTCTCCACCAACCCTCGGCGGTCACCCAGGGTTTCTCTAATACGCTGTGCCAATCCTTCGTCGTAAGCCATGATTTCCTCCAAAGATCTTCCGTACCAAAGTTCCATGATTGGTGATTGCATAGACCTACCACCATAGGGCCATCCTTAATATAGCGTCTGTATGCTCCAATGTGTGCTGGTAAGTTTTTATTAGGACCATCGACAACGGCCGTTCCCCCCAATAAGTCTGCTCAAGCTTCTGTGCCCCTGGTTTGTTCGATCGCCCAATCCCTGTCTTCAACGCGCCACATATCAACGTGGGCTAGAGGTTCACCTAACCAAACCTTCATGGCTGGCAGGGCGAAAAGCCGCTCATAACGGGCAACGTGCCATAGGTGTCGGGCAGCCGGCCAGGATCCCATATATCCAGGATCTGGTGGCAAATGAAGATGAAGGTCTGGTTCGAGCTGACGGATGGCCCATATTATCCCTTCGGCTGTCGTTTGTAGTTGTAATCGAAACCATTCTCCCGGCGTTTTCATGAATACCTCTGGCTCATTTCTTGTCCCCCGGGTCGCCATCAACCTAACTTTTGGCCGGTCAAGCTGTGCCAAAGATCTGGAATACCCGTGTTTGAGCCTCAATAGGCTTTCTTCCACCTTTCGGAAACAATAAACACTTATAGTTTCTCCTAATTATTGCCGTATAATGAGCCGATGCATCGTTGGGATGTATTGAACAAGCCATTGAATACGCTAAAATCAGAGAGGATTCTATGATTAAATTGTACAATGAAAAAAACGAAACGCTCATCGGCGAGATAAGCGAAGAACAATTGAAATTTCTAATAGGCGAGTTGGTAGAGGAATCACCCGAAGATCGAGATTATTATCTGAGCGAAGCCACAGTCGATATGTTAGAGGCCGATGGCGCGGATGCCGGGCTGATCACCTTGCTTCGTCAGGCGCTAGATGAACATGGTGAAATTGACATAATATGGAGGAGGGGATAACAATCTGCGCTAATGGCTTCTATGATCAAGGTTCTTGATCTGCGCCTTTATCTTCTAATGTGACCTTGAAAGGTCCTATCTCGATCGTGCTTGAACTGCGCCAGGGAACGGCCGTATGGGGGGGCAGCCGTTGATCGCCCAGAAAAGTTCCATTCGTGCTACGCAAATCCACGATTTCTACCCCATCTGAACCAAGCTGTATCCGGCAATGACGCTTGGAGACGTGGGGATGGTCTATGACCATGTCACAATCGACAGAGCGACCGATGACGACCGGGTGCTGGACCCCCAGAGGAAGCCGGCTGGGGACCGCGTTCGAGCATGAGAGCTTGATTGTTGAGCGAACGAGGGTGACCTGCATGCTTGAGAGCGGTTCATCTGATTCTCCCACCGGAGGCGAGGGGACCTCCTGCATCTCCTGGTCAGTTCTCAAAGCCAGTGTGAAAGGACCTAAAAAAACTTCATCTTCGGGCTGCCATTCCCGAAAAACATTCGATTTCAGGCTCTCATCACCTAACAAGGTGCCATTGGTACTGCCTAAGTCGCGGATGAGCACCCGCTGATCTCGCACCAGGATCTCGCAGTGACGCTTCGATACATATCTTTGTCCAGGCATATCCAGAACGATGTCTGAACTAGGTAGCCGGCCGACGATTACCGGTTGTGGACCTAGCGGGTAAACTTTGTCTTCCCAATTACCCTGGAAGGATACGCTGACGAAATAGTGGACTTCGCTCTTTACGCCTTCCGGGGCTTGCGTTGGTGTAAACGAACCTGGTTGTTGAATCCCGTCGTCAACCTCCGGGCCTTCTCCTGCAACCCGCAACTGTACCAGTGAGGAGATCTGTTTCCCGCTGTCAACCTGACTTATCGTTGCCATGATCTCCTGCAAATCATCAGTTGCTTCGGCCGCTGTGGCTAAACGTTTTTCAGGATCGGGATCCAGCATGCGCCGGATAAGCGAGTCTAACTCGTTAGGGATGGCCGAATTGAGCGCTCGCAGTGAAACTAACTTGCCACTGCTATGAAAACGGGCGGCGTCAAAAACGCTGCGAATAGGATAGGGGCGCTGGCCCGTAATCGTCTCATACAATAATACACCCAAGGCATAGATGTCCGTCCGGCCGTCAACCTCTTCACCCCGGCACTGTTCGGGCGACATATAGGCCGGCGTGCCCAGGCTGACCCCTTCTTGGGTTTCCAGTAAACTGTCCTGGCCTAATTTTACGAGTCCAAAATCGGTGACGATGACCCGATAAGGACGATTCGGTCTAACGCTGTGAGTCACCAGGATATTATCGGGCTTCAAATCACGATGTAACACACCGGCCGCGTGCGAATAAACCAGCACGTCGGCGATCTGCCAGCCTATCTGTAAAGCATCCCAAATCGGCAAGCCATTTTTGTTCTCCTGGATGAGGCGACGCAAGCTCGGTCCCTGAATGAAATCCATCATGAGGTAATAACTGTCCTCGTACCGGCCGAAGTTGATGACGTCGACGATATTAGGATGTTCCAGTCGGGCAACGGTTCTGGCTTCTTGCAAAAAGCGTTCATAAAAACCCGTTTGCAGGGCTAGTTCTGATTTCATGACCTTGACGGCCGCGTTTAACTGCAAGGCGGGGTGGTAGGCACGATAAACGATGCCCATGCCTCCCTGGCCAATTACATCCTGGATCTCGAAATTGTCAATGACCTTGCCGATCAGCTTGTCGTTCGTGCTCTGCTTCATTGCCTCCTGCTCACTGACCACCTGACGCCCCAGACTCCAACTAATTAACAGTATACACTGGCAGGCCTGGTTGAGAAAGTGAAAAGGGATGGTAGGACCCGGATTGATACCATGTTACCCTCTCGTTTAAGCTCGACTGTGTCTCCATCATGCACCCCTTGAATCACATCCCGGTCGAAATCATAAGCATAGGGAATTCCCTCCAGCGAGCAGGCCGGAGCGCTCTGCTGGTCAATCTCGGTGTTGACGATAGCAACGGGTGCTACACCCCGGTAATGTAACTCTAGCAAAACATAGGGGGCGACGGTGGAACCGGTCCCTTTGGGAAATATGGCGATTTTGCCAGCCATGCTATGCCCATCAGCCGGGTGACCGGCTTCCTCGATGACGCCGGTTTCACGATTGACGAAGCCAAGGAAGGTGATGGGTGTATCAGTCACAAAGGCTTGAGCAATTACCTGGAAATCACCTTGCGATGGCAGACCATGCCCTGTGGCCAGGAAAGGATCGGCAGGCCTTGGAGCATCGTCGATCTTTTGGGTAGGGATCCGTTCAGCCGTTTTGGCGATCGGAGGCTCAGGTTTATCTGGATAGCCATTCGTGATCTGAACTTCGCCGGTAGCTATGGAAATGCACTCTGACAGCCGCATGACGGAAGTGGGGATCTTGTTAAGACCAGATTTCAAATAATGCTCGGCCTTCATCGAGTTGGTCAGGATGTGTTTTACCCAAACCCGATCATAAGGCACGACCTCTGGACAAGTATTTTCTAACAGCAGGGCGCCGCTCTGCGTAATAATTTGGGCCAATCCAATCTGTTCGGCGATACGCTTATTGGCCGAAGAGGTAAAAATCCACAGGGGAGGCAAGCCACTCTCGTCGTCTGGATCGGCCGTCACCTGTTTACCCTTGAGTAATTCGGCCACAGCCCGGATTTCACCAACCGAGGCCTGGGGGCAACCAATGGTGATCAATGATACCGGCGACTGTGGTCGTAATTCCTCATAGCGACGTCTTAAATCTTCTTCGGAAAAACGAAACGTAGCCTGGAGTAAAAGTGGCTCAGGTATATCGCTCAATCCCTCAAGATAAACCATTGGCGAGCCGTAGTTGGCGGCGGCGGCGGTCAGTGCTTTGCGTTGTTCGTGGCTCAATTCGTTTGGCAAACCTCTAATCAACGGGATTGGTCCAAAGGACATCCGCCAATCTGGCTGTCGTTGTTTGCCTATCCAGTCGCCTAAGAGGGAAAAATCAGTTGGATCGTCAAGCTTACAAGTAACAATCACTTCTAAATTTGGCCGGCGGGCATCCTCTTCTAGCAACCCGTAGCGTGGTGTATAGCCGGTTAACGCACAGGCCAGCGCCGATAGTCCAGATTCCCGGTTCGTCTGCAAACCAGAGTAGGAGTTGCCGAAACAGATGGCATTGGACTCTGACCAGGCGGCCGTGCCAGAGGTGACCACTCCTTCCCACTCATAAGGGATGCAAGATTGGGTTGGCTGCACGCCTAATTGTTCATAAAGGGCGACGATTTCCTGGCTATGATCAAGGAAGCCAGGTACCTTGATGCGCATCAGTTCAAATTGAGCGGCATCACAGCCGGCCGCGTTCAGCGTGGTTGGTACAGCTACTTTCGCTAGGGGATCCTCAACCAGGTTAGCTAAAAAATGGCGCAAGCCGAATCCTCCCGTCAGCGGGGAAACGCCGGAGAGATGGGCGCTCCGAATTGGTATGAGTTCAGAAGCGCCAGCGGCCGCTGCCATATCCAATAGCAGGCGCATCGCCATTTGTTTGGCCAGGCCATGTTCACCAGCCAACATAGCCGATTGCTCTTGGTTTAGTTCCATCAAGAACCTCCTAAACAGAGCCTACCAATATTTATGTAACCGGGCATTATACTTCTTGCGGCCGGACGATTTCTACGGGTACGCCCGATTGATCTTGGATATCACTGGCCATTTGTTCGACGGCATCATCGCCAAAAGTGGCGGTTGTCGTTCCCCGGGGAGCGCCGAGGAGCAGAATGGTGGCTGAACTTTCTCGTAGATAACGTCTGATTTCTTCTTGGACGTTTCCTTCACGAATGACAACTTCGCTGCTGATATTGGCGTTTTTTGCCCTGCGCTGGGCAATCTGCAGAAGGGTGCGACCCAACCAATATAACTCTTCCTTTACTGCAGGCTTTAATCTTTCGTCGGCTTCATCCATGCCGCTGACATCGATGATATATAGGAATATCAGGTCGCATTCTTGTTGCTGGGCATACTTTATCGCTTGCTCCTGGACGGCCCGGCTTCCAGCACCTCCCCTTGTTGCGCAGACAATACCCGCCATACTCTGTCTTCCTTATTCCTTGTCGGCTCTTCCCTGCATCGTCATCTCGATCAAATCGAGAGCAGCCCGGCGATCGTCGGTTTCACGTATCAGCTCATGATAAATATCTTCGGAAATCAGCCCGCGCTGGTTGGCGTCACTTATGGCCGTTCGTTCGGCTTCGAGCAAATCCTTACGTGCTTGCAAGATCATACTTTGTTCGAGTTCTGGATAATCGACCAGTAGCTCTCGTAGCTCCTGGTTACGACTACGGAGGTTATGAGAATAAACGTTAGACATGGCTTGAAAGATTTCAGCCGATATAATGCCGTCTTTATATAATCGATCGAGCTCGCGCCGTCCGGCCCGCGTGGCGTAGAGTAAAGCCTGGTGTCGCTGCTGTTCCTGTTGGGGTTTGGATATGGCTGTCAGTCCCAGTCGTTCCAGTAACGGTCCTATCGTCGTTCCCTGAACCAATAGGGTGAAGAGGACAACACCAAATGTCATCAGTTGGAATTCTTGCACGATCAGGTCGCTAAAGTAAGAGCCGGTGAGACTTAAAGCAAGGGCTAAGCTGATAGCACCGCGCAGACCACCCCAAAACATCGCATGACGATATTTCAGCGGGACGCGACGCTGGGCTTGTAGACGGCCATGGATCCAGGTCAGGCCGTAGACGACGACTGTGCGGCTAAATAGAACCGCCACCAGTGCAACGGCGATGAGTGATAAATTCAATTGAAACTGGCTCAAGTCGGCCTCTAAGCCGATGAGTAAAAAGACCATTGAATTGACCACAAAGGCGGCGAATTCCCAGAAGTTGTTCAGGGTAATTTTTGTCGTCGGTGACGTGTTTTGCATGCCGATATTGCCCACAAAAATCCCGGCGGCTACGACGGCTAGAACGCCGCTGACGTGAAATTGCTCGGCCAGGATAAAGGAGCCAAAAGCCAGGGCTACTGTCGTGGCAGTTTCAATTAAATTGTCGTCCACGTTTTTGAGAATGACCGTGGACACCAAATAGCCGAGGACAGCACCTACGGCTAAGCCACCCAAAAATACTCGTAGAAACTCCACAATGCCCTGACTTAGCGTAAACGATTCTCCTTCGCCTGTTGCCGTCACGGCTCCAACGGTCAAAGCGATATTGAATAAGACAATAGCCACACCGTCGTTAAAGAGACTTTCTCCTTCGACGAGCACTGATAGGCGTTTGCTCACCCCCAGGTCCCGGAATAGGGCGATGACGGCTACCGGATCGGTGGCCGATATTAGGGCACCAAAGGCTAAAGCGGCAGCTGGTGCCACATCCAACTCTGGCACTAAGGTTTGGCCAGCAACTGTGATGATCCCGCCAACGATTAGGGTGCCCAAGAAAGTGCCAACGATGGCTAACAATAAGATCACGGCCAGGTTTCGCCGCAGGACTTCCCAGCGTAAATTCAAAGTGGCTTCAAAAATCAATGGTGGGACCAGGAGAACCAAGATCAACTCGCTGCTCAAGTCGATATCGATGGGGTTTGGCACGAAGGATAAGGCTAATCCGACGATCACCAGGGCTACTGTGTAAGGCAGGCGAATACGACGGCTGACGAGAGCCACCAGGGCCGACAAGGAGAGGATGATGACGAATGCCAGCTCAGTCTGAATCAGGCTGCCTTCTTCGGCGGCACCTTGGAGTGCGAAGAAATCCATCGTTATCGGCTCGTGTTTTGGGCCATTAATCCAAGCCCATTATTTGTCTGGTGACCTGATGTAATTATCCAGGTCGACCGGGGCATATTGACCTTTTTGAAATTTATCAGCATCCGCCCCCCAAGGGATAGTACAATCTAAACCCATTTTGGCGGTGCGGCTCTTTTTTCCTGGAATATGAGTGCCTGATGGGTCGAGGGAACTTCCCGGTTGATCGGGATAAATAATCAGATCTCGATCGGCTTGAAACCGTGTGGCCATGGCCCATTCCACCGCCGTTGGATCGTAGATGTCTATATCGGTGTCAACGACCCAGACATGTTTCAAAGATCCGTGTCCTCGGAAGGCAGCCTCGATCGCTTTTTTGCTATCTTCAGGACCTCGTTTGTCTATCTGAACAATAGCATGTAGCCAAGATGCACCACCTGGCGTAATGATGGCTCCCGTACATATTACATCTTTGTTAACTTCGGCAAAGATTGTAGGTTCTCGAGGCATTCCCATCAGTAGTTTGTGTTCCAAACCCCCGGGAAGCAAGGCATGGAAGATTGGATCTCGCCGGTGGGTGATCAAATCAATTTCGATGACAGGTTGTTGGCGAATGATGTCCATCGTCTCGGTTAAATCCATGAACGGGCCCTCGCTGACAGATTGTCTGGTGATGCGCCCTTCAAGGACGATCTCGGCATCGGCCGGAACCTCAAGATCGATGGTCAGGCACTTTACCAGAGGTGTCGGTGACAAGGCGTGGGCTACCGATAGCTCGTCGATCCCGGGAGGTGGAGACATTGATGCTGCCAGATGAGTTGCCAATGATACGCCGATACAAATGGCAATGGGCAGGTCCCCATCCGTTTTACTAAGAGCTGTCGCCGTCCCGCGGCGCTCGACGATCCGGGCGGCGAAACGACGCTCGTCCAGGCGAAGTAAACGATGGTAGCACATATTTCGACCCAAATCAGGATCTTTGATGATGGCCACATTGCTGGCCACATAATATCCCGCATCCTGAGGTAGATGCAGCAAAATAGGCAAATCATAAAGGTTAAAATCTTCCAGTACGACTTCCTGGCAGGGGCCATGATTGACTAATGGTGGAAGTTTTGGTTGAGCCAGAGCCCGGGCGAGATAAGGCAGCAACTCGTCAACGTTTATACCCAGGTCCATGCTGAAGTAACGGCGATCGGAACAGGGGCCGGCGCATACTCTCCAGCCCGGATGTTCGACGATGTTTTCGAAGAGAACTGGCCGGCCATCTAAGGCGTGGGCTACGTTGGCTAGTTCGTAGCTGGTGCTGACCGGCCGATCGATTTTGATCAGGTCACCACTCTCTCCGGCTTGCCGAATAAACTTCCGAAAGCTCATGTCGTTCTGGATTTTAGATTCTACCCCTCCGCTTGGCAAACGTGAGGGTTGATTGATCTGAGCCTTAAAAAGATTGCTCCCCCTATCGGGGGGATAGGGGGAGCAACAGAGAGGATGTGAAGCGAGCGCCTTGGATAGCTAGGTTATGTTGCGGTTATTCGTAAATCCGCATTGTGAATCACTTTCGTCGTAAGAAAGCGGGAATCTCTATATTATTTGGCGTATAACGCGGCGATACCGGCTTTTGTTCTGGTGATGGCTGTTGTTGTGGTGCTTGGCCCTGTTCGACCGATACGGTAGCAGGCTCAGGCGCCGGGGCTGGAACGGGTTGTTGTCGATGTTGGCCATAATGTTGTTCAAGCAACTGTCGCCGTGTTGGACGGACCGCCTCGAAGCCGGTGGCGATCACGGTAATACGCAGCTTATCTTCCATCGACTCATCGATGACCGCGCCAAAGATGAGATTAGCGTCAGGATGGGCTGTCTCACGAATGATCGATGCGGCCAAATTAACCTCGTAAAGGCTAAGGTCAGATCCGCCGGTAATATTGAACAGGATGCCCCGGGCACCGTCAATGGTGACGTCGAGCAGGCGCGAGCTAACCGCCTGTTCGGCCGCGACCCTGGCTCGATCATCCCCTTCACCCCGGCCAACCGCCATTAACGCTGCACCACCTTCAGACATGATAGCCTTGACGTCGGCGAAATCCAGATTGATGAGACCCGGCACGGTGATCAGTTCGCTGATACCTTGAATCCCCTGGCGTAAGATATCATCAGCCAGGCTAAAGGATTCGGTGAGGGACATCCGTTTATCTGTCAATTCGAGTAGCCGATCGTTGGGAATGACGATGAGGGTATCCACATGTTCTTTTAACTTCTCGATGCCATCGGCGGCTATCCGGGAACGGGGTGTGCCTTCAAAAAGAAATGGTCTGGTGACGACCCCTATGGTTAACGCCCCTTGCTCTTTGGCTACCCTGGCCACAATCGGGGCGCCCCCGGAGCCAGTGCCGCCTCCCATACCAGCCGTGATGAAAACCATGTCTGATCCCTTTAACACTTCTTTGAGATCGCCAATGGATTCTTCGGCTGCCCTCTCCCCCTGTTCGGGGTTACCGCCAGAACCTAAACCACGAGTCAGCTTCTCGCCGATATGCACGCGGGTTGGGGCTTTGGACCGCAGCAGGGCTTGGGAATCGGTGTTTATGGCGATGAAATCTACACCGCCAACGCCTTCATCGATCATTCGATCGACCGCGTTACTCCCACCTCCTCCAACGCCTGCAACACGAATCCGGGCGAAGTTTTCGGTCTCTGGTGCTCTCTGCATGTTACTATCCTTTCTTTCACATCCTGAGGACTTCAAGACTGGCCTGAGGTCCTTAGCCTATATCCCTGCGTGCCTTGTTACTCCCGCTCCTTACAATAACGTAGCTTTGTTTCCCGGCCTGGGATCGTAATGGCTGGCAAACTGTTCTAAAGTCGCTTTCTCGACCAGCCACTTATTGCCAAACTTAATCGCCGGGAGCTTGCCCTGGCGGATTAACCGCCGGACCGATTCCGGGTGAATGTTCAGGCGCTCAGCAACCTCATAAACACCTGCATATGTCTCCAGGAGGTCTTCCTTAGTCATGGTATGCGGGATACTACAACAATTGCGACTGTTGTAACAATACAACAAAACTAAGAATATGTCAAGTAATTTTTAAGGTATTTTTAGGGAGGTTTATGGATATCGCGATGTGAGAGGGTGCAAAAAGACAATCAGGCTAGCTCGGGTGAGCCACAATAACTGATCTCTGGCAGTTTGATCTTATTCTAATAACATGCCACAGATTGAAACCAGGGACGTATCTTGCCTATCGGCTGGGCAATGTTCATAGGCTATGGAAAGGCCGTTTGTTGGGCCAAGGTAACGTAACATAAGGTAAATAGAGGAGAAACCACAAATACGATTGCGGTCTTCCACTGCAGCTACTTCGCTGTAAAAACGTTCTGCGTCACCGTGGGCAATCGCTTCCATGAGACTGCTGTCTTTTCTGGTAAGCTCATCACGACGAAGTGCATCCATGAAGAAGTCATCGCCGAAGTTGGGGCCAACATGGGCTAAATCGACCGAGGCCACGGCTAGCACCTTCTTGCCGGCCGTCTTAGCTTGCAGCGTTTCGATAAAGGTATTCAATTTCGGATCTGTTAGCGGGTGGTGACCATTCATGATGAAATGCTGAAACGATCCACATAAGATGGGCACCATGGGACAGGGGTCTTCACCGCGAACATGGTGATACCATACAGCCGATAGTTCCACTGAATGCTCGTTACGATGATGAAGCTCCTCGTCAAAGACGTCGGGGCCTATTACTTCGAAGAGATCGCTGACAAGATCAAGATCGGTGGGCAAGATACCATAGGGAGTGGCATATGGCGTTTGGGTTAGAGTTATCCCGCCTAGGCTACCATTGTGATCTGTGCCAAAGATAAGGACGAGCTCGGCTTCTTGGACGGCCGCTTTTGCCCGCTGCCAAACCTGGGCATAAACTGGTCCGCCACGATGGTAGTCGATATGGGGTGAGACGACTCCTCGCCCCAACCAAGGCGACCAATCATCCAACTTATCTCCCTGGCCGAATTCGGCCAAGGCGGTGTCCAGTTCCTTCGGATCTCTAGGATAGCCCATGCCAGCCAGGGATGGCGGCCGGTATGAAAGGCTGCGGTACTCTTGTAACTGCCCCTCTATCAACTCCATTGATCGTTCATTCACTAAGAGATACGCTTCGTCCAACGTGGCTAATGTTTCTGTGATCACTTCTAGCTGGATGCCGGCGCCAAAATGAACCATGAAGGCGGCCTGAATCTCCTGCAAGTCGCGTGATCCGTCCATAAAGATGAGCATTTGGGCCAGGGCTGGTGGTAAAATGAGCTGGTAATCGGTTAATTCTAATGGATCGCGAATCAACCACATTTGCTCATCTTGGTAAATAACCGGTTGAAAATCGAGGGGACGTAGTTTTGGTTTACTATGCAAGTTAACCTCTCCATGTGCCAAACGGCTTACATATAGCAGAATTGACAAATACGAAACTGTGGTCTCTAATCAACGGGCATCACCCACAGATAAGTATCCATATAAGAAGGTTTCCATGCAAGAAGACAAGGAATCTAAAGCGGAAAAAGTCCGTAAAATTCCAATCTGGCTGATCGTCCTGGGCGGATTATTGCTGGTGGCGCTTGCTTGCCTGGCCACAGGCGCATTCATGAATGCCATCTCCGATTCGCCGGTTTTACCTACGGCCGCAGCTCGGGCGGTGGTAGAGGCTCTGCCGGGTCTGCCACTTGGTCGACCGACGAAAACCCCAACACCGTTGCCGACCCATACGCCGATGGCACCACAGCCCGGTGGCCGGTCGGCCGGGGATCCCTACATACCTGAGCTTGGAAATACCGGCTATGACGTACAACATTATTCGATCCAGTTGGCCTTAGATCCGGCATCCGATCATGTGGAAGGGGCTACTTCTATCGAGGCCTTGAGTACAATTACAGGGTTGTCGGAAATATCCTTAGATTTCGTCGGTTTCGATGTGGGGGCTGTGACAGTGAACGGTATAGCCGCTGGCTTTTCTAGGGAAGGCAGGAAACTTATCGTGGCTTTGCCAGAACTGCAGCAGGCCAATGCTCCTTTTACCTTAGTCATCACCTATCGGGGCAGCCCAGTCTACGAGCCCTCACCATATTTAAGATTTGTCGACCATCTCGGCCTTCATTATCCGGATGGTGAGAGCATATTTACCATTGCCGAGCCAGATGGCGCGCGTTATTGGTTTCCGGCAAACGACCATCCACGTGATAAGGCCACCTTCCGTTTTGAGCTGCTTGTTCCAGCAGGACTGGAAGCAGTTGCCAATGGGGAATTGGTGGCCGAAAATCAGGCGGCTTTACCTAACGGTGATCTGGGTTCTCTCTTTATCTGGGAACACAATTACCCGATGGCACCCTACCTCGCCCTTGTGGCGGTTGGTCCCTATGAACGATTGGAAGGAAGATCGCCCGGGGGCATTCCCCTCCGCCATTACATATTGCCTGAACAGAGAGAAGAGATACTAGAAGCCACCAATGAAATTGGACCAGCTTTAGACTGGATGGCCGATCTGTTTGGACCATATCCTTTTGAGACCTTTGGGTATGTCACGGCCAAGGTGCCGGGTGGCTCGATGGAATCCCAAACCATGGTTCTCTTGTCAGATAACATGATCGGCAGAAAAACGGCCGTACACGAATTAGCTCATATGTGGTTCGGAAATTGGGTTAGCCTGGATACCTGGGCCGAAATGTGGCGAAATGAAGGATTCGCCACCTACATCCAGCTCATGTGGGAAAATCGACAGGATTCTGAGGATTTAGAACTACAAATGATTGCATTAAATTCCGTCGTCGAGGGTAATAACAAACAGTATCCCCTAGATCAACCCCCACCGGAATACCTATTTGAGCTTAACGTCTATTTCCAGGGTGCATTAGCCGCTCATGCGCTGCGACAGGAAATCGGGGACGAAGCTTTTTTTGCTGGGCTGCGAAATTATTTTGCTCGTTATGGCGGAGGAACAGCTAGCGATGATCAGTTCCAATCGATAATGGAGCAGGCGGCCGGCGTTCCTTTGGATGATTTTTTTACAGCGTGGTTTCCGCCAGGTTGATAGAGGCTAGACTAGGGGCAGGCCAGAGAAACGCCAAAAGCATTAAAGATAGGTCCGCCGAGGTCACAGTAAAGAAAATCCGGCGCAAGAGCATCAAGTAGAAACACGCTCGTTGCACAGGCAATGATAAGTAGGATAGCCAGGCAACCACAGCCAATGAGAAGGCGGTTGCGATTCTTGGTTGAGGTCGGTGGTGGAGGCAAAGATTCCTGCGGCCCCTTATATTCTCCGGTCTCAATCTGCTGCGAAGCAGCCTCATTACCGGTAGGGAGAGGCGGTGACTCACATTGGAGTTGTGACGTTGCTACCCCAGCTTGGACGCCCGGAATGGCTTCCACATCAGCTACCGTTTTGTCTGGATCGCCGATCAGCTCTGGTTTGACAACTGTCTCATCCATAGCAGTTTCGGGCCTTTGGAATGTTATGCTGAGGGACTCGCCCATTTCAATCAGGTCGCCATCATTCAACCGGGTGGGCACAGAAATTCGCTGATTATTAACAAAAGTGCCGTTTGTGCTACCCAAGTCTTCGATGATAAAGCGGCCGCCTTGATAGGTGATTTGGGCGTGACGGCGTGACACTTCCGGGTCATGAAGCACGATATCGTTGATGGCCTCCCGGCCGAGCACCGTCGTTTCACCGGTCAATTCAAGTTCTTGTTGTTTTCCCGAACCATGGCGAATGATCAACCTGGCCCCTGAAGCATTCATGTTAAAGAGAACTCCTTGCGACAAGAGATGAAGACAGTATAGAAATAAGGATGCTTTTCGTCAATTTCATCTTTCGTCTGAGGGGAGCACTTCCATTTGTTGTAAATAGTCGCGGAAAGCGCTCGGCGTCGTAAAAGTATGCGTGTTTATCCCGAGTTTAGCCGCAGAAGCGGTGAAGTTGGGGATGTCGTCGGCAAATATGGCTTCCTCCGGCCTGACCCCTAATCTTTCCAACGCCAACTGGAAAATGCCCAGATCCGGTTTCACCAGGCCAACGGAAGTTGAAGAAACGATCACATCAAACAAGCCCTCGGGCAAACCAAAATGGTTATAAAGCTTGGTTTGCATTTCTTTCTCGGTCCAGCCCGTATTGCTGAGCACAGCCAGTTTATAGCGTCCTTTCAACTCCTGAGCCAGGGTGGCCATTTCTGGATTTATCTGATTTCTAGTCCCAAATACGGATTCCGCAAAAGCCGCAATCTCGGCCGGATCCGTGATTCCGTGTGGGGCAAGCACAGCTTTCCAAAATTCGTCCCTGGTGATTTGACCCGACATCCACTTTTTGGCCGGATCTCCTTCAAAGAGGTAAGACCACAATTCATCTGGTTCCAAATTCAGTCGCTGAGCCAGATTCGCTCGTTGGGCTTCATCGGCTGTTGGGTCCTCCAGTACATTTAACACCTCCCCATAATCAAAGATGATCGCCTTAATGCTCATTATTCTTATCCCTGCTTTGCTCAGACTTTCTTTGTGACGGGTTGGCCAGCATCTCGCAATAGACTTCGCCAAACGGCGTTTTTATCAGCATCCTTGCCGAAGGTGAGATAGATTTTGCGCCGGAACTTGGCAGAATTGCTATTCTTGCTTGGAGCATAGAATTGGAAATTCAATTCTTCCGACCCTGATCCCCAGGTAGACAAAAACGTGATTGCCAAAGCCGGTTTGGGCTGTCTACCAAAGTAGAAAAAACCAGATTCCACCTGCTCCAATGCTCCTCGTTGGATGAATTCGTATAAATATCGGCCCGGCTGATGCTCGACCATGAAGGCGTGATCGCCGATGGGAATTCGCCAATATTCAGCCGGTTGCTCCAACACATATTCCTCCCAGTCTTTGACGCTAAACTTTCCCGTTGCGCAGGCCAGAATCTTGACATTGTCCTTGATGAGCTGAGCATCGGTCGGACCAGTTTGGCTACCAACACCAAGGAAACGAATGTAACCGGCTTTTTTCGCCCGCAAGTAAAGAATGCGCATGAGGATGGCGAGAACGATCCCGAAGATGACCCATAATACCGGCCAACGCATGAGGATGGCCAGCAACGAGAATATAAAGGGGAGGTTTTTCAGCCAACCGCCGACGGTAAAACCAAGGAACCGGTGCTGGTTCGTATGATATAAAATAGCATAGAGTGGCCCCACAATCCGGGCTGAGAAGCGCTTGATAAACGTTGGGTTATTCATTCTTGATTTTCTCAAGGAGAACTGGAGCCATCCTATTCAAATTGCTCAGTAACCTTGGCCAGGACAGATATCATGGCGGAATGGATCCGGCCGTTGCTGGCAATGAGCGAAACCTGGGGGGATATTCGCCAATGATCCCCCTCTATACCACTGACGGTCCCTCCAGCTTCTTGGATAATACATACACCAGCCGCGACGTCCCAGCTACTTAACCGGTATTCCCAAAAGCCATCCAGCCGACCGGCCGCCACATAGGCCAGGTCCAGGGCAGCTGATCCGCTGCGTCGAACCCCGAGGGCCTTTTTCAGAAATGCGCCATGCTGGGCTAGATTATCATCATTGGATGTATGGCGGTCGTAAGGAAATCCAGTGGCAAGTAAGCTATCCACGAGCTCGCGAGTCTGACTGACTCGCAGGCGTTTGTTCCCGTTGGCCGAATTTAAATAAGCTCCTTGGCCGGCCGCTGCCAGGAAGCATTCATCTCGCATGGGATCGTAGACAACACCTATGGCTGGCTGGCCATTCTCAAACAGCGCGATGGAGGAACAGAATACCGGATAACCATGGGTGAAATTATTGGTGCCATCTAATGGGTCAATGTACCAGGTAAAGGGCGAATTGTCCGAACGCTTGTCGTCCAGTGCGCTTTCCTCGGTGATTAATCGGTGATTTGGAAAAGCCTCTTTCAACCTTTCCAAAATGATCGACTCGGCCGCCTGATCGTGTTCCGTGAGTAAATCCACAACCGAACTTTTCCGAGATACGACCTTTCGTTCTT
>Ga0111142_1106_pt1 | contig 18729 bp, 22 predicted proteins | sample DeeMarSeWOR28_12_FD_80398 | JGI IMG/M metagenome (GOLD analysis project Ga0111142, IMG submission 80398) | Anaerolineae bacterium SG8_19 | reverse complement strand
CTTGTGCTTGCTGCTGGTGTTGGTGGGGTTTTTATAGTCTTCGCGGGCCGAGGCAGCGCGACACCTACGCCCGAAGAGGCCATCGTCGCCGTCCTTCCGACGGACACCGTTGAGCCGACCGCCACAGCGGAGGAAGAGGAAATAGTGCCCACGGCCGATAATGTTTCGACGGCTGTAGCGCTTATTGCAGCTACCCTCACTGCCCAGCCCACTGCCACCACAACAGAACCGACCTCTACGGCAAAACCAACTGTCACTTCGACACCTGATGCAACAGCTACATTCTTGGCGGGCTGTGAGGAAGACGTCGAGTTGGTGAACAGCTATACATTCCAAAATCAGAACAACAGCTCTTCGCCCACAAGTATCGATTTCACCATGAACTGGGTGATTAGGAATTCTGGAACATGCCCTTTACCATCTGGATTAGACCTCGTTTTTGATAGCGGTCATGAGTTTGAAGGAACTGGTCCAGTCAAAATGGATCAAGCTTTAGATCCGGGTGATGAGACCACGCTAAGTACTACGTTATCGGCACCGGATTCTCCAGGCCGGTACGATAGTTCCTGGCAGCTTCTCGATGAGGATGGTAATCTCATTGGTTCGGCTCTCGATTTCGAGATCCTTGTTTATGTGCCCCAAACGCCAACACCAAGGGCCACCAATACGCCGGTTGCCACGCCGACGCCCTCAGAACCCTTCCGATTCGATGCCTCAGCGGGTAATTGTGTTTATGATGATGCTGATTGGAAGTGTGATCTATATGTGAATGTCTATGGCGGTATTGGACCTTATACCGTTCTGATATCAGACAAAGTGCCCCCCAGCCAGTACAAAGGTGCCGGACCCTTCACTCACACGATTTTATCCAGACGATGTAATCCCTGGGTGAACAAGATAACCGTACGGGATTCAGCCGGGCAGGAATTATCTACTGACAGATACTTTGATCCAAATCAATTGTTTCAGGGTGGGTGTTTAGCACCACCATTTGAAGGCTAGGAGCGATTGTTGGCCGATGAGGATACATCGGCACGATGTTGAAAAACATACTGTTTAACGAATATCAATGAATAGGCAATACAAGAGATGTTTCGGGATATTGAACTACCCACTTTCCGAGTTGAGGTCGTTTTGCAGGATTATCTCTTGCGGGCGGATCTGCAGCCTCGAGGCGACTTATTAGGTTATCTTAACGACCGGAATTGGCATTTTATACCCTTTCGTAATGGGGAGTTACATGCCTTAGCGGTCGATAGGCGGGTTGGAGCAATGCCACAGGAATTGGCCACGGTGAATAAGAATTGGATCGCCGTATTGAGTGTTTTGAATAAAGACCAAGCGGCTAACTTAAATCTCCAAATAACAACCCGGCCGGCCGTCTTTTACTTCGATCACTTTGCTGCTCAGGGTCAACTGCATGTGGCCCCCGACTCTCCCGACGAAGACCTGTTAGATGAGATGCACAATTTTTTCTCGGTGAGTGACGCCGTCTTATTTCCGATCCGGCCGCTGGCCATACCTCCGACCAAAGAGGTGCCGGTTCTTTTTATTAACCGAACAATGATTCAGGCCTATCATGTATTAAAGAAGTCTTAATGGTAGGAAAAGCATTTTTTACCTAGCCCGGCCCCCGGAGTTCAACAAGCCGGTCGAGTTTCGACTTGGTTTCTCGCCACGTAATTTTCGAAAGACCCAGCCTATCGCGAATCTCATTCGGTTCAACGCCTTCCTGATAGTCTCGCAGCGCAGAAGCCCAACGCAAATTCTCGAAAGATAGGCGTCCTTGCATCAAGCCGGCTGCTTCTCCAACATCACTCAATATATATTCCAGGTTCCGGGCCGTGCAGGTAAATAAAGTGTCGGGTGGATCGTATAGCTCGAGATATTCTTCTAAAATGTCCAGCCATTCTGTTTCTAAAGCGATTTTCCGTTCTTTGTAGCGCATTCGTGGGTTCTTGTAACGGACGAATAGATAAGGGGCTTGGGGGTCCTGACGATCGATATGGTTCGGTACGATGGTCATGGCTTCGCCCTTTTTAATCCCGGTCTGGAGTAGTAACGTTAAGAGCAGGTGGGGACGGGCATCAGGCTTCTTTCCCTCAAAGCCTTCTCGCAATGATTGGGTTACTGCCAATGCTCGTTCGATTTCCGCGTCAGAGGGTATGTCAGGCAAGGGGCTGGAAACACTGATTTGGATGACGGCCGTCGATGGATCAGTCGCTAAAACGCCACTCTCATGGAGCCAGCCAAAAAATACTTTCAGCGTCGTCACCCGCCGGGCGTAGGATTTCCTGCTGCAGGGAACGCCTCTCTCATAAACCAACCAATTTAAAAAATCGTTCAGGTTTTTAGTTCCAATCTCGCCAATTGGTTGGCCAATCCCAAGATATTTGCCTAACAAACGGATATCGCTGACGAAAGCCTTCCGCGTATTAAGGGAGAAACCCTCATTCTCCATGTGTTGGTCAAATCCGCCGAGGGCGGCCTGGATGGATGCATCTGCGGTCATGTATGGTTGCGATAGGGCGTCCGGGGGAAAAAGACTGGCTTGGCTTTCTTCGTTCACTACAACCTCCAATCGGATACCTTCATGCTAGGGTTATATCTATGAACTACTGAGTCAAATAAAAAAATGATCTACTAAGTAATATAAAAAACATTAACGCAATTCTGTTTCGTATAGTTATTAACTAGCATATCGGAACGGAAATAAACTGTCAAGGAATGGAGATTTGGCATCTTTATCCAGCTTGCACCATCCGTACCTGTTATATAATTGTAGAGAATATGCTTTGCCGGGATCACGTTTCACGTTTTAAACATTAGGCCTTTTAAAATTTTGTATCTAGGCCATGATAGGCGAAACGTGGTAATTTCCCTAAGCGTTCACGTTTTGCGATTTACGATTACGTTAATAGGAGAAACTCTCATGCATGTGCGCTGCACATACTGCCGCCAATCAAATAATTTATCTAGAGATTTCATGGTTCAAGCTGTTGCCGAGGCTCAAGAGCAAAAGCTGAAATATTACAAGGTTGAGTGTATAAATTGTCGAAAGCTAATCAAGGTTCCGGTATCGCAGATGAAACGGTATGTACCCGATTTACCTGCCCAAGCTGAGGAGGATACAGCTTAAGCAACTTTCATATTAACCATTGTGATCGGGCAAATTGTGGAGTAATTTCCTGGGTGTTTTACTCCTGGTACAAACCGTGGACGGCGATGTATTCGAGGACTGCTTGGGGGACCAGATATCGCAATGACCATCCTGATTTTAGCCAGAGACGCATTTCAGTTGCCGAGAGTTCGATAGTTGGAGCTTTGACAAAATCCACGGCCGATTCCACTCTTGGCAAAGCCTGAGTTAAGGAAACCCAATCGACAGGGATACCTGACCTCGGCAAGACGCCAAATCGGGCAAGGGTCAAAATTTCACCTGGTTGATACCACGTAGGCAAATCCTGCAACGAATCAGAGCCGATCAGGAGCCAAAAGAGCGCTTCGGGAAAACGCTGGTGCAAGAGGTTCAATAAGGTGAGCGTATAGTGAGGTGGCGGACGCATCACGTCTTGATCATCAACCGCAAACCTTTCATTGTTGCTCACAGCTAGTCGGGTCATCTCAAGCCGATGCCTGGCTGGCGATATGATATGATCCTGCTTGTGAGGTGGTTGACCGGCCGGAAGGAAAAGTACTCTGTCAAGCTTTAATTGTTGGCAGGCAGCCTCGGCCAGCCATAAGTGCCCGATATGGGGCGGATCAAACGTGCCGCCCAAGATGCCTAATCGCTCCATTCTAGTATCTCGTCGCCGATAAAGACGGTATCCCCATCGACGACTCCAGCTTCGACAAGGGCGTTGCTAATGCCCATCTTATCCAGAATTTGCTGGAAGCGCCTTGTCGTTGCTTCGAACTCCCAATAGGTCATGGAGGCTAGACGTTCAATACTTTTACCCTTAACCCGCCATCCGTCTTTGTCCTTCTCGATGGTAAAAGCGTCTTCGTCGGGTTCCGGCCGGATGATCAGGTGATCCTCAATTTCCGGCTGAGGTTCTGGTAATTCCTCCAGCATTTTTTTGATTCGATATAACATCGGCCGCACCCCTTTTCCGGTAACGGCCGATATGCTGCAGAAGGATAATCCCTCCTGATCCAACCGTTCGGCAATTAGCGATTCCCAGGCTTGGGCATCAGGCAGATCGATCTTATTCAAGACGATTAGCTGAGGTTTCTGTTCTAATCTCGCGTCATAGAGAGCAAGTTCCTGGTTGATCATAGCCCAGTCTTCCAGGGGGTCGACGGCGTTACCGTCTAACAGGTGAATCAGAATCCGGGTACGCTCGATATGGCGGAGAAAGTCGTGCCCAAGCCCGGCACCTGTCGATGCACCTTCAATCAATCCAGGTATGTCGGCCATTACCATAGATTCAAAATTATCCAGTTCGACGACGCCAAGGTTGGGCTGGAGCGTTGTAAATGGATAATCGGCTATCTTGGGACGAGCGGCACTGACCACCGAAAGCAAGGTGGACTTGCCGGCGTTGGGGACCCCAATAATGCCCACGTCGGCAATCAATTTCAATTCCAGAAGGAGCCACTTTTCTTGTCCGGGCTCGCCGCGTTCGGCTAACCGTGGTGCCTGGTTCGTGCTGGATGTGAAACGAACATTTCCTCGCCCGCCTCTTCCACCAAAAAGCAGGATCAATTCCTGGTCAGGGGAGGTAAGATCACCGAGTATTTCACCAGATTCACTGTCGCGTATAAGCGTTCCAGGAGGAACTTGAAGTCGCAAAGTTTCGCCATTGGCACCAGTCATTCGTTTGCGGCCACCGTGCTGGCCATTACCGGCTTTGAAATGCGTGTTGCGGTGGAATTGAACCAGGCTACTCGTATTCTTGTCCACTGAAAAGATGATATCACCACCGTCGCCGCCATCGCCGCCATCCGGACCACCTCGCGGTACGTGTTTTTCCCGGCGAAAACTGATCATGCCGTCACCGCCGTTGCCACTCTTGACGAATATCTTTGCTAGGTCGTAAAACATTTTTTTGGGGAGAGTTATCGAGCTTTATCGACGAACCCAATGCTTCTTGTCAGAACCGTTTCAACCAGTTCATGGCATTGAGTCTAATAAGGAGCGAAGGACATTGAATCGGGGATCGATCTCATCTACCTCACAGTCGCACTCTGCTTCGTTTAGGTTCTGGCCGCAATTGATACATAAGCCTTTACAGTCAGACCGGCAAAAAGGTTGCATCGGAAATTCCAGCAAACTCAATTGGCGGACCAGAGGGGCGAGGTCCAAAAAACCGTCTTCACCAACAGAAAACTCCCCTTGAGGTGCGGTTTGAGGCGGATAATAAAAGAGATCATCCATTTGGATAGCGATGTCCAACATGAGCGGTTCAAGGCAGCGAGCGCATTCGGCACTGATATTACTAAACAATTCGCCGGTAATATAGATGCCCTTGGAATTTCTAATCGCCTGAAATGTACCTTTGAGAGGAGATAAGGTGACATCCTCTTCAAGCTGAATGGAGGGATAGTCTAGCTCTATGATGCGGCTCGTCCCAGGACCTGCCTCAAGCATAAATCCGAAGTTAAAACGGAGACGGGATGTTTTGTTGCTGCTCACTGTGATTCTCGCTGTTAGAGATTCGGCTCTTCTTCGATGGCGGAGTATAACATGGGCGCGGGAATGAAGTCAACGCGGCTTGCCATACGCTAACGAGCCGCAAAGGTTATTAGAGGGACAATGACTAAACATTTACTGGTAGCAACTCGAAATCAGGGAAAAGTGGCCGAAATTTCAGAAATACTTGCTTCTCTGGATGTGACCTGGTTGAGTCTCGACGACGTGGGTGTAAATTATGAAGTTGAAGAATCTGGAAAAACCTTTGAGGAAAACGCCATATTAAAGGTGGAGTTTTGTGCCAGAAAGACTGGACTTCTGACATTGGCTGATGATTCAGGATTGGAGGTAGATGCGTTAGACGGTCGGCCGGGCGTACACACGGCGCGGTTTGGCGGTCCGGGTTTAACCCAAAAACAGCGATATCAACGATTGTTGGAATCTTTATCATCTGTGCCGTGGGAACAAAGAACAGCCCGTTTCCGTTGTGTTGTCGCCCTGGCCCGAGACCAAGAGCTATTGGGGACAGCCAGCGGCGTTTGTGAAGGAATGATCGCCCTAAAGCCGGCCGGCATGGGAGGTTTCGGCTATGATCCAATCTTCTACTTACCGGAACGAAATAAGACGATGGCTCAACTCCAACCGAACGAGAAACATCGTATTAGCCACCGGGGCCGGGCCCTGGCTGCCCTTGCCCCTTTGTTGCGCGCTGAATTGTCAAATCAGTGAATTTACTTGGGCAATATTTTTTAGGAATTGGTTAATTTGGGAAGCAACAATTTCAGGCTTTTCTAGAGGCAACATATGCCCTGCACCTTTCACTACCTTCAGGCTGGCGTTTGGAATCTGCTCCGCCAGATAACGGCTGTATTTCAACGGCGTCATCTTGTCTTCGGATCCGCAAATCACCAGAGTAGGCAGCTCGATGTGGCTAAGCTGGTCCATGATGTCGAAGCAATTACAGGCCAGGTAGTCAGCATAAACTACCTCAGGTTGATTGGCGAGGAATGTCCTTTTACCCAAAGACTTCAACTCTTCTGGTGCCCGCTCCGACCACAGCGATTCGGCTACGAGCTCGGCCGTGGCCTCAAAATTGGACAATGTGCTATCTAACACCTCATCCATGACCCGCAATCGCGCACCGGAACTGATTAAGACAAGCCCCTGTTTGGCAACTGGCCCTTGTAGTGCAATAGTCAGAGCGATAGCTCCACCCATGGAGTGACCAACCAAAACGACGTCGACAAGACCTAGCCTGGATATGAAAGCTGACACGACTTCCGCATATTGATTGACAGTTGAACGAGCGGGGCCAGATGAACGGCCGTGGCCTGGAAACAGACGCCGCCTCTAATCGTCTGAGATGTGGAGGCCAGTCCAGGTGGGTACCAGCCGCACCGTGGATAAGGACGACCGGTGGTGCGATTGCGGTAGATTGCTTGGCGTAATAGAGTTTCTGCTTTTGTAGGGTCATATAAGGCATAGTTGTTTAAGTTTAACTCAGCCATTAGCCAGCGCCTATTCGAAACAAAATCGAGAATTCGAGATTGTCGTAGGTGAAATGTTGGTTGACTGGCCAAAATCCGCTGGCTAGAATCGGCTATTGGGCGTGCCGGAGATCTTTAGAGTAAATTAAACACGCCAAAAGGTACCCTACTATGAGTCGTTTGATAATTGAAGGTGGCCACAAGTTGCGAGGTAATGTCACTGCGAGTGGGAATAAAAACGCTGCTCTAAAGCTGTTACCTGCTTGCCTTTTAACTGATGAACCGGTCATCTTACACAATATTCCCGATATAGACGATGTGCGAACCGCTTTGACCATCCTTCAAGATCTAGGTGTTGAGGTCAGCCACCTTGGGGAAGGAAGCTGGCGGATTCATGCCGCCAATGTTCGGAAAACAGAGATTAAGGCCACGTTAGCCAGCCTGATCCGGGCATCTTTTGTTTTTTCGGGACCGATGCTAGCTCGTCTGGGCCAGATCACCCTTCCAGGACCAGGGGGCGACCTGATTGGTGGACGTCCACTTGACACGAATATCCAGGGTTTGGAGGCCTTGGGTGTCGAAATCAGCCTGGACAGAAATGGCACCTTCCACATGCGGGCGCCCTTTCTTCTTGGCGCGGGTTATCTACTGCTGGCAGAAGCCAGCGTTACGGCTACCGAAAACACGCTGATGGCGGCCGTATTAGCCAAAGGCGAGACTATCATCGACAATGCTGCTCGAGAACCCCATACCCAGGATTTATGTCATTTTCTCAATAGCCTTGGCGCTCAAATTGAGGGAATTGGCTCCAGCCGTCTTTCCATTCAAGGTGTGGATAGCTTACATGGCGGCGAGTTTACCATCGGGGCAGATTATATCGAAGTGGGTAGTTTCATTGGAGCTGCAGCCGTAACTGGTGGTGAAATTCGCATTAAGAAAGCCAACGCGAACGGCCGTGAGCACAGCCTGGGTATAATCGATTATATTTTTCGGCAGATCGGTGTTTGTTGGTTAGAGGAAGGTGAGGATATCCTCGTACCAGCTGAACAGTCCATGAGAATTATCCCTGCATTTGGTAGGCGGATTCCTCAGATAAAACCTCATCCCTGGCCTGGATTTCCGCCGGATTTGATGAGCATCGCCCTGGTGGTGGCCTCCCAAGCCAACGGATCAGTGCTTCTGCACGATTGGATGTATGAAAGCCGCTTTTTCTTTGTCGATAAACTCATATTCATGGGAGCACAAATCGTACTTTGTGATCCGCACCGAGTTTTAGTTCAGGGCCCAAGCCCATTGTATGCCAATCCTCAAGGGGTAACGAGCCCTGATATCCGGGCCGGTATGGCCATGGTCTTGGCTGCTTTGTGTGCCCGGGGGACCAGTACGATTCACAATATCCAACAAATCGATCGTGGATATGAAAAAATTGACGATAAGTTACGGGCGTTGGGAGCAAACGTGATCCGAGAGAATGGCCAGGGGCAAGGATTAATAGGCCAGTAATAACAAAATGCTGGTGGTCATTTGACACGCCCATGGGGTATTGTATAATTTCCTGTCACCTTTTTTAAATAAGGGAGTGGGCGGGTGATTTGAGTTCGTGTCTAGAACGACGCCCCCACGAACGTAAGAAGAAAAATTACAAGGGGCTTTAGGCCCTTGTTTTTTTGGAGAATATATAACATGCCGAAACGGACTTATCAGCCTAAAATACGCCGGCGAGTACGAGTTCATGGCTTCCGGAAGCGTATGCGTACGAAGGGCGGCCGCAATGTGCTGAAAAACCGACGATTGAAAGGCCGTAGTTCGATGAGTGTTAAAATGAACAATCATGTAAAACGCGTGAATTGGAAAGGCACTCGTGCAGCTAGCTACCGGAACATGCAAAAGGCCACAGGTGGTAAACACCGAGGTTAATGCACAGACGCTTTCGTTTGCGGCGTTCGACTGATTTTGAATTATTGCGTCGCGATGGCCGGCGATGGCACCATCCATTAGCCATCCTGGTGATAAATCCAAATGGACAGCCAATGAGTCGCTTTGGATTCTCAGCCAGCAGGCACATCGGAAAAGCCACAGTCCGCAATCGGGTCAAACGATTATTGCGTGAGGTAGTTCGAAAGAAGATCGATGCTATTCAACCCGGTTGGGATTGTCTTTTTGTTGCCCGTAACCCGGCAGTTGAAGCAGATTATCATGAGATAGAATCGGCTGTCACGCAACTACTATGCCGGGCAAACGTATTCATAAATGAACAAAATTAGCGTAAATAGAGTGACACTGAACTCTCAATTTCTCAATTTATTTTTTACTATTCCTCCCACATTGGCTTTTTATTGTGTGGGTTGGATTTGAGATAGATTCGAGATAAGGTGAGTTTATGCGGCGGATCGCTTTAATCCTAATTCGTATCTATCAATTGACATTATCCCGGACCTTGCCATCAAGTTGCCGTTTTACACCAACATGCTCACATTATGGTTATGAAGCAATTGAAAAATATGGCGTCTTGAAAGGGGGGTGGATGGCCATCAAACGCATTGGACGATGCCATCCTCTAAATCCCGGTGGTTTTGATCCGGTACCTTAGTGGAGTTAATTTGTACAAGTTAAAAATGCCTGTCAAATGGCCGGTTATTATTCTTTTATTTACCGTTGCTTTCATATTGAGCGCCTGCGGGACAAGTGTCGCTAATAGTAACTGGCCAGGAATGACGGCCGGGGAAAATGGTGTGGTATACGTCGCCTTCGGCCCGGGCATCGTGGCTGTCGATCTAAATGAAGAAAAGCAACTTTGGGTTTATCGTCCCCAAGAATCTAATAACAGCCTGCAATTCTATGCGGCACCTTCGGTTGATCGGGGTCAGCTGGTCTTCGGCGATTACGGTGCTTCTGGTGGTTTTATTTCTGCCAGCGTAACAGTTAGTGTGTATGCTTTAGAAGAGTTATTAAGCCAAAATCCAGTTCTAGCCTGGAGCCAAAGCCAGATAGCACAAGACCGGATCATTGCTCAACCCTTACAATTGGAGGACAGGGTAATCGTAGGCACGGCCGATAATTTTGTCGTCGCTTTGGCTAACCAAGATGGCCGTCCTATATGGAATGATCCCTTCGAAGCCGGTCATAGTATTTGGGGCCATCCAATTGAAGATGATGGGGTCATCTTCGTGCCCTCTCTTGACAAAAACGTCTACGCTTTGGATGCTGAGACTGGCGAAGAGATTTGGCAATCAAACGTCGGTGGCTCGGTTTCAGACAAACTGGTGATGAACGGCGACCTGATTTACGCGGGTAGCTTCGATAAACAAGTACATGCTCTGGATAAGGCTACTGGTGCTTCCCGGTGGACGGCGCTAGCCCAGGCAGCCGTGTGGGGTGCGCCAGCCTATGCCGATGGAGTCGTGTATTTCGTCGATCTTGATGGTAATGCCTTTGCTGTTGGAGCTGAAACAGGGGAACTCCGTTGGGAACGGCCTGTTGCCGAATATGTTGTGGCTGCGACTGTAGTTGATGATGGAGTCGTTTATGTAGCTGCCGCTGGCGATTCCGATATCGCTCCTGCAGAGCGCCAGGGGACACTGATTGCTCTGTCGGCCGATACGGGTGAAGAGCTTTGGCAGAAACAAATGCCCTCTCCTTTGTTTACCACGCCGGTGATCATCGAAGACTCGATTGTCGTTGCCATGCAAAATGAAACAGGACCACTGACTTTAGAGATTATCGATCTTTCCGATCCAGATCGTAGTTGGACTTTTGTGCCCCAAGTGGAAGATGAGAGTTAGGAAAAAATTGATGCCGCGCCGAAAGGCGCATGGTCGGAGGGAAAGAAAAAAATAGCATCTAGCTATTAAGGAATTTTATTATGTGGGATGCACTTGTTATTGATCCAATGACCAACGCATTGTTGTTCCTTTACAACATCTTGCCTGGCTTGGCGGGTAATAGCTTTGTGGTAGCTATTGCACTTTTTACCATACTGATTCGCCTGATCACATTGCCACTCAATTTGCGCCAGCAAAAGAGCAGCATGAAAATGCAGGAGATGCAACCGCAGGTCCAGGCGATTCAAAAGAAATATAAAGATAATCCTCAAAAGATGCAGGAGGAGTTCAAGAAGATCGGTTACAATCCCACCGAAAGCCTGACAGGTTGCCTGCCCCTTTTAATACAGTTCCCTATTTTGATCGGCCTTTATCGGGCGATTATCACCTTGCTTGGATCCACACCTCAGGCGTTATTCGAGCTCACAGATCGCATTTATCCCTTCATTGACGAACTGGTAAACGTTAGCGAAGCACTACCAATACCAAACAAGTTCCTCTGGTTGAATTTGGCTCAGCCTGATCCTTTTTATGTATTGCCTGTACTGGTATTTGGGACCATGTTCATTTCCCAAAAACTGTTGACGCCAAGCACCAAGAAGGAAGATGGTGACAAGAAGAAGAAAAAACAAGACGACAATCCTATGGCTGGCATGACCCAATCCATGCAATATACCATGCCACTTATGTTCGGGTTCTTTTCGTTATCGTTTCCCTCAGGCTTGTCGATTTATTTTATCCTTTCCAACGTGATTGGCATCGGGCAGGGTTATTTAACGAGATCCAGCATGGCCAAGGAAAAAGCAGCCCAAGAGGCTGGTGAAGAAATACCTAAAACGACCGGGATTCCGGCCGAAGCCAAGGTCCAACCGGCGACGAGTGGGGCGGACGGACGGTCATCATATAAACAACCAGCTAAAAAGAAAACTTCCAAGCGGAAACGCCGGTCTGCAAAACGTTAATAAATTTGACCTGATGTAGGTGCCAAATTAATAGAAAAATCAAAAAACGAGTGAGATGATCATGGTTTCGGATGAAAACGTGCTAGAAATCGGGGGCGAGGATGTTGAGAAGGCCATTGAGGCTGGGCTGGCTCAACTTAATTTGGGCCGGGAAGATGTGAACATAGAGGTTTTAGATGAAGGGAGTTCAGGCTTCCTAGGAATCGGGGGGCGGGAAGCCCAGGTGCGGCTCACGGTGAAACCGGAAGAATCATTGTTGGAACAGCCGCTTCCCCAGGCCAATGATGCTGTCACTATTGAGGCTGATGAGATGGTTCAGGAACCAACCGTCAGGGTGGAAACACGAGAAACCCGGCTAGAGCTTCCGTATGAAGGACCACCAGAAGAAGAAGTAGCTAGGGAAATCGTATCTTCATTGCTGGAAAAGATGCAGATAGATGCTACGATTGACTTGCGACAATCTGAACCTGACGATTTAACCGGCGAGCAACGGTGGATCGTCGACATCAGGGGACAGGATATGGGCGTTCTTATCGGTCCCCGCGGCGAAACATTGAATTCGTTCCAATATGTAGCCCGCTTGATGACCGGGCATAAGATTCAACGTAAACCGAATTTTATCGTTGACATCGAAGGCTACAGAGCAAGGCGGGAACAAGCTCTGGCTAGATTGGCAGAAAGGATGGCAGACAAGGTGGTGAATCGTGGTCATTCAATGAGTCTAGAGCCAATGCCTCCTAATGAAAGACGAATCATTCATATAACACTACGGGAAGACGATAGGGTTTATACCGAGAGTATAGGTGAAGGACGCCGCCGCAAAGTCAAGATTTTCCTAGTTCGTTAAATGAAGTTATTCATTCCTGCCGATTTCTGCTTAAATGGTCACTAGCTTCACCCCGATCACAGCCGGTATCTCTTCTAACAACCGTAGGGTCTCTCGATCTGGTTCGCTATCCAGGCTAATGAAGCTTAGGGCTAAACCACCTGGATGATGGCGACCCATTCGCCACTCGCCAATATTGACTTCGGCAGCCGCCAGAATTGTTCCCACCTGGCCGATAACCCCGGGCACATCCTGGTTTTGCAGGATGAGGATTGTACCCTTTGGGCTCGCATCCAGATGATAGTCGTCCACCTGTACCAGGCGAGGTTCTGTGCCCCCAAATAAGACGCCAGCAAGCAGGCGGTGCCCATTATCCCAGTGAACGAGACAGGATATCAAATTTGGGTAGTCAACCAAATTCAAGCCCTTCGTCTGGGTAATGGTGATCCCGTGTTCCTCGGCCAGGAGCGGGGCATTAATGTAATTCACAGAGTCAGCCAGCGATCTTTCGAGCAGACCTTTTAATAAAGCCGCAGCCGCCGGCCGGACCAGGCGGTCAACCAATTCTCCACGAACCTCTACTTCGACTCGCCTAATCGGCGCTGGCGCCATTGCTCTTTGTAGGATCCCCAGTTTCTCGGCCAGAAGCATATGGGGTGCAAGCGTCGCAAAATCTGGTCCGGCGTGGAAGGGCATGTTTACCGTGTTTCGGAAATCATTCCCTCGCAATGCGTCGATCACTTGTTCCACGATTTGTGTAGCCACATTTCGTTGGGCTTCGACCGTACTCGCTCCTAAATGAGGGGTATGTAAGACGTTGGGCAGCCCAATCAGTGGATTTTCCTTTGGAGGTTCTTGGCTGTAAACATCGACAGCTGCAGCTTTGACCTTTCCTTGTCGCAACGCATCGGCCAATGCTTCTTCGTCGATCAAGGCACCCCGAGCGGAATTGACTATCACGACTCTATCTTTCATTTTGTGGATGGCCGAGGCATCGATAATTTTTTTCGTCTGAGGCGTAATGGTTGTATGAAGGCTAATGTAGTCCGATTGCTCCAGTAGATCGTCCAGGTCGACGAGGGCGACGCCCAATTCTTTGGCCACATCTTCAGAAACAAACGGATCATAGGCCAGGATCTCCATGCCAAAACTTTTAGCGCGGGAGGCAAACAAACGGCCGATCCGTCCAAATCCGATGATGCCAAGCACCTTGCGGTATAACTGGCGGCCGACGAAATCGGAGCGCCGCCATTCCCCAGCTAATAAAGAGGCATGGGCGGGCGCGGTATGCCGGCTAACGGCTAGCATGAGCGTCATCGCTTGTTCGGCCGTGGCTACAGCATTGGCCTGTGGCGTATTCATCACAATGATTCCTTTAGAAGTCGCCGCCTGTAGGTCAATGTTGTCTACGCCGATGCCAGCCCTTCCAACCACTCGTAAGTTACTGCCGGCAGCCAGGACGTCGGCATCTACTTTCGTGCCACTTCGTACGATAATAGCTTCATAACCGGGTATGATAGAAATCAATTCTTCTTTGCTCAGCTCGAGCTTGACGTCAAATTCGACATCTTCAGCCTGATCAAGCAACTCAATTCCGGTATCCCCCAATCTATCTGAAACGAGAATTCGGTACATCAGGCTGGTTCCTTAGCTAAAAACCGGTCAATGGTTGCCAGTAGTTCCTCTAGTTCATGAAATTGAGTATCACCCATGTGGGCAATGCGGAAGTTTTTGCCTTTCAGTGGGCCATAGCCGTTGGAAATGATCATGCCCTGGGATCGCAAGTATTGGTTCAGTTCATTTATGTCAATCTCTCGGTCGTTCATCACGCAAGTAACTGTAGGAGAACGGTAACCTTCTGGCGCAAATAATTTGAGACCTCTTGCTTGCGCCCAGAAAATGGTCCGATCACGCAGGTCCAGGTGGCGTTGGAACCGGTTTTCCATGCCTTCTGCTAACATATCATCCAGTTGCCTGTCCAGAGCATAGAGTAATGAAATAGCTGGTGTTGCCGGTGTTTGATTACGTAGCAAGTATTTCTCCAATTCCAAAAAGTCAAAATAATATCCTCGATGAGATACAGTTCGGGCTTTCTCGAGCGCCCGGTCAGAAACAGCACAGAAGGCCAATCCGGCCGGGAGTGCGAAAGCTTTCTGGCTTGAAGTCAAAACGACGTCGAGATCCCAGGCGTCGAATTCCAGCTTGATTCCAGACAAGCCACTTACCGAGTCCACCAATATCAGGATCTCGTCACCTCCTGGAAGTGAGCGAACGGCCTCGGCGATCTTTTCAATAGGGCTGGTCGCGCCGGTGCTAGTTTCGTTATGAACGACGGTAATGGCATCAAAATCCCCAGCAGACAAGCTATCAACCACTTGTTCCGGCAGAATGGGTTTTCCCCAATCAACTTCAAGAACCGAGTTTTGTTTTCCATTTGCTTCGGTTACCTTCCGCCAGCGGTCGGAAAAGGCGCCGTTAACGCAGTTGAGCACATTTATATCGCTACAGTTACGAACGGCGGCCTCCTGTAATCCCGTGCCTGAAGATGCTGTAATATAAACCCGGCTTTCGGTGTAAAAAACTTGACGGATTTTCTCCTGAATTCGGCCAAATAAATCTGCACATTCTGGCATCCGATGGCCAATCATCCATTCGGTTTGAGCATCAAGAATTGTCGGCCTTACCTCAGTTGGGCCGGGAATAAATAGCCTAATATGCTGCTTGCCATGCCTTGTCGAATTTGTCATTGAGTTCCTCGCTCTGGAAACTTATCGCACCTTGATTAATGAGAATTTTCGCTTTTTCTGCCACATCCTGATAATCGCTGCCTTCGAGGCTGGCCAGATTAGCCGGACCGGCGGCAATGGCTAATAGGGGGGCCAGGCTGTGGGAATTAATAAAGACAGGTGCTTCGGATTGTACCCGCGACCTGGTGACGACGCCGCCAAAACCGACGAATAGATCCACCGCCCTGCTGGCGAGTAAGTCACTCACGCCGTCTCCTACAAATAGCGATCTGCCCATTTGATCGCCCAGGAAATCTCCCACTATCTGGGCTTTGCCATCGCTGACAGTGAGAGAGTCACTCGGGTAAGAAAGGAGTCGTTCTGAAACATTCGGCTGTTCGTAGTTGATTTGTTGCCACCATTCACCGGAGAGCTGGTCGTATTCAACATTGACGGCGCGTATGTGATCGAGTGGAACACCTAGAAATCGACCGAATTCAATAACCGGCTCGGCCAATCCTCCGCTGAGTATATATAATTGGTGGTTCAAGTATTGGAGAGCTGCGACAACCTCAACCGCATCAGGCACGATATTTTTTTTGTAAATCTTTCGAATGGTCTGAATTTGCCCACGTGTTGGTTTTAAGGCTTGTAACCGTTTTGCGTATACTTCTTCCAGATCGACTTCACCGTTCATGGCCGCCTCGGTGAGAACACCAATCCGCCAACTTTTGCCGCTTGCTTCTGCAAGGGCATCGATCCCTTCTATTGTTGTCAATGTTGAATCGCAATCGAAGAAGACGTGTTTATATGCGGGCCATCTCATATCTTACTCAATAAATGGCTATTTCTACCAATTAAATTCGAGGATTCAACCCCCGCATGGTCATGAATTCTACTGGCTGCCAAATCGTTTGACAATGAGTGGTTCATTCTGAAATTTGCGCTAACTCCAGGAAACTTGAGTGTAATTGACCGTTGCTGGCAATACAACCGGTCTCACTCAAGCTCCATGGTTGTCCACCTAGGCCGCTGACAAACCCTCCGGCTTCCTGAATGATTACCTTGGCGGCAGCTACATCCCAGGGACCGATAACCAGATTGGCATATACATCAAGACGGCCGGCAGCGACCCAGGCTAAAGCCAGGGCAGCTGAACCTGTTGCCCGAATCGTATGTACCTGGTGGGCAAAACGGCTGATGGATTCAATCATACTCTGCCGTTTCTCGGGTTCACGGCTCCAATCCATCCCGACTAAGGCTTTGTCTAGTGTAAGCGTCGAGCTGACTTGTATGATTTCTCCGTTCAGAGTACTTCCTGCATTAACGGCCGCACTAAAGAGCTCATCACGCATTGGATCATAAATAACCCCGGCCAAAAAATTTGTGTCGGAATTGCTTATGCGTTGTGTCTCGCCAGCCGGCATTTCTTTGGCCAACATGGCGCCTACTTCCTCGGTTATAAAGCCATGGTCGGGGAAATGTCTTTGGATCTCTTGGGTGATTATAAACTGGGAAGCCAAATCGGCGTCAGTGACGAAATCTCGGAATCCTTTACGACTATATTCACGTGGTTGATCCCATTTCTGTCGTAACAAAACGCCAGCCTTCAAGGCGGCCTGCTCGGCAACTGCGCGTAAATCGGTCGGATTTATAGTAGTTGAATTTTCCATCTAAATGTAAACCTAATAAGCAGCATGGTCTCATCGAGCAAGTAGGCAGAACAACGCATTATATCAGCCAAAGGAACCGACGGCACAACAAATTAGGGTCAACGCTAGTTCTTATACTTTTCTATTGTCGATCTTACGGCTCTCTTATACGTAGGCAATAAAGTTCTGTCTACGTTCAGCGAGACGAAAAATGCGGATTTCGATTTTAAAAAAAGAGTAGTCCTAAAAACGAATGATGTTACTTCTCCTGTTGAATAAATGGCACGATTTCAAGCATTGGTTTAATAAAACAAAGGATTACGGAGGTAATGACAGTGATGTGGAAAAGTGTTTATCGACGGCCGGCATGGCCTCGAAGAATGTTGTGGCGAGACTTACAAGGTTTCCAGGGAAACATGGAGTTTCTTTTGGGCGGCACACGTGGTCCGGTTCAATCTCGTTTCCCAATGATTAATGGTTGGGTGAATGATGAGGGGCTGATCGTGACGGCCGAGATCCCTGGCGTGGATCCCGCCGAGATTGACATTTCGATCATGGATGAAAGCTTGATCCTAAGCGGTTCCAGAGAAAGCGAAGAACTGGCAGAGGGCAGCGAATATATTCGTCGTGAGCGAAGCGATGGTAAATTCTCGCGGACGATCGAACTGCCATTCCGTGTTGATGTGGATGCAGTAGAAGCGCAAATTCAGAATGGTGTATTAAAGGTTGAACTTCCTCGCCTTCCTGAGGAAAAGCCACGTAAGGTTAAGGTCAATTGAGGTGATGTAATGAGTGAGATGACGATGGAATTAGAAAAGAAAGAAGCACCAACGTCAGATGAATCCGAGGTTGTGCGCGCCCGGAGGACTTTTATCCCCCGCATAGATATTTACTCTGCCGGTGATGAGATAGTTTTGGTAGCAGATATGCCGGGGGTAGATGAGCACAATGTTGATGTCACGTTGGAGAAAAATCTGTTGACCATCCGCGGGCGAGTAGTTAACCAGGCGCCAGAAGGATACAATTCTGTTTATTCTGAATACCGGATTGGTGATTACGAGCGGACTTTTTCGCTCTCCGATGAAGTAGATCGCGACAAAATCGAGGCTGTGCTGACTAACGGTGTTTTACGATTGACGCTAACTAAGGCTGAAGTTGCAAAAGCTCGAAAAATTGCAGTTCACGCGGAACTATAATAATTAAGAACGGCTAAGCACCTCCTTTCATTAGCGGAAAATTGACCGGTGTGTTTATTGCGCACCGGTCTTTTTTATACTTGATTATGATCGATGGCGTGTTGGATCGTGAGCTGCAACCCAACTTCTAACTCAATGGAGGGATTCCATCTCAATAGTGTAAAAGTTCGTTCGGAGTTAGCAACTTGTATAGGGATTTCGCCTGGCCGGTCGGGAAGAGCACCAATGATAGGTTTTCCCCCCAAGCCCACCAATTCATAGACCATCTTTACAACTTTCTCAACACTTGTGACTTTCCCATGACCTAATTCAAAGGTCTCGCCTGGTGGAAAATCTACAGCCATGGCCAAAATAAAACCACTGGCGACATCACGCGCGTAAATCCAGTCCCTTTTTTGTTGGCCTGATGTCATTGGAAAATCAT
>Ga0111142_1040_pt1 | contig 19046 bp, 17 predicted proteins | sample DeeMarSeWOR28_12_FD_80398 | JGI IMG/M metagenome (GOLD analysis project Ga0111142, IMG submission 80398) | Anaerolineae bacterium SG8_19 | reverse complement strand
ATTTACCTGTTCTGAATGATAATTTTGACATCTATAATCATCAAGTCTTGCTGGCATTACCCATTTTAAATAGGATGTTAATTGTGTTCAAACGGAGATATAACCAAAAGTTGTGGATTGGCTAAGAAAAAGAGGTGGCGTATCCTCGTAGGTGTTGAAACCTATAAGGCGGTCAGAAGCCGCAAGGAGGACACGCCATGTGCAACCATACCACATTCTCTGAAACCATTCGAGATGAAATTCACCTAAGTTTAGACGAGCTTGCCCGACGAGGAGCCCAACGAATGCTGGCCCTGGCCTTACAGGCTGAAGTAGACGAATATATCCGCCGCCACGGGGGCGAACGGGACGAAAACGGTCATGCCCTGGTCGTGCGTAACGGTCGCAGCCAGGAGCGGACCATCCACTGTGGTGCCGGTGAGTTGAAGCTCCAGGCACCACGGGTGAATGATAAGCGTCCTGGCCATCATTTTACCAGTTCTATCTTACCGCCCTATCTGCGTAAGTCGCCTCGTCTGGAGGAAGCCGTGCCTATTCTCTATCTCCGTGGCCTCTCCACCGGGGACTTCGGCCCAGCCCTATCTGCCCTTTTGGGCGAGGAAGCGCTGGCCGGTTTTTCCTCGACTACGGTCACCCGTCTGCTAGTTGTCTGGCAAGACGAGTACAAAGCCTGGCGCAAACGTTCGTTGGCAAACAAGAACTACGTTTATCTGTGGGCCGATGGGGTCTATTTCAACGTTCGTTTGGACGACGATCGCTTAGCCTGCCTGACCCTTATTGGTGTCTTGCCTGATGGCACCAAAGAGGTGGTGGCTTTGGAGGACGGCTATCGAGAATCAACCGAGTCCTGGAAGACACTTCTCCGGGATCTCAAACGCCGGGGCATGCCGGCACCTAAGCTGGCCATCGCTGATGGCGCTCTGGGCTTTTGGGCTGCTTTGCAGGATATTTACCCTGAAACAGAGGAACAGCGCTGCTGGGTCCACAAAATCGCCAACGTGCTGGATAAGCTGCCCAAACGGCTCCAGCCGCGGGCGAAATCCCACCTGCATGAAATCATGCGGGCTGAAGGTCGAGACACAGCTCTTGAGGAGCTGGCTCGTTTCCAGGAAGAGTACGAGGCCAAATATCCGAAAGCGGTGGAATGTCTGAGCAAAGATGCCGACACCCTCTTTACCTTCATGGACTACCCAGCTGCCCATTGGCTTCACCTGCGCACCACCAATGCCATTGAATCCACTTTTGCCACCGTTAAGGCCCGTACTCGAAAAACGAAGGGCGCTGGGTCGCGTGACGCCGGCCTGGCTATGGCCTTCAAGCTGCTCACTCAGGCCGAAAGGCGTTGGCGGCGGGTCAATTCGCCCCACCTGGTCGCACTCGTTGCGACCGGTGTCAAGTTCCCGAACGGTAAGACGCGCATTCTGCCGGACTTGCCATCTGATTCTGTTGTTAACCTACAAGTGGACGCTGCCCCTGAATCAGCGATCCACAACATTTGACAATATCTCAAATTTGCATCTGATATCTGATTAGAATGTATTAAAGCACATAACAGAATCACTCCAACGAAATCCACATCATACTTCTGGGATAAAGTCTGGTTAACATCGGGCAATTAGTCTTTTAAGCCAAAAATGCTATGTCTCAGCGCTTAGCCACTATCATTTCCTACACTCATTATCAAGACAACGCATTGCAACCGTTCAACCTTCCTGAACCAGATATTGATGCTCTGGTAACGACCTTAATTGATCCCGATATCGGCAACTTTGACAAGGTAGATACCTTTGTCGATCGTCCTGCTGGCGAAGTCCTTAATTATCTGGCGGGGCTATTCAAATACCGGAAACCCTATGATTTGATATGCGTCTATTATGCCGGTTTAGGCATTATCGATAGGGATGGACAGGTATATTTGGCGACCATAGATTCGGATCCCATTTCCTTGGCTGAATCGGCTATTCCAGCGGCCGAACTAAATGGCTGGATGGATAAAAGCTTCTCGCGCCAGCAGATTCTGATCTTTGATAGTTATTTTTTCAGGAACAATTTTGCTGACGATCAGGCCAAGATGGTGGAGGGTTTGGATCCCGTAGAAGCTTTCCGGGGGAAAGGCTATTGGCGTTTGGTGATCAGCTCCTCTGCGAAAGCGTTACCTCTTCAAAAAGAAAACCTGGTATTGGCAAACTCGACATCCCCTTCGTTCACCGATCTCATCATTCGTGGATTAGAAACCGGTGAGGCTGATGTTGATAAGGACGGTTTGATTGGCTTGAGGGAGCTAGATACTTATCTAAAACAAGAGATGCAAAGACGGAGAATGAGCCAAAAACCGTACCTTTATTCATTCCTGGAAAAGGAAGATTTTGTCCTGGCTAAGGCAGTGACGGTAGCCAGGGACACCCGGCCGATCAAGTGGGACGTACTTTCTGGCGCCATTACATTGCCTATCGCCATCCTCATCATTGGCGGGAAGGCTGATATAATTCTCTCCATCGAAGCGACCGTCATCTTTTTACTATTCTACGCGGTGCTGTATCGTTATGGTGACTAATGGTCCTGCACCGGTTAATTGGAGAAAGAACAGATGCCGATTGCAAAACTAATCCCCGGCTATCGCCGGTCTGAAAAGCCTGACTCGACGACTTTAGTAGGCGTCGAACCATCGGACGAAGTAAGTCAACAACCTGGTGTACTTTGGATAGGCTGCTCTGATTCTCGGGTCATTCCCGAACATATCGCCAATGTAGGACCGGGAGAGATATTCGTCATTCGCAATGTGGCCAACATCGTGCCGCCTTACGGGACGGCCGACGAGACAGTAGGTGCGGCCATCGAATATGCGGTTATTGATTTACGAGTGCCCCATATCGTGATTTGCGGCCATACTGATTGTGGTGGCATCAAGGCGTTGGACAAATCGATCGATATGGCTAGGCGGCCATATTTAGCCCGGTGGTTGGAATGGGCACGTCCAGCGCGCAACCAGGTAGTGGTAGCTGGTATAACGGGTTCAGACCGCCATCAAGAGATGGTGAGAGCCAATATATTATTGCAGACGGAAAATTTAAGAAGCTACCCTTGTGTGCGGGATGCTCAAAATAACGGTCACCTGAATTTGCATGCCTGGATGTATGATTTAAAAAGTGGAGAGCTTTCAAGATATGATGCTAGTTCAAGCCTATGGGAGGTTGTCATAGTCTAAAAAAAGCGAAATGGAGGATAAAGACAGTTTTTATTGAATTCCATAAGAATTCGCTACCAACTGTCAAAAAACTGCCAACTATTTGCTTTCAGGCTACAATTCGTCCTCGTCTAGCAAAATTTGGCTGATTGACACCTGTTATCCCAATTATGTTTAATGGAGCTGAAATATGGCTGTTCCAAATCTAAGTGAAGCGCTGGCCAAAGTGCTGATCGACGATGCATGGGCCGATGGTAAGCTAGCCCAAGAGGAAATGGAAAACCTGAAAGACATTCTCTTTCGTTATTGTAGTGCTTTTAGAGATGAGACAGATGGCGTGCCTGCCTTGGAATGGACCAAGGTCGAGAGTATATCGAGTCTCCAGTGAGTGCGGCTGACTCGCGAGTTCATCGATATGACGACCGCCTGCGGCTGACTCGCGAGTTCATCGATATGACGACCGCCAGCGATCGGGCTCAGTTTCTGGATCTTCTTTTTGCAGTAGCGAATGCTGATGGTTTTTTCTCTGAAGAGGAATTCGTTGAAATTCAACGCATCGGCCGAAACTTCATGCTGAGCAGCCAAACAGTATATGAAGCCAAGATGAAGATCCCTCGAGAACAAAGAGCCAAGTAAACCACAATTAACTGGACCAAGAAAAAGCTTCGTGGTGGAGGAAATCCTTAGATGGCCAGTGAAATCAAATCGGTCAGCAACCCCGGCTTAAGCCTGAATCTATTGGGCCAAAAAGACTTGGCGCGCCTGCATACAGCCACTCTGGAAGTGATCGAACGTACAGGCGTTCGATTTCCATCTCCCAAAGCTCTGGATATCTGGGAAGCGCACGGCGCTAAAGTGGACCGGAACACACAAATCGTCAAGGTCCCAGGCCATCTCATTGAAGGAGCACTTGAACAGGCTCCTCCTATTTACACATTGGCCGCTCGTGACCAGGCTCAGGACTTGCCACTGGATGGTAACCATGTTTATGTAGGTACTGATGGCTGTGGCGTCCAAGTAATCGACCTGTATGATGGCCAAAGGCGGCCTTCTTGTTTGCAAGATCAGGCTGATATTGCCAGAGTTGCCGATTATCTCGACGAAGTAGCGTTTCATTGGATCGCCGTTTCGGCCCAGGATTATCCGGCCGAAACTCGCAGCCTGCATGAACTCCGTGTCACGTGGGAGAATTCGACCAAACACGTACAAACAGAAAGCATATACACCGAAGCTGAAGCACGGGCAGCCGTTGAGATGGCCGTTGCCATTGCCGGGGATCGTGAGATTTTACGCCATCGGCCGGTACTCTCCATCATGCAATGCACCTTGCCGCCCCTTGGCCAGGATGGCGGGAGCCTGGAAGCAGCCTTAATCGCGGCCGAAGCTGGATTGCCGGTCGGTTTCATGACCATGACCTCAAGCGCCTCTACCGCTCCTGCAACCTTGGCTGGCAATTTAGTGGTGGGCAACGCAGAAGTGATCAGCGCCCTGGCCCTCATCCAATTGGCATTTCCCGGGGCACCTGTTTTTTATGCAGCTGCTCAAACTGCCACAGACATCCGGAGTGGAGCTTATACTGGCGGCGGTCCTGAGGATTTTCTTTTTGGAGCTGCCACTAATTCCCTGGCCGATTATTACAATGTGCCTCTATCGATGGGTTCTTTCGCGACCGGTGCCAAAGAACCAAACTGGCAGGCCGGCATTGACAATATCATGTCGACGTTTATGGCTTCTATTGCCATGTCAGATATGTTATTAGGCGTCGGCCTCTTGAATGGTAGCCGGATATGGTCTTACGCTCAAATGCTTATGGATTGCGAGATCTTTGATCTGGTCAGGCATATGATGCACGGCATTGAGATAACCGACGAAACGCTAGCTTTGGAGGTGGTCGATGCTGTTGGTCCGGGCAACCATTTTCTGGGTCAAAAGCACACTCGAAAACACATGCGAGAACTATGGTTGCCTAAGTACATGGATCGTCGTCCATATAGCGAGTGGGCGGAAAAGCAGGATGGCGCCGTAGACTGGGCGACAGAAGAGGCGAAACGAATTCTCGAAACTCACCAACCAGAAACATTAGATCGCCATCTATCGGCCGAACTACAGAAGATCATCTCATCGGTTGAACTGGCATAAATTGAAGTTCGCCCATGCAAAATAGATTTGAGCTTTTACCGGCTAAATTGGTTGCGCAGGTCCTTGACGAAGCCTTCCAGTTACTTGACTCCCCTGGCGTCAAGGTTCTCGCTTCCGAAGCCAGAGAACTTCTGGCCGAAGCTGGAGCCATAATTGACCCGGTCAATCAGATAGCCCACATTCCAGAGAGCGTTGCCCGGGAGGCTCTTTCGACCGTACCAGACCTTTTCCATCTCTACGACAGGATAGGAAAACAAGTCGTGCAATATGGGGGGGATGCCGTTCACTTTGATCCCGGATCGTCTGGGATTAACGTCCTTGATTCTGAGACAAACAAACACCGGCCGGCGTATACCCACGATCTGGTGCAGCTGATTCAAGTCGCCGAGATGCTGCCCCAGTATGATGCTCAGTCGACGGCCGTCGTCTGTGCGGAAGTACCAAAAACCATCGGGGATATTTACCGATTGTATCTGGTGCTCCTCTTCTCGGCTAAACCCATCGTGACTGGCTCATTCTCGGTCGATACGACCAGCTTGATGTTTGACATGTTAGCCCTCGTCGCCGGCGGCCGGGAAGCCTTGGCCCAAAGGCCTCTGGCTATTTTCGACGTGTGTCCTTCCCCACCGCTCACCTGGACTGAGTTCGGGGCACAAAATTTGATCGACTTAGCCAAAGCGGGTGTGCCAGCCGAGATCGTCTCAATGCCTCTTGCCGGTGCAGCTGCACCTGTGACCTTGTTAGGGTCGGTGGTCCAGCATGCAGCCGAGACAATTAGCGGCATCACCATTCACCAATTGGCCAGGCCGGGTTCGCCTATCGTTTGGGGTGGTGCACCTGCTGTCTTTGAAATGAGGCACGGAACGACACCTATGGGTGCCATTGAAACGGCTATGCTTGAAGTCTGTAACGCCCAGATTGGTAAATCATTGGGCTTGCCCACTCATGGATATCTAGGGGCGAGCGATGCCAAGATCGTCGATGCCCAGGCCGGTCTGGAGAGCGGCATAACTGCTCTTTTAGGTGCTATGGCTGGCATCAATATGATTTCAGGGGCCGGCATGCTCGATTTCCTCGCCTGTCAAAGTGCTGAAAAGTTGGTCGTCGACGCCGAAGCCATTGGGATGGCAAAGCGCCTGCTTGAAGGCGTGCAAGTACGCACCGATACGCTAGCCACGGAGTTGTTTGTCGGAATCGATTTTAGAGCAGATTTCTTGAGACAAAAGATCACGCGCCAGTTATTCGCAACAGAACAGCATTTATCATCTCCGGTCATTGATCGTTCCAGCTTGAGAACCTGGCAGGAAGAAGGTCAACCGGACACATATGATAGGGCGAAGAAGCGGGTCGAACAACTCTTAGAGAAATATGAACGGCCATCCACGGCGGTCGAATTAGAAGGAGAACTTCAAGTGATGATGGCCAAAATAGCCATCAATGCCGGTATGGACACCTTGCCTGAATTGCCTTAATTTTTATGTATAGAAATGTTTTTAGGACTACCGTCATCTTGGCGGCAATAAGACTTAAGTAGACACTTGAACTCCCTTGGTTATGATTTAAGTTAATTCTTCTGCATGATGGAACAGCACTTAAGTAAATTGTTGACAGAAAATACCGGCGGCGAAAGGCATCGAGGAAGAACGCTTGATAACCTGCTGATTAGGCGACTGGTTTACCGGATGTCATCCCTTTATACCCCTAAATCAATCTTCCTATTTGGGTTTATCTTGATTTCTCTCGGATTACTTTTTGGCTGTGAACGCCCGGATCCTAATGATTCAATTATTCAGATGCCGGCCGACACGGCAACCCCTATGCCGACTCCTTCAGCTTTGCCAACCCAGACCTCTGTTCAAGTATATGTTGTCGTCGTCACGCCAACACCGGATGTCTCTCAATCTACAAAGTCCCATCGACCCTTTTCTATTACGATAAATAAATCCGCTATCGCCGTTGCCTCGCCTAAACCCTTAGTTACGACGAAAGAGCCCACTCCGATACCGGCAGATTATTATCAGGGTTGGGCGTGGTCCGATAGCTTAAAAGATGATCGTGACCAGATGAGAGTAGTTATATCAGGTCTAACGCTACGAGACCGGCCAGCACAAGATGGTCGCGTGGTCGGCGTTGTCTTTGGCTTGGTCGATGTCTCCGTCGTCGGCCGGGAAAAATGCGGGTACACGCCAATTTTGGTTCACGCAGACGACTTGATCACCAAGACGACCCCGCACCCAGAAGTATTGCCGCCTGAACCTTTACCGACCGAACCCCCGCTATTTACGCCCTTACCGGTTCCTACCGCTAGATTCACCAATGGTTGGGCTTATACAGATGAGCTAACCTTGCTTGGGCAAACGGCTATTAGCGGACCGTTAGGCATCAATCTACGCTCGGATCCTTGCCGTGCCGCCCCCAATCTGGGGTTTGTTCCTGCGGGTTCAGACATGATTGTTACTGGCCCGCCAGGAATAGAATATACGGCCGTGCAGGTGAGTAATGATATACTTCAGCCGCCGTTAAACCTTGCCGAACTCTCTTCTACGAACGAAAATTAAACCTTAGATATGAGCCCTGAGCATCTGTTGCCAGAGACATCGCCGATCCCCGAAAATTCGCTTGACCCACTGACAACTGCCTTCTCCTCCCCATCGCCAATACCGGTTATGATGTCAATCCCGATAATGCCTTAATTAATGATGCTAATTCCGACTGAGGCTAAATATCCCCCGTTTTTCTTTTCGTTTAGTAGCGCTGAATAATTCCAATCGTGTATTTACCCGCAACCAGGCTTCACTGGGGGAAGGTGGGGGGATTAACTGGTGCGATTCCTTACTCAAACGAAAGGCAAAATCTTCAATCTGAACAGATACCGGATCTTCAGGATAGCTTTGCAACAACGGTATGCCACTATTGATTGCGCTAACAAAACGTTTTGGCGAATAGGGCAGAATCAACGAGATTGGATGGTGGAGTGCTTCCTCGATCTGTTTAGCCGATAGCGTACTGTAGGCTAATGGTGTATTTAAGATCAATTTGATCTTTTCATTATCAAAACCCAGTTCTTCGTACGTGCTTAGGGTCACCGAGGCGGCTCGAATAGAAACCAAATCAGGGGCTAACAGAAGCAAAATCGTGTCGGCAGCTTCCAGAGTATCTAGTGTAATGTTACTGAAGTCGTGGGGTAGGTCGGCAAGCATATATTCGTACCGAGGTTTAAGCATGACCACTGCCCTCTTAAGAAGATCGTTGCCGACCTCTTCAGCATCAATCGGGTCTTTTGGCGCGGCAATAAAGTGCAATCCACTTTCGTGCCGGTTCATGATACCTTCTAAGGCATCTAAGTCGTAGGCTCCTTCTTCATATGTGGTCAGGTCGCTCCAGGAGCGCCGGATGGGTTCATTCAACATGACCGCAACCTGTCCGGCCGCCATCACCATATCCATCAAAAGCACGGGTGTTTGCCACAAGCTGGCAAGACCATAAGCCAGGTTAACCGACATAGTAGAACATCCGATGCCGCCACGCAAGCTGTGGACGGCGATCATGCGAGCGTCGTCGACAGTCTTCAAGGTTTGTGTCTTAGCCGCTTTGAAGGCTTCAGCACGGCGCAGAAGGGCGGCTAGCCGGGCGGCCAACTCGTCTACTTCGAATGGTTTGGTTAAAAAATCATCTGCCCCAGCATTGAAAGCGTCCAATTTGTCCCCCAGTTCAGAAGCCCCGGTGAGGATGACAATGGGAATATGAGCGAAGGCGGGTTCTCGTCTTAAGCGACGGGCAATTTCAAAGCCGTCGATATCAGGCATCATCTTATCTAGCACGATGATGTCTGGCACTTCGGCTTGAACCTGGTTAAGGCCTTCCGTACCTGTTGTGGCCGTAAAAACCTCATAACCCTTTGGCCTTAAAGCTCGCTGGACGAGCTTTAATATGCCAGGATCATCATCAACTATCAGGACACGAGGCATCTGTTTCTCCTTGTTTGCGATAGCAAAACTTGGAACTGGTCGATCACAGCTATCCCCAGAGCTGCGCAGAGAGACCGGAAATTATCCGGCGGACTTTTCATGTATTTATCAATCCTACCCTCGAGTAACATACATGGCAACTTTAACCAAACGACGATGACCTCCTAGAGACTCGACTAATTATCTGAATTTATCCTAGGAATTTCTTACTATTCATGCTCGATGGCGTTGGCAATTTGTATTTGGGTGCTTGAATATTCAACCATTTTCTTTTGACAGATTGAGCAGCCCATTGTACATTTTTGCTGTGGAAGATCGATCATGAAGCGATCGCCAGAGCTCATTATCTTGGCTTAAGGAATCGCTGGAGCCGATGCAAATATAAACGCTATAGGAGATGCGCCCGATATGTCTTTTATAAATATTCAAGTACCTGCTGGAGAGAAGATTACTTTTACTGAGGGAAAGTTAAATGTGCCCGATAATCCCATCGTGGCCTACATTATGGGCGATGGAATTGGGATTGACATCACCCCGGCATCCATGAGGGTTTGGGATGCGGCCGTAGAAAAATCCTACGGGGGTAAGCGTAAGATCGCCTGGATGGAGATCTTTGCCGGCGAAAAGGCCAATGAGCTTTACGGGACATATATGCCTGGCGAGACTTTCGACGCCATGCGCGAATTCGTGGTTGGCATCAAAGGTCCTCTGACGACGCCCATCGGCGGAGGTTTTCGCAGCCTGAACGTGACTTTGCGCCAAGTGCTTGACCTTTATGCGTGTGTCCGTCCGGTTCGTTACATAGCCGGAACGCCTAGCCCGATGGCCCATCCAGAGAAGATGAAGATCGTCATTTTCCGGGAGAATACAGAAGACGTTTATGCCGGTATCGAATGGCCAGCCGATTCAGATGAAGCACGGCGCCTGGTTGAATTTATGAATGAGGAACTGGGCAAAAGCATTAACGTGCATGCGGCGATTGGCATAAAACCTGTGACAGAATTTGGCACCAAGCGGCTTGTGCGCCAGGCTCTAAAATACGCCATCGACCGGGGCCGGAGTAGCGTTACGCTGGTGCATAAGGGAAATATCATGAAGTTCACCGAGGGCGCCTTTAAAAATTGGGGGTATGAGCTGGCGGCCGAGGAGTTTGGCGACCAGACGATATCCGAGGCCGATCTGTGGGACCGGTACGGAGGTGAAATACCCCCTGGCAAAATCGTCGTCAAGGATCGTATTGCCGATAATATGTTGCAACAGTTATTAACACGAACTGATGAATATGATGTTATCGCCACACTAAACCTTAATGGCGACTATATGAGCGATGCAGCTGCAGCCCAGGTTGGCGGGTTGGGTATGGCCCCAGGAGGCAATATCGGCGATGGGGTGGCCTTGTTTGAGGCCACTCATGGAACAGCACCTAAATATGCGGGGCAGGACAAAGTCAATCCTGGTAGCCTCATCCTCAGTGGTGTGATGATGTTGGAGTACATGGGTTGGCAAGAGGCGGCCGACTTGGTGACGGAGGCGATGACCAGGACGATCCAGGCTAAGACCGTCACTTATGACCTGCATCGCCAGATGGATGGGGCCACCAAGTTGAGCACCTCTCAATTCGCCGATGCCATCATTAGGAACATGTAAGTCCTGTTTATTTAGCAGATGAGCCTTGAATAATCATCCCACGTGAAACAAGGATAAACTCGTCCACACCAATAATTCTTTCTGCCCATTGTGTCTTTTCGGTGATACGTAGCGGAAATTGAAGAGGCCAAGATATGCCGAGCGCCAGAGGTAGCGAGCCGGTCAAAGTCCTGACCATCGCTGGGTCGGACAGCGGGGGAGCGGCCGGCTTACAAGCAGATCTAAAAACATTCACCGCCTTGGGCGTTTATGGCATGAGCGCGGTTACGGCCGTTACCGCCCAAAACAGCCTACGTGTTGAAAGCGTTTATCCCATCCCAACCGAATTCGTGACCGTCCAAATCAAAGCTGTGTTAGCCGATTATGGCGCGGCTTCCATTAAAACCGGATTCATCGGGCGGGCCGAAACCATTCAATCTTTAGCCATCGATTTGGAGCGATATAAGCGTGAAGTGCAATGTTATCTTGTGGTTGATCCGGTGCTTGTCGACCACAAAGGCAAGAACATGTTTCCCGCGAGCGTCGCAACGGCTTACGCCGAGTACCTGTTGCCACTGGCCGACTTGGTCACGCCGAACCTGGCCGAGGCGACGTTGTTTACTGACTTGCCGGTTACAAGCCTGGCCACAATGGAAACAGTTGCGAGGCGTATCCATGCCTTGGGTTCGCATTGGGTATTGGTGAAGGGCGCTCGATCAGGCTCCAAAGTGGTCGATCTGCTATTTGATGGTCGAGAAGCACGCCTTTTACAATCTCCGTTTGTCGACAGCCCTAATACCCATGGCAGCGGCGACACATTATCGGCCGCGGTTTGTGCTTTTTTGGCTCAAGGTTTATCCATGGTAGAAGCAGTCAGGCAAGCCCGCGAGTTCACTTTGTCCGCCATTCGGGGAGCTATCCATTGGCAATTAGGTGGTGGACACGGGCCCCTGAATCATTTATAGGTAGCCGTTTAAAATTGTTCTAAGAACCTCAGTGCCACTTGGTTGAACGATTTGCCCCCCTGTTCCCCGCAAAATTTCGAGAAGATTCCACAAATTTATAACGATCAACACCTAAATATATTTACATTTGCCTACCAATTATGTAAAGGGTGCATCAAATTGTTTTCACGTTGCTCTGTTATTACGGTACTGGAGTACCGCGTTATTCGTGCAGTATCCGAGAGTGACGTATAAATCGAGGTAATAGGCTGCTTTGTTTTACCATAAGATCGTGGGTATGCATCGCAATTGCCAGCTTCTCGATGAGTGGAAAGAGGGACAAAGTGTATAAAAAGGAGATCCATGGAAAGCGACTGTTGGTCATTGACGACGAGTCGCAAATGTGCTATCTGCTCAAACTAATTTTTGGGGGCGCTGGGGCAGAAGTTTATACGGTTACGGACGGCAAGCAAGGTCTAAAAGCGCTGGTTGAGCAACGGCCTGACCTGATATTGCTTGACATCATGATGCCGGGTATGGATGGATTAGAGACGTGTCGCCAGATCCGTCAGATATCAAGTGTGCCGGTGATCATGCTAACCGTCCTAAGTAGGGAGGAGGATGTCGTTCGGGGTCTACGGGCCGGGGCTGACGATTACGTGACCAAGCCTTTCGATCGTGATTTCCTGATCGACCGGGTTGCCGCCGCTTTACGCAGGGTGGTCATAAACAATCGAAGTTCATCACTTTCACCTTATCAAGATGATTATCTGACCATTGATCCTATTCACAGGCAGGTAGCGATCCGCGGGGAACCGGTTCAACTTAGCTACACAGAGTTCAGGCTTTTATCGTATCTTATCCGTCACGCCGATAAGGAAAGGACTTACAACCAGATCTTGAAGTATGTTTGGGGAGAAATCGCCGTCAATAATAGCTTTTATGTGCATTCTTACATATGGCGTCTGCGCAAGAAACTGGAGGAGGACCCGGCCAGTCCGACGTATCTCGTTTCCGGACAGACGAATAGCTATCGATTTGTGAAACGATAGAAAACCCATCGAGATGATAGTGGTGGGGGAACCTGCCCAAACTTGGTTCAAATACTCATTTTTGTGTGGGGACCTTTAAACAAAAAATTAATTTTCATTGTGGTCATCACAACCGATACTTGCCCATGAGCATAGCCTATGCTATTCTTTACGTTCAGAACGTTTTGAAAGCAGGGATAACAATGCATGAGAATCTGGAAGCTGTACAAGATAGCACTGTAGCGGGTCTCGGCCGTCTGGCAGGATTCTTTGGCTTCAGCGACGTCATGGGCCGTCTCTATGGCACTTTGCTATTGAGCCCGGAACCATTGTCTTTAGATGAACTGGCTGAGGGACTGCGAATTAGCAAGGGCTCGGTTAGCATGAATATGCGCTCTTTGGAGCGATGGGGAATGGCGAAGGAAGTCTGGGTCAGGGGGGAACGCAAGAAATATTACACGGCCGAGTCAGATCTTTGGACCGTGATTCGCAATGTGCTTAGTGGTCGCGAAATGCGGGAAGTCCAATTGGCCTTGCAAGTACTCGAGGAAAGCGTTGAGAAGCTGAAAGCGGCCGAAGACGAACTACCACCTGAAGAACGCGAGCTGGCAGTCTATGTACTGCAGCGAATTGCCGAGCTTCAAGCTTTCTTTCAACTCTCCCAGATGGTTCTTGAGACTTTTGTGGCTTCAAGTGATGAAATTGACTACGAAGACATCAGAAAATTCGTTCCCGGTTAAAGTTATCCTAACGAGAACCTAAATCTCTGTGGCCACCCGCAACCCTCAACTCTTTTCTTATTTCTATAGACATTGAACGACCTCAACATTATCTGGCGCCCTGCAAAAATTGCTATCGGTTCAACAAATCCGGTTAAAGTAAATGCAGTTCGGTCGGTCACCCAGAGTATCTGGCCATCCGCTGAATTGTTGTCCGTCGATGTAACTTCTGGCGTTAGAGTGATGCCGATGAGCGATATGGAGTGTTTGGCAGGAGCACGGAATCGAGCCAGAGCTGCTAGGAGAGCTACTGGTGCTAACCTTGGTATTGGCTTGGAGGGCGGTGTCAATCCTGAGCCGGCTGGATTGATGTTGTTAGGCTGGGTTGTTGCCGAGGATGAGATAGGACGGGAGGGAATAGGCGGAGGAGCTCGACTGCCATTACCTGAAAATATCGCCAAACGTATATTGGGCGGAGAAGAGCTAGGTCCGATCATGGATCAATTGCTTGGCCAGAATGACGTCAAGCAGAAAGGCGGTGCAGTGGGAGCCCTCACTGGTGGTCTCGTCCTGCGAAGGGAGACGTTCGCCATCGCCGTGGCTTATGCCTTGGCTCCCTTTATTTCTCCGGATTTTTACCAGGTTTGACCATAATAGCACATGTGTGCTAAACTTTTTGCTTGATGACCCATGGCACTTGAATTCGAAAAAATTACGGAAGATGTTGAAGAAATGGTTCGGAGCACTCGCCAACACCAGCAAGAACGAGAGGTGCTGTTGGAGGAGTTCCTGGAGAAATTACGCACCCATGCCACCGACTGGGAAAGGCTTGAGTATTGCCTCAACCTGGTAAGAAAGAAAGCAGATAGGAAGAAACTTCGAGCTGCCCGGCCGTTAAACATCCTGGAACCATTGAATGTGGCCGTCGATCCACCACCATTGCCCCCGCAAGGCACGATCATTGCCAGTGATGGCTCTCAAATATTACCAGACCATCACGCGCCTTATCTGTACTCTTTGATTAATGTTGGCGTCATCATCTATTTTCATAGTTCGGACAAGACTCCAGTCCAACTTACATTGGCCAATCTTGATTACCCAGGAAGAGAGTCTTTTAGTTCCCATCCCGTGCCGGTGACTCAATTCTCCGATAACGGCGCACTTGTCAGCCTTCGCCGGGATAGAGCTGAAATCGAAACACTAGCCAGGATGGTACTGGAGTATCGCGATCAGAAACGGCCAATATTGGCCTTGCTCGATCAGCGACTGCTATATTGGCCGGTTGTGGGAGCCGTCGATGGTGACGGCACCAAGGAAATGGTATTGCAGGCCTGGCAAGAGGCGATGACTGCTATTCGAGAAAGCGATGGCCTGCTGGCCGGATATATCGTCCGTCCGAGAAAACAATCGGTTCTCACCCTTTTAAGGTCATTAGAGGTTGAGGAAGCAGGTTTTGATATTCAAAGTCTCATGGAGCGAGATGGTAATTTCGGCTTGAACGACGCCATGATGTTTGCTCGGATCTTGAGACCTGGACAGCGAAGCAAAGTATTCGTTGATGTGTCACAGCACAATGACGATTTTCGCCAGACCGATCTACACAACGAGGTGTGCTTCTTTTACCTGAATCCCGGCCATCCAGACTGGCAAATAGCCCGGGTAGATTTGCCCTTGTGGGTTGCTCGGGATCCTGATGTCGTGAATTCAGTTCACGCCCTTATTTATGATCAATGCCAGATTCTAGGCAACTATCCTTACGTCCTGGCCCGGGCCGACGAGATCGCCGTCATCGGCCGTCGAGACCAGGAGAATCTGAACCTGATGATAGAAAACGCCATGCAGCGCCAAGGCATCACCGCTGCACCGACGGCAAAACAGAGTAGCAAGGATATCGCGCGGGCCGGACGGAAGCGGCATGAGATATGAAGATGAAAGAGAACATTGAAGAGCTCAATTCAGCATTATCACCAGTAGATCGATTGGCGGTCGAGAATATAGGAATTGGACGCGTTTTGCGCGCCAACACGGCCGGTTTTGCCGTGGGCTGTCGCGTAGGCCAGCTCTCGGAACCCAGTTTTGGCAGTTTGGTCAAAGCTCAGCCGGTGGAAGAACGGGAGGCTATCTACGGCCTCATTTATGACATGCATATCGATGACGATCCTCTGGTACGCCGGTTGGTGATGGCAGAAGATCCGCGGCCGTCGGTGATCGAGGACCAACGCAATAACCGCTTATTGCCAGTTGAGATGAGTGTCCTGACCGTCGGTTACCGGTTAGGTGGCACGATATTTCATGGCTTGCCACCTCGCCCGCCTCTGAACCTGGATCCGGTTTATTTATGCCGGGAAAGTACTGAGATCCGGGAATTCACCGAGCAAACGGGCTATCTGCGGCTGATCCTGAGGGCGGCCGGAGACAATGTGCCGGTCGATCAACTTTTGGTGGCTCATCTTCGGCAAATATATCTGCTTCGTGGTGAGGATTTGGTTTGGGCCAAAAGCATCATTCAAGAGCTCATCGAGCTTCTACGAAACGATTATGATTTGCTGGTGCCAATCCTGGAAGCCTTAAACACGACGATGCCGGAATTGGGGGCTGGGGATCAGGGATTAGGGGTTGATGATGTCTGAATCTCTTCCAATAGGCTATGTGATTGGAGGTGGATTACGGGAAGGATTCCGCATCCGGCTGACAGTTCCGGCCGATGTCGTACAGGAAGGCAGCTTCGTCGTCTGTGAAAGCGGCCGCTACCGATACTATGGCCTGGTAATCGACCTCCAGTTAGGGTCCACAGACCCCCGTTTCGCCGACGAGCAAGGCGGCCGTCTGGGAACAGTTTTCTCCCAGGAGTTGATCGGCAAGACCCTCTATACCACGCTGGTTATGTACCCTACCCTCATCATGGATACGGGACCTGAGTTTGGTACGCTGGAGCGAGCTTCGTGGGAGGACCAGGTCGAGCGTGGACAGGAAAATCCAGGACCAAAACCGGTGAAGACGGTGCCTGCCCACCGGGCAGCCGTGCGCCTGGCCGGTGAGGCCGATGTGGCCGAGATCTTTGGCCAGGCCGGCAGGGGTATGTTTACCCTCGGCCGGACCATCGAGCAAGATTACCCGGTAAGATTGGATTTAGCTAAATTCGTCCAACGTTCCAGTGGCATCTTCGGGGCGACAGGTACCGGTAAAAGTTTTCTCACCCGTATGGTTCTGGCTGGCTTGATGCGTGAGGACGTGGCTGCGGCCCTGATTTTTGATATGCACAACGAATATGGCTTTGACGACCTTGACGCCGACGAAGAGAAGACGGTTCGTGGCCTGCAGTCGTTATTTGGCCCCCGGGTGCAGGTGGCTGCCTTAGGTCGAGGGGCTTTGGTGCGTAGCCACACCCCTGATTTTACCCTTGAGCTAGCCTTGAGTGACTTCGAGACCAGCGACATTCGTCTGCTGGCCGATACGTTGAATCTCACCGACACGGCCGATGTCACCTTGAATGCCCTCGTTCGATCCTTTGGGGACCGTCACTGGTTTGCCGAATTCATGAAATTGGAACCAGGCGCCGTGGATGTGGATCCGGAATCAGGTAAAACATTTCCGACTGAGAATTCCGTAGCCGCCTGGGCTCGGGCCAATAACGTACACGAGAAAGCGGCTGAAGCCTTACACCGCCGGTTGGCCCGGATCTATGACCGGCCTTACGTCGTCGAACGTCCAGCGACCGATGCCGTAGCGGCAATTGTCGACAAATTGGAAAACGGCCGGCATGTAATTTTAAGTTTCGGTGAATACGACTATGAATTGGATTATCTGCTCGTTTCTAACATTTTAACCCGCCGTATCCGCCAAAAGTGGGTGACCAAGACGGAGGCCTTTAAGAGCAAGAGAGGTCCGGCACCAAAAGCTTTGGTCATCGCCATCGAGGAAGCCCACAAACTATTGAATCCCCAGGTTTCGGGACAGACCGCATTCGGTACCATCGCCCGGGAGATGCGTAAATACTTTGTTACATTACTGGTAGTAGACCAGCGGCCTTCCGGCATCGACGACGAAGTCATGTCCCAATTAGGCACGCGCATCACTGGCTGGCTGGGCGATGAAGACGATATACGCGCTGTCTTGACCGGACTGGCCGGCCGGGAACAGTTACGGGGGATGCTGGCCCGCCTGCAAGAAAAGGAAGAGGTCCTGGTATTGGGTTGGGGTGTTAAAATGCCCATCCCCATTAAGTCGCGCCGCTATGACGAGGCTTTCTATGCCGAGATAAAAAGCAGCAAGTCGGCCAGAATGAGTAAGGACGGCGGCGACTTTACATTGGACGAACTGAATGAGATGTTTGGATTGGGTACTTAATAAGTGAGAGCGATAACTCCCACCACGGCTCGTCGCTTGGCCATTACCCGCCAACGTTTGGCCGGACCACGGCCGGCACCTGACGCCCAAGGCGTGATGGAGATCTTCCACGACCTGGGCTGCGTGCAAATCGATCCCATCCGGGCAGTCGAACGTACCCAGTGGCTAGTTTTGTGGAGCCGTTTGGGCCATTTCGAGCCGGCCGATCTCGACGCTCTTTTATGGGATAAGCGACAGCTTTTTGAATACTGGGCTCACTGCGCATCCATCGTCATGACCGCCGATTATCCCATCTACCGCCTGCACATGCGGGATTGGCTGGTGGGCGATAAGCCCTGGATGAAGCGTTTTCGGAAGTGGTTGGACGACAACCAGGATTTACAACACTATATCTTGGGCGAACTAGGCCAGAATGGGGCCCTTACCTCTCGTGATTTTAAGGATAGATCCGACCGGACCTGGGAGTCTAGCGGTTGGACCACTGGCCAGAATGTGACCCAGATGCTCAACGGCTTATGGCGCCTGGGGCAGATCATGGTCAGCGGCCGAAAAGGCCTGACTAAATACTGGGACCTATCGGAACGTTGTTTGCCCGAATGGACGCCGGGCGATGAGCTCGATTGGCCAGAAGCCGTCCGGCGAGCTGCTCAACGATCACTGCGGGCTTTGGGTGTAGCTCGCCCGGCTCATATCGTAGAACATTTCACCCGCGGCCGGTATCCTGAACTGCAAATTGTCCTGGATCAATTAGAAGCAGAAGGCCAGGTTATCCAGGTGCAAATAAATGAGGATGGCCAGACATGGCCGGGCAACTGGTATATACACGCCGAAGATATATCCTTGCTGGATCAATTGGAAGAAGGGGAGTGGCAACCTCGAACCACCCTTTTGTCCCCCTTTGATAATCTCATCTGCGACCGGGAGCGCACTGAAGAGCTCTTCGATTTTAATTTTCGCATAGAAATCTACGTCCCTAAAGCCAAACGCCAGTACGGCTATTATGTGATGCCCATCTTGCATGGTGATAAGCTGATTGGCCGCCTTGATCCCAAGATGGATCGAAAAAAGATGCAATTGCAGATAAACGC
>Ga0111142_1099_pt1 | contig 19170 bp, 19 predicted proteins | sample DeeMarSeWOR28_12_FD_80398 | JGI IMG/M metagenome (GOLD analysis project Ga0111142, IMG submission 80398) | Anaerolineae bacterium SG8_19 | reverse complement strand
TTCTCAGGTTTCGGGATGCCAGTCGCTTGGTCCCAACCCCGGAGCCGGTAATAGGCGTCTTTCATCATCTCCAACGTGTCTGAATTTATCAACATTCCCTCGGCCGGCCCTGCTGGCAATGGTTCTTCCATCAAACGTCTGGGTAAGGTATCATTCTCTCTCGTAATTCCTTCCCTGACGCAAAAGGCGCGGATGAGGTTGTATATGCGCTCGCCACTTTTTCTGTACTCTTCCACGCCAAACTCCCAACCGGTGGCCCTGGCGATGAGGTTGGAAATATCCTCGACCGTCAGCAGAATGCCCATGAACTTACAACCACCGACCGCATCCATAACGGTGAGGGCATCCTCCAGATTGACTAGCACCTTGACCTCTTCCGGATCGGCGACGAATGGATCCTTGATGCTGCTCTCATCCACCAGCAGGAAAGGCACGTCGATGAAGGTCGGTCCCTGCAAGTAGCCGGTCATATGATCCCCGCCCCGGTTGGCAGTCACATAGCCCAGGCCGGTGATCTTCGCCGCCCGGGGATCATAGGCTGGAAGTTCTAACCCCTTGACGTGCATGGCGAATTGGGCCGAGTTTTGACCTAGTCTCTGTGACATGGCTTTGGTCCCTTCGGCCAACAAGTCGCCGATCCCTTCTCTCCTGGCTATTTTTCCTACCAGATCCACCACGAGATCGTCATCTCCGAACGAGATCGTTAAGCCCCCCGTTTGCTCATCGGTGAGGATCCCTCGCTCAAAACATTCCATGGCAAAGGCGATGGTGGATCCGGTACTGATGGTGTCGAGGCCGTATTCGTTGCAGCGGTAATTGGCCATGGTGATGGCATTCATGTCCGAAACGCCGCACATGGCACCAAACATATTGGTCGTTTCATATTCAGGTCCTTCCCCACTATATCCTTTCCATTTCCCATCCTGGATCTCAGTCCCCCGGCCGCAGGCGATGGGGCAGGCAAAACACTTCACCCCTTTGATGAATACCTTGTCAGTCAAGCCCTCGGCATTGACCGCTTCGATGTGTTCAAATTCGCCTAGCTGCCAGTTCCGGGTAGGATAACCTCCCCGCACATTGACCATGTCCGAAACCATATTGGTGCCAAAGGCCTCAAAGCCGACTTTCAGGATCGATTCGTCCAGCAAGTCAAACTGTTGCCTGGCCGTTTCCCTGAAGCCTTCATAGTCCGCCAGGGGGACAGGTTCGTTGCCGGCGCAGGCGATAGCCTTTAGCCGTTTCGACCCCAAAACAGCGCCTAACCCACACCGGCCGGCAGCCCGGTGTTTGTTATTCATGATAGCGGCAAATCGAACGAGGTTTTCTCCGGCCGGGCCGATGGCGGCGACAGTCACTTTATCATCCGAGGCTTCTTGCAAAAGATCTTCTGTTTCCGGGACGGTTTTGCCCCAAAGGTGGTCGGCTTCTCGCAGTTCGGCCATGCCATTAGTGATATTCAAAAACACCGGAACCGGTGAAATGCCTTCGAAGATCAGGCCATCATACCCGCTTCTTTTCAGCGACGGGCCAAAACTCCCGCCCGAATTCGCCTGGCCCCAGATACCAGTTAGCGGCGACATGGATACCACTGAGTACCGGCTGGCGCTGGCCGAGGAAGTGCCTGTCAATGGGCCAGTCATGAAGATCAACGGGTTTGCGGGACTGTATGGATCAACACCTACTGGTATATCCTCATAGAGATACCTGGTTGCCAATCCGCCTCCCCCCACATACTCCTTCGCCCAATCTTCACGCAACGCTTCTTCAGAGATCTTCCCTTCCGTCAGATCGACTTTTAGAATCTTTCCCATAAAACCATATGACATCTCATACCTCCCCACTCTTTACGTACTGAGTGCTCTGCAAAGTAGATTCTTGATAATAGTGCAGCTTTTTTACCCGCTCCGTTTTGCACGACCAGAGTACTTGATCACCGATATGGTCGGTTCTTAGCAGCCAGGGATAAAGGTATAGGTTGGGATAAGAATCCGAAGAATCTTCGGCTCGGCCCAATTTTATTATATATGCCACCCCCATGGTGCACCCACCTTAGTATCGGGCTCTACGCGGCTTCATACCGCCAAAGCTCTACCCGCTCCTATGAACATTATACTCGGAGATGTGCCGCTTTGCTATAGCTTAAAGGCATTGGATTTGATGTTCCCAGGAGCGCTCGCTTGCTGCATACTTTTTAGTACTTGAACGGCGTGACAACTTTGGTCTAACGATGTTGGCAAAGGAGTTCCTGGCCTAATTTCGCATTAATAAGCACAATTTCCTCTCTTATCCGCCCTTGGCCTCACCAGGTGGTCATGGATTCCAGGAAGAGTTGTACCAAGTCCGTTGCCTCGGCCGGCCGGGGCGATAACTCGCTGCATCAGGTCGATGATGGCCCCGGCCAGAAGGTCGCCTGCATCAACCGGCCGTGCCTCTGAGATGTCGACGCCCATCAAGCTGGCGGCGTAGAGGTGGCGTTCTGGATCGGCCGGGGCCGTGAAACGGAACACGGCCGGGGCATTCAGAATGACCGACATGCCGTGGGGGATGAGCGGGTGGTCGGCCGGGTAACCATCGACGAGAAAATCGCGCACCATGCCCGATACGGGATAGGACATACCGTGGGGTAAGTGGACGCCGGCATTTCCGAAACCAATGCCGGCAAAGGCCGCCGCCAGCAGCATTTGCCCGCGTGCCTCGTCGTCGGATGGATCCTCAATGGCCCGGATGAGATTCTGGGAGACCATCTGTATCGCCTTGGCCGCCCAGATGTCACTCAATGGATTGGCGCCCTGGTAGGCTGGACGAAGACCGGGATTTTCGGGCGCTAGCCGGAGATGAAAAGGTAAGGCCGTGAGCGATTCCACGGCGTGACTCAAGACGTCGAGCCCGGTACAGGCTGCTACCATCGGCGGGAGGGTCCGGGTGTTGTCCGGATCCACGATCCCGATCAGGGGCCGCAAAGCGCGGTGAGCGATGCCCGTCTTGGCCTGCATCTCCAGCAGATCGAATATGGCCACACCTGTAGTCTCGCTGCCCGTACCCGCCGTGGTCGGAATGGCGATCAAGGGTTTCAATCGGCCGGGTACAGGGCGACCGTCGCCGATGGGTGGATTGACATAAGACAGAAAATCGGCCGGGTAGGTGGCGTAAAGATTGGCCACCTTGGCTGTGTCCATGCTGGAACCGCCGCCAACAGCCACGAAACCTTCAAATTGACCCTCAGTTGCGAATTGTATGGCGGTCTCCATCGATGCATCGGTCGGTTCTACCCGCACTTGATCAAATAGCACGGCAACAATATCCTTCCTGCGCAAAGATTCCAGCGTATTAGTCACCGGCTCGCTACTGGCTAGACCCGGGTCAGTCACCACCATGACCCGACGTGCGCCTAGCTGCCTCATGTCATGCCCTACTTCCTTTGTAGCACCAGGTCCATATTTGATGCTGGAGGAATCCATGGTAAAGATCGTCTCGAGCGTCATCGTCAACTCCTTTCCTCAAACCCGAGTTATTTGGCTCCCGTTATTTTCAATTTAAGGCTGCAACAAGTTCAGCCATTCCCCATTCACGAGGCCTAAACAATACACGACCCGCGCTTTGTCCCAGGAATTTCCAGCACCATATTCTATTTGGAAGAGGACCGGTCTGGTGGTAAACCACCCGTCTTTGACAGCCTCTGAGATCAACTTATTTTGTGGGGGCAAAGTACGAGCGAGATCAGCATGCCCCGATACCAGCAGATGCTGCACCTGGATGTCCTTCGCCAGGTTGAACAGTTCCTTACCTCGGATAGATCCAGCCTTTAGATTTGCATCCAGTTGGATCTCTGATGTCGCGGTGAACTCGCTGACCGCCTTTGCAAACAAGATTGCCGTTTCTACACAACGCGCCTTTGGCGAACTGACAATCGTCTCGATGACCAGGGTTTCTTCGTCCATTAGTTCCCTGAATTGCTCAGCAGCGCTATTGACCTCTTGCCAGCCTTGCTCTGTCAAGCCCCGAAACGGGTATTTCTTCTTTTCCCGGGCGTCCGCGTGGGTAATGCAGGTGATTAACATAGTAAACCTTCCTTAACGAAGCAGAGGCTTTAGTTCTCGGCCGGGGTGGGGATGTCGTGAGATAGGACCAACGTCTCTTGGCCGTCCCCGGTGACGGTGAACGGTGCCGTCACTTTCACCTGCTCGATGAAGCACAGGCTTTCAGCTTCGTCGTCACAATAATAAATGACCAAATCGCCGGTGAGTTCGGCTTCTCCCTCGCTAAATTCGGCTGGGAATGACAACGGAAACTCGGGTTCGACGATTCGCCGGTCGGCTTCCTCAGCATCGAAGTTTATCCCTTCATTATCGCCAGTCCATTCCATGGAAAAGGGAGCGAATTCGTTGACCTTGTAACCTTCGGGTATGGTTACCTCTAACCTGACGCTGCCTGACCCGGCCGATATTGTCTGCGACTCCAAGGCGATCACTTTGCCCCTGTACTCGGCATCGGCCGGCTGCCGGGTCAAGAGGCCTTCATTGTCGATCAGCACCAGCGTTTCGACCTCTTTAGTATTCAGGTTAGCCACCCGGATTACATGATTGTTGGTATCGGCAATGTATAGTTTATCCTCTCCAAGACTCAATCCACCCGGTTCGTCGAATAGAGCATCCGGCCCATCACGCCAACCCGATTCGTCGCCGCCAAGGAATCCCGTGCTTTCCCGCGTTGCTGGATCAATGATCTTTATTTTGCTGTTATAGGTGTCGGCCACGTAGAGTAGATTGTCCAGGAAGACGACCCCCAAGGGGTGTTGCAGACGGACCTCGTCTCCTTGGCCGTCGACGTCGCCAAAGTCGAATAACCCTGTCCCGACAATAGTCTCCAATTGCCCATCAGGATCGAGGTCGGCCGTGCGGATGGCACTGGCTTCGCTGTCGGCGATATAGAGCATATCGCCATCGGTAGCTAGTCCGCTGGGTTGGTTAAGCCCACCTTGGACTAGTTGACCATCGAGGAGTTCCTCCCGCCCAGAACCGGCGTAGCGGGATATTGTCTCTTCATCGGGGGAATAAACCCAGATCTGGTGTTGCCCGGCCATAGCCACGAAAACTTGGCCGTCGTGATACAAGACGTCCCAGGGTGAGTTGAGCGGTGTCGATAGGGCTGGGCCGCTGGGGACCCGGGTGTAAACCTGCTGGCCAGTACCTGCCACGGTTTCCACTTGGCGGGAGTTAAGATCCACCTTTCGGATGGCATGATTTTCGGTATCGGCTACATAAAGCGTATCATCATTGGCTAGGGTTAATCCCTGCGGTCGAAAGAAGCTGGCCGATTCGAAATCGCCATCCTGCAGGCGCTGACGGCCGTCGCCGACAACCTCCAAGACATTGCCCTCCAAATCGCTAATGACGATGCGGTTGTGGTTGGAGTCGGCGATAAAGAGCCTTTCGTTTTCCTCGTCGGCCAATACCTTTCCCGGAAAAAGTAAGGGTGAATTGACCAGGCTCTCTCCTTCCAACTTCAGATCCAGGGGTGTGCGATCGATGCGGCCCAGATCATCAAATTCGGCCACCATGCCGGCGATCACCTGATCAAACAGGTCGTAAATGCCCTCTCCCGAGTGAAAACCGAGCACATTACCATCCGGGTCGATAAGGACCAGGGTGGGCCAGGCCCGGGCGCCATACTCGCTCCACACCTGAAATTGGTTGTCATTTACCACAGGATGCTCTAATTCGTAACGGAGAATGACATTTCGGATATTGTCCGTATCCCCCTCATTCTCGAACTTGGCTGAGTGTACGCCAATGACTACCAACTCGTCGGCATACTTTTCCTCGAGCTTTTTCAAATCAGGGATGATGTGCATACAATTGATGCAGCCGTAGGTCCAAAAATCAAGCAAAACCACTTTGCCACGAAGATCGGCCAGGCTTAAAGGGCCGTCACTATTGAGCCAGTCTAATCCGGCTGGAAACTCTGGTGCAGGCAGGCTACCGGCAAATGATCGTTCCACTTCTTCCTCGCTACCATCTCCTGGCCTTTCGTCAGACCTCTGGCCTTCCGCGCCTGATCCGACCGCTTCGCCCTCACCGGGCGAGGAATCGATCGTTGCCGATCCTGATTCGGAGGTTTCTTCGCCTGCGGAGACGGTATCGTCACTTTGGGTACTGTTACCGATCTGGTTACAAGCAGCCAACAACAGGAGAAAGGAGAAGGCCAATAACAGAGGGATCCCAAATTTATTTTTGCTTATTCCGCGCAAAATCATTGCCCCTTGCGATATATATAGGATACTCAGACAATGTTACATGATAGGTGGCATTTATTACACCACCATTAGCAATATATTGCGAGAATGTTAATATCGGCCGCTAACGATTGGTCATAACTGGTGGTAGGCCGATATAATTGGGGCGTAAAAGGTAATGCGTAAAAAGCAAATCTTTAGGTTATGCTATACGAATTACGCATTAAGCTGACATCAATTGGACCATATGAACTGGAAATACTTACCTCTTTTAGGCACGATCATTCTTCTTTCCGCCTGTGGCGAAAACATTCCAGTTCCGCCAGGGATTGTGGATGCTTATGAGGAAGTTACCTTAACGCCATTACCCACGGACACACCGGAGCCCACGGAAACTTCCATCCCCGGTGGTGCTGAGGGGATTGGATTGGCTTTTTACAAGGCCTGGGAGGGTAAAGATTACCTGGGGATGTATAGTCTGCTCTCGCCCCAGAGTCAGGCTCTGGTTGATAGTCGAACCTTCGTCGAATTTTATGAGGATATGATGGAAGCGGCTACGGTGCTGTCAGTCCACGCTCAGCCCCTTTCCGCAGTTCAAGAAGGTGAACGGGCTGAATTTGGTGTCCGGGTCACCTGGGACACCGCTACAGTAGGCCAGTTAACGCGTGACCATGTTGTCGATCTCATCTTCAGCGATGGTCGTTGGGGCGTCATTTGGGGTGAAAGCCTGATCCTGCCTGAATTGGATGGAGGGCAGCGCCTTTACACGGAACATCGAATACCTGCCAGGGCCAATATCTACGACATAGATGGCGATGCCCTGGCCTATCAGGGTTCTATCATCACCCTAGGCGTAGTCCCAGGTCAGATTGAGGATGAGGAAGGCCTGCTCAATGCCCTGAGCCTGGTGCTCAACATGACCCCCGATGATATCAAATTTCTCTATGTCGCATCGCTGCCCGATTGGTACGTGCCAATAGGCGACATAACCGGCGAGGTTATGGAAGAGAATTTCAACTTATTGCAACCGTACATCGGCGCTGGCCTGGTTACCGAAGACCGGTTGACCAGGCTTTACACTCCTGAGGGGATTGCAGCTCATATCGTCGGCTATACTGGTTACATTCCGGCCGAGAACATTGATAGCTATAAAGAGCTCGGCTACCGCGGTGACGAACAGGTTGGGCTGGTGGGAGTCGAACAGTGGGGAGAACCGTATCTCAGTGGCGATCGGGGCGGTGTTTTGTCCATCGTCGGCCCCAGTGGCGAGCATATCCAGTCCATCGCCCAGCAAGAGCCGAAGCAAGCTAGAAGCGTTTATACGACCATAGACCGGGATTTCCAGGCAGCTGTGGAACAGGCGTTGGCTGATGCCATCGAGACTCACCCCCTCGCCCAGGCGGGCTCGGCCGTCGTCCTGGATGTCAATACCGGCGCAATCAGGGCGATGGCTAGCTATCCAGACTACAATCCCAACGTGTTCGACGCCTTGCGCGTCAATTCCGAAGTGGAACTAGGCCGAGTGCTCAACGATCCCGGACGGCCCCTGCTGAATCGGGTTACCCAGGGTGAGTATCCTGCTGGCTCAACCTTCAAACTGATAACCTTTTCAGCCGCAGTCAATAGCGGCCTCTATACGCCAGAAACGCGATATTCCAGCACAGGTACCTGGAATCGCCTAGGCGATGCCTTTATCAAGCGCGATTGGCTGGAAGGCGGTCACGGGACGGTTAGCCTGAGCCAGGCACTGGTTGTTTCTTGCAACTCATGTTTCTATGACGTGGGCTTTAATCTAGATCAAGCTGATCCATTCGTCTTGCCCAATACAGCCCGCGCTTTTGGTTTGGACGAACCAACTGGTGTCGAGGGTTTACCGGAAAACGGCGGGCTGATTCCTGACCCCGAGTGGAAGTTAGAGAACGTGGGTGAAGGTTGGGTTCCCGGTGATTCGGTCAACATGGCTATCGGTCAGGGATTTGTCCAGGTCACGCCGCTGCAGATGGCGCGGATTATCGCCGCTATCGCCAATGGCGGGACGATGTATAAGCCCACCGTCATCGACCGCATTGGTGCTGGCGGTGGGGCACCGGAAGAAGCGTGGCCGGCTGAGGAACAGGGGCAACTGCCCCTTTCGCCCGAATACCTGCAAGTGATTCGCGACAGCTTGCGAAAGGTTACCAGCAGCCCCCAGCCGAGACCGTGGTCGATGCCTCTCACGCCTGGTTTGTTGGTTATGCCCCGGCCGAGCCTTATACACGAGCTGATGGAACTATCGTAGAAGAGCCTGAGATCGCTGTCGTGGTCATGCTCGAAAACTCAGGTGAGGGTTCGGAGGTTGCAGCGCCAGTTTTTCGGCGTATTATCGAGCTTTATTATGGCATCGAGCCATTAAGGCCTTATGCTTGGGAATAAACGAAATAGTCGATCCGTTTGATTAATAGGGAGGGTTGCGTTGATGTCAGAAGAGTTAAATCCCGGTGACTTCTTATCTACCGAATATGATTACTTAGCCCGGTCGTCATATCAGAATACCGAGGATCGGGCTGGGGTGGGGCTCCTCTATGTTTTGACTATTGGAGGTATTCTGGCTGCATTCATCGTCACTGGATCGGAATCAATAGACAGACATTTTACTTCTGTGGCTTTTGCCGGGATTTTCCTTCTCTTGAGCGTGTATGCCCTGTTGACCTTTCTAAAGTTAATTCGCCTACGCCAGGCCTGGCATGCCAATATCGTGGCGATGGATCAACTTAAAGCCTATTTTATCGAGCATAACACCACTCAAAATCTGGATGAAGCCTTGGCCTGGTCGGCTGGCACTATCCCACCGAAATCTAAAGCCTGGAGTCTTGCTTTCTTGACGGCCTTGCAAATAGCATTTGCAGGTGGCGCGGCGGTTGCCGTAGCCGTCATCTTCTTGGGCTTTGCCCTGATTCAGAGCCTGGAAGTCTGGATCTGGATAATTGCATTACTCGTAGCAATCATTTACATCCTCGATTTGATCATCGTCTATTGGTGGCTGTTACGTGAAACAGTTGGAAGAAACGAAGCCTGAATGGCGGCCGGCCATTCGGCAGGCGATGAGAGAAGCCGCGGAGGAGGAATCCAGACAGGCCAATAGTGGCGCTGTATCGGCCTTTAACTATCGTTGGGAACACGTTACATCCGTGGTAACGTTAGCCCAAAAGTTGGCCCGATTAGTAGGGGCAGATGAAGAAGTGGTGGAAGCCGCCGCCTGGCTCCACGATGTCGCCAAGAGTGAAGGGGAAAACCATGCTGAGACGGGTGCCGTATTTGCCCGGCAATTTTTATCCAAAACTGACTTTCCGCCACAAAAGATCGAAAATGTGGCCCAGGCGATATTTGATCATGTCGGATTGTGGCGAGATTCACCACTTTCCAATTTAGAGTCCATGGTTTTATGGGATGCCGATAAATTGAGCAAGACCGGGTTAACGGCCGCCTTTCATTGGACAGGAATGGCTATCTCTCAAGAGGGGGAGGTGACGATGGCCGATCTGATCACCAGACGGCAGCATGCGACGTGGCAAGCCAAGACTGTCATTAGTTTTCACACCGAGCCCGCCCGCATCGCGGGTGAAAAGAGGTTCATGGCTTTCAACCGGCTGTGGGACGAGCTTGAAGCCGAGCTCAACGGCGACGATCTTGATTAATTGTGAATTGTGATTTACGAACTGTGAATTTTTAACTGAGCCGGTTCATTCACCATACATCATTGCCAATCCACAATTGATCAGCGTTGGTTTTGGTAGAAGAACTCGGTAACCAGGGGGTGAACGAAATCCTTGCGGAACAGGGCCTGAAACTCCCAGCTCGTATCCCAGGCTCCTCCCTCATGACTTGCCAGGAGCCAATGGCTGAAAGCAAAGAAATAAGGTTCGGCCGATCGCATATAGCTGTATTGGCTGACCAGTAAATTCTTTTCTACCTGGGGATCTGGATGATAAGATCCGCCTTCTGTACCGATCATGGGCATGGAACGTCCTAAATGCGCCCTTACGATCTCGTCATATTTCCTGAATAAGATAAAACCATCGGGATCGTCGAGGGATCGCAGCCCATTGTAATTGTGCACGGACAGCCAACTATGGTTCAGAAGCCCCAGGTCGCCATTATGCCGGAGAGCCCGCAATGTTCCTTCCAGGAAGGCATAGTGGTTGAAGGCCCCGCCCGGACTGAAAGCGCCTATTCCGGGTAGACCGCCGTTATTGATCACATCTCGGGCAGCGGCCGCCCAGGTGACGGCGTATTGATTAGGATTGGCGAATCCTTGATTGTTTTCTGCATTCACATTGGGTTCGTTATACAGTTGGAAGTAATAAACCCCTTTAGCTACGTAATGAGCCACCATTGGCCCCAGGTCACCATCATAAGGTAAGAGATTGCTGCGGTATACGCGCATAACGGGCATAATGCCGGCTCCAACCAGCCTTTCCACAAGGTACTCATTGTCGGTCATGTTACTATTGTCGTTGAGGAATACCACCCATTTAATGTGCATACGCACCAATTGATCGACAAAGCGGTCCACAACGGCTGGTTCCTGGCTATTCGTCGGGATCCAATGTACTCCCCAGCCATTATCGCCCGGCGGCCGGGGAAAGGCTTCCAGGGGTATCACTTCATCATAAGCATACTGGATGATCGGCCGGACATCAGGTGTCGCCGATGGGGTGACTGATGGTGTTGGGGTATCGGATGGTGTAGGACTGGGCGTCACTGGAGTATTGGTAGGAATCGGCAGAGGCGTTTGCGTTGCCGGGTTTTCAGGTAAGGGCGTGTGTGGGGAAGGTGTGGGTGACGGTGTCAGCGGAGTAGGGGTCCAGGTAGGGGGAATAAAGCTCCCATCACTACGCTCGATACCTAAATTTAAAGCTGCCGTTGGTATGCGGGTAGGTATGCTGGCCGCCAGGACTATCTTACAGCCGCTCAGTACAAACATCGATAGACCGAGGCCTAAGATGATGAACAAGTAAGGGGTACGAGAGAATCGGGGTGAACCGATGGTTTGCTTCCACCTCATGCTGCCCCAATTGTTACTTGAGACCCGTCTTAAGGCAATCCGTCTTACGTACTAAACGGCCCAAGAAACGCCTTGCGTATCCCAGAAAATAGTCCCTCTTGCCCTATAGGTTTAAGGATAACGCGTTAACCTTAAAACTTTATCGATAGAGATCGAGTTCGGGTGGGCGGATCAAATCTTTTGCCTGGCCATCGATGGCTGGAAGATTTAGACCCCGAATTAGGACAACGGGCGTGCCTTCGGCGGCCTGGCCCATGAGCAAACTGGCCGCCGATGCTACTTCGTCGGCCGTTCCGACCTCGGTATGTAACAATTCATAACCGAAGAGATCTTGCTCTCCTCGCCGATCCCATAGTGCGGGTATGCCTGAGACGCCAATTGCTACCCCCACCGTTCCCAGCCGGAAAGGCCGGCCGTGGCTATCGGCGATGACGATTCCCACCTCGGCGCCGGTTTGTTCCTTTATTGCCTGGCGAAGGCGAGAGGCTGACGCGTCGGGATCCGCCGGTAACAATAGAACATCCTCCCCATCTTCGTTTTGGACTACATTTGAGCGATCGATGCCGGCATTTGCGCTGGTAAAGCCTAGACGGTGCCGGACAATCAGCATGCCCTCCCGCATCCGTGAGATGCCGGTGCTCTCCCGGAGGATAAGCTCGACCAGCCGGGGATCTTTTCCAGTGACTGTGGCCACTTCCCTGGCTTTCGGTCCAGGTACAACATCCTCAAGGTTTACGATACGATCTTCAGCTTTAGAGACGATCTTGTGCGCCAAAACTAAAATATCACCATTTATCAACGACAGGGTCATGGCCTTTAAACGTTTGAGGATGATCCTGGATAAATCATCGCCAGGTTGGATCAGGGGAAAGTTAGAGACGGCCACCAGGCTCAGCGTTAGTCCGGCCCCTGGTGTGGTTGGGGGAGCAACCATAGATGCGTCCTCGATGAGTGATATGTCCAATTTTAGCAGCGCTTGATGATTTTAGAAGGTAGCCTGACGATCCTTCATAAAATTACCCGACGCTTAATTCTTCAAAACGCTGCCAGACACCCCTGGCCAGCTCGCGACTTTTGGCTGTGATCTCAGCTTCGTCCAGAGTGAGCAGTTGTCGATCACGCATCAAGACCCGGCCTGCAACAATGGTTGTCGTAACCGTGTCGATCTCAAAACCAAAGATGATATGCCAGGGAAGGTTTCCGGCCGTTAAGGGTGTGGTTGGATGATAATCGACCAGGATGATGTCGGCCGCAGCCCCTACTTCCAGCCGGCCGATGGGTAATTCAGGCCAAAAAATGCCGGTCAATGCCGCATTATTGTAGATGGCCATTTGGGCGATATCCATGCCGTTCGCCCTGCGGGGATCGCGATGAACGACCTTGTGCAGCAGGTAGGCCGTCTTCCATTCGGCCCACATGTTGTTGCTAAAGCCATCATTGCCTAGGCAAACTGGAATGCCCAGACGCAACATGCCTTCAATATCGGCCGCTCCCACGGCGTTATTCATGTTGCTGCGTGGTTGATGCGTCACCCAGGTTCCAGTGTCGTTTAGCATGTTCTTCTCGGCCGGGTCAACATGGACGGCATGGGCCACGATACTCTTTGGTCCCAATATGCCTGCCAGGGCTAGGCGGTTGACGGCTCTTTTATCATATTTGTATAACGAGTCATATTCATCCGCTTCATGCTCGGCGACGTGTATATGAAAACCGGTATCAAGCTCGCTGGCTGCGTCGACGCAAGAGGCCAGCGTCTCATCGGACAGGCTTAGTGAGGCGTGCAGTCCGAATGTGCCCGATAATAAACCCGAGTTGTCCGCCTTTAGTGCCTTTAAATAACGGACATTTTCGTCAATTCCAGCTTGTGCCCCATCCGGGCCATTTCTGTCGGTAACTTCATAACAAAGACCAGCCCGCAGCCCCGCTTTTTCAACTGCACCGGCGATCACATCCAGCGATCCCGCGATCACATTTGGGCTGGCATGATGATCGATGAGGGTCGTGGTGCCGTGTTTGATGGCATCCACTAGACAAACAAGAGCGCTATATTCAACGTCCTCTGTCGTTAGGGCGCGGTCGAGTCGCCACCAGAGACGCTTTAAGATTTCCGGGAAATCTTTCATGGGGGGTCCTGGTATTGCCATCCCACGGGCAAAGGCTCCATAGAAATGAGTATGAGCGCAAATATTGCCTGGCATGACTAGTTGTCCACCGGCATCAATTGTTTCGACCTCGGGGTGTTCCAAAGGCAATATCTGGCTGTCACCGATGGCAGCAATGCGGCCGTTACGGAGCAGGAGCGCTCCACCGTCGATGATTTCATTATCCTCCCCCCAGGTCACGAGTTGGCCATTTGTGATGAGTAGTTCGTCCATGATTTCGATTCTAGCCCTTTTCTCTAGGAGGGCAATGGGTGGGCCGGGAAAAATTGCCTATATTATTCCTTAAGAAACACTCATATTCAAGTTTATCTATACAATATGTAAGCATTATTCCTTGACATGCTCTTCTCTTTCGATAAACTTTACTGGAGTAGAAATTAAATAAACCGCTTTTATCAGTGGAAAAACAACGTTTAAGGAGTAAATAATGGCTAAAACTGTAAAAGTCAGCGATGATGTATTTGATGAGAAAGTGCTAGGTGCTGACAAGCCTGTATTGGTTGATTTCTGGGCTGAATGGTGTGGCCCGTGTCATATGATCGCGCCTTCCGTACAGGAAATCGCCGACGAACAGGAAGATGCGTTGATTGTGGCTAAGATGGATATCGATGATAATCCAGTTACGCCCGGTCGGTATGGGATCATGAGTATTCCGACCTTGATGCTATTCAAGGATGGCGATGCGGTAGCTCGGATCGTCGGGGCGATGCCCAAAGATCGAATCTTAGCCCAAATTCTGCCGCACCTCGAACCTGCGGCCGCCTGATCAGAATCGATATTTGTCTATACGTGTGGCAAGCCCGTCCTATACCTTATAGGATGGGCTTTTTGATTTTTGGCGATGCCTAGTTAGTGGTTTTTTCTATTTCCTTCACCTAACCTGCAAGTTCACTTTGTTTTGTTGTATCACTCATCCTCCGCTGGTGGCTGTTTTTCCACTGGGGTGAAGGAGTCAGCTAATTTAGATAACTCCTCGCTAAAACGTCTTAAACCGAAGGCCAGGCCGGAACGAGTTTTTTCGGCCACATCGCTGACATCTGCTTTCGACTTGAAATCCTCAGCTTCAGCTTTGGCTTTCTGAGCTGTTTCACTGGCCGTAATATCTTTTACCGCCTTGTCAACTTCATTAGCGAAGGTCTGAACGCCCTCGCGCATCTCTTGCTCGAACTGTTTGCGCTCTTCGCTATACCAGGCTGCTCGCAACGTATTGGCAAATTGCTGGCCAAGATTTCGCAGTTCATCAACCACGTCACTTTCTTCGGTTTGCGACTTATAAGTTGTTTCGTCTTCCACAGGGATCTCATCACCTAGGCGGATCTTGATGTCTTCAACATCTGGGGTTTGATCGTCAGTCATCGTCATTTACTCCTTCAAAGTTTTAATCACTTTCACCGTAACCGATAGAAGCATTTTTGTCCCATTCGAAGATCTTTACGTACCCATATAATGCCGGGTTGCATAGCTTGAAGCTGAAATATGAAAAAGCGCCAAAGCTGGCAATGCCCCAAGAGCTTGCCAACGGTGGCGCCTTTTTCAGTTTTAGTCTTGCGACCAGAGTGATTATTGTAATTCGACGACGGCGCCGACAGCTTCCAATTTAGCTTTGGCTTCTTCGGCCGCCTCTTTCCCGACGCCTTCCATAACTGTGTTAGGAGCGCCATCGACTAACTCTTTAGCTTCTCTAAGGCCCAAGCTTGTTAGCGTGCGCACTTCCTTGATGACGTTGATTTTCTTGGGTCCGATATCTTTCAAGATCACATCAAACTCAGTCTTTTCTTCCTCTTCCTCGGCGGCGGCAACACCAGCTCCCGCTGGCATCATCATGCCCATGGGCATTTGAGCGGCTGCGCTAACACCTAACTTTTCTTCCAACATCTTGGTGAGATCGGCGGCTTCTAAAAGAGTTAAGCTGCTAATATCATCAACTAATTTTTCCAAATCTGCCATTTTAATCCTCCAGGTATTTAAATTCCTTATCTTTTCTTGGTTTTTTATCGATATTTAGCCAGAACGAGCCTTAGCAAGCCCGGGTTAAGACGTGACTTCTGCTTCGACTTCACCTTCTTGCTTGGCATAAGCATCCAAAACATTGACCACTTGCTGAACACTGCTGGCAACGGTCGAAACGACGTTGCGTGCGGGGGTTTGGATTAGGCCGATAATCGTAGCCCGAAGTTCGTCTAGGGTAGGCAATTTAGCTAATTCCTCGACTTGTTCGGCTGTCAGCAATTTGTCTCCCAGAATTCCACCCTTGATGGTAAATTGTTCTTGATCTTTGGCGAATTCGGTCAACGTCTTTGCCAGGGCAGGTACTTCCTGCAAAGCAAACCCGGCAGCCAACTGCCCGGTCATCAAGTCAGTCGGAACAGGTTTACCACTCTTCTCCAAGGCCAGGAGCAAGAGGGTGTTTTTTGTAACGCGATAAGCGCCCTCGACCTTCCGAACCTCACTGCGCAATTGTTGCATATGCTTAACGTCGAGTCCGGTGTATTCTGTCAGAAAAACTGCCCGGCTTTGGTTTAGCAACTCGGCATATTCGGCCACGAGTTCTTCTTTTTTCTGTTTAGATATTGCCAACGGCTATCACCTCCTCTAATTTGAATTTTCCTTCATAAAAAAACCCTCACACCAGTCAGCATGAGGGATTATGATTACAGCATAAGGATGTGTCCTAAAGGCCTCACTGGCCAATAATACACATCGTTTATCTCGTCTGTGATCATCACCTCGGCGGGCATGATTAAGCCAGAAAAGACAACTTAAAGTCGCCAATCCGGCACCAACTGTCTTTGGTGAATGTGCCAGAGTCTTTACTCTGGCTAACGATTATCCGGTTGTAAAAAGTTCTATCGGGCTCGAGAGCCTAACTTGCCCGAAACCTCAAGCTTAAGCTATTGCTTCGACTAAGTCAAGCTTAATTCCAGGACCCATCGTATTGGCTAGGACAACTTTGCGAATATAAGTGCCCTTGACGGCCGGAGGCCGAGCGCGCTTGATAGCATCCAGCAAGGCGTTCAAATTATCCAATAATTGTTCTTCACTAAAACTTGCTTTTCCAATTGGCGCGTGGATATTGCTGGTTTTATCAACTCGAAATTCAACCCGACCAGCTTTTGCCTCCTCGACGAGGCGTGGCAGATCTTCTCCAGGTGCCACGGTGCCTGCCTTTGGGTTGGGCATCAAGCCACGTGGCCCAAGAATTCGTCCTAACCTCCCGACCTTACCCATCATAGAAGGCACAGCCATGGCTACATCGAAGTCAGTCCAGCCACCTTGTATCTTTTTGATCACATCATCGTCGGCAATATAGTCAGCTCCAGCCTCCTCGGCCAGGCGCGCTTCTTCACCCTCTGCGAAGACAAGCACTCGAACGGTCTTACCCAAGCCGTGGGGAAGAACGACTACATCCCTAACTTGTTGGTCGGCATGTCGCGGGTCAACGCCTAACCGCAAATGTATTTCGACCGTCGGATCAAATTTTGTATAAGCTGTTTCCTTAATTAGCTTAACCGCTTCTGCTCGGCTATAGAATCCTTCACGATCTACTTTTGACGCAGCTTCCCGGTAGTTTCTGCCTTTTTTTGCCATCATTACTCCTTGTGGTGCTAACGAACCCCTTTGTAACGGGATCCTCCCACGATGTTTTCTATTTTTGTACGACGATACCCATGCTCCGGGCCGTTCCAGCGACGATCTTCATAGCCGCGTCGATGTCGAGGGCGTTGAGATCTTTCATCTTTATTTCGGCAATTTCTTGCAGTTGGGCTTTCGTGACCGTTCCAACTTTTTCACGATTAGGCACGGCCGAACCGCTGTCTATACCGGCCGCTTTTTTTAACAAGGCCGCGGTCGGCGGTGTTTTTAAAATAAAATTAAAGCTATTGTCAGAAAATACGGTTACCTCGGCCGGTATAATCTGGCCGACTTGGCTCGACGTCCTGGCGTTATATTCCTTGCAAAATTGCATTAAGTTGATGCCGTGGGGACCAAGTGCCGTACCGACTGGCGGTGCTGGATTGGCCTTCCCGGCCGGGATGTTAATCTTTACGACTGCAATAACCTTTTTTGCCATTCTTAAACGTTCTCCACATGCAGGAAATCAAGTTCTACTGGCGTTTCTCGACCGAAGAACGACACCAACACCCGAACCTTTGCCCTTTCAATGTCAATCTCGTCGACGGTGCCGATGAAGTCGGCGAACGGTCCCGTACGAATACGGACTTTCTCGCCAGGTTGGAAATTAAACTTCACCTTGGGGGCTTCTGCCTCCATACGGTTCATGATCTTGGCCACTTCGTCTTCCCGGAGGGGGGTAGGCTCGTTGCCCATACCGACGAATCCGGTCACCCCTGGCGTATTGCGAACAACGTACCAAGAATCCTCACCCATGATTAGTTGGACCAAGATATAGCCAGGAAAGACACGGCGCTCGACAGTGCGGCGTTTGCCATCTTTGATCTCGATTTCTTCTTCAGTAGGCACCACAACATCAAAGATCTTGTCTTGCATGCCCATGGTTTCAATGCGCTGTTCGATGCTGTGGCGTACTTTATTCTCGTAGCCAGAATAACAATGGACCACATACCAGGCCCGGCCGTCATCCTCGAAGGGGGCCACCTCCTCAAGAGTGTCCACTTCTTCATCGAGAATGATGGTACCGACCTCCTCATCTTCCATATCTTCAGTCGCGATTTCTACCGAGTCCTCTTCATCGACAACTGCCACCAGGCCTTCGTCTGAACCTTCTTCAGGGACCATCTCAGAGGTATCATCGGAGGTAGCCTTCGATTCTTCTTCGACGGCCTCTTGAGAGATCTCTAAGGAGACTTCCTCGGCACTCAATTCGCCATTTAGGATTTGTGCCTCTTCGACCTCTTCGGCCGTTGTTTCTTTGTCCATTTCCTTAATCATTTTGGATCACCAGATTACTGCTTCTTCACGTGCCAGTTTGTTCGAGAGTTATAGACTAGCTCTTCAGGGCGATCGGCGTTAAAAGTGTCCAACAATCCTAATCTCTTCAATTCCAATTTAGACACCAACGAGAAACTCGACCAAAGACTGGACCACATTGGAGAAAACAAAATCCAACGTGCCCAAGAACAAGGCCATTACTGCGGTGACACCAAGCACAATAGCCGTCAGCCGTTGGGACTCCTGCCTTGTTGGCCAGGTCACTTTGCGTAATTCGCCGCGTGTTTCCCGCAAGTAACGCACGACGGCATTTGGCTGCTCGGATGATTTTTTTGCTGATTTTGCTCGTGCCACAGTGATTCTTACCTCTTGACAATTTTTAATGCAAATTAAAACAGGGGGTGCAGGACTCGAACCCGCAACCTACGGTTTTGGAGACCGTTGCTCTGCCAAATTGAGCTAACCCCCTACAAAACCATGAAGAACGATGAAGACATCTATCTGGTCTCCCGATGTAACTGGTGTTTCCGACACCGAGAACAATATTTCATCAGTTCAATCCGGCCGGGATCATTGCGCCGGTTTTTTTCAGTTGTGTAATTACGCTCGCTACACACTGTGCAAGCCAGCGTGATAACTGAGCGGACCGCCTTCTTTGCCATCAAATACTCCGTTAATCCGGTGGAAGTACCACGAGTGGCATATCCGCCAGATTACGCTTTACTCGCTTATTCAAGAATCTTCGTGATGACGCCAGCGCCAACGGTGAGGCCACCCTCACGGATGGCGAAGGTGCTGCCCTCTTCCAGAGCCACTGGCGT
>Ga0111142_1037_pt1 | contig 21202 bp, 28 predicted proteins | sample DeeMarSeWOR28_12_FD_80398 | JGI IMG/M metagenome (GOLD analysis project Ga0111142, IMG submission 80398) | Anaerolineae bacterium SG8_19 | reverse complement strand
CGCCAAGTAGGCGACGTACGGTTTGAACTGATACCATAGCATCCGCCAAGGTAAACCAATGGTGAATGATTTGTCAAATGCAACGGCCGCGCTATGGAAAAGTTGATCATCGCCTATTAGCTCAGCCAGGTGTGTCAAACTAGATCCCAGATTAAACCATGCGTACGCGTTTTGAGGATCCCTAACCGTCATCTCTCTTGCCTTCAATGCAGCGTTTTGCCACATCAATTCGGGCACAATTATGTCAGGACCGAGCAATTCAACCAGATCTTCTTCTTGGTCCGGTGAATACACAAGGACGAAAGTATAGTTAAATTGAGCCCATTGCTCTTCCAATATTTCATATTCAATGGGCCGGCCGCTACTATCCCAGGGACCCAAATAAGTATCATGACTTATAAATACCCTTTCAGAATCGTCATAACCATAGAGGGTCAAATAATGTCCCATCCAACCCTGCTTATCGTTCAGAAAGAGACCTTTTTCGACCATAACCGGAAAGCCCTCAGCCAGTAGACGTTTCAGGATCATGATATCACCACCACTATACCAGGCGGAGAGCAAAGGCGTCTCATCGTTTACATAGCGAGTCAATTCCTCAGGTGACACGTTCCGGTCATCATAGTTAGGCTTAATAGCTCCTCCTACTTCTAGTTGGTCCCGATTGTGACCATGAAAATTCATAACCATCGTAAGATTCGCCGGGCCGCAATTATTGAATTTCTGGGGAATGACCCCGATCCCGTCAATGACAACTCGTCTTGGGAGAGGGAAGTCAGTTGCGGTTGGGCTTGGTTGAATCGTTGGAGTAGGTGTGACTGATGGCGTAATTAGTGGGGATTCACTGCTTCTTTCTTGTACCGTTGATTTGGTTGGATTGGCGGTCCTTGGTGGTGAATCGGTAGTAGTAACCTCAGTTCGAGTGGGATCATTCAGAGGAACAACGATTTCTTTAGCTTTGGAAGTATCAGCTCCGGCCGGTACCGGAAGGGCGGTGGGCAAAGGTGTTGTGACTAACTCAACCACCTCTTCTGGTAACCGGCCGGTCAATTGGCCCGGTAACGCCCAGATTAGACGCGGTATCAATAACCAGACTGCGACAATCAAGATAAGCGATACGAAAATAAAAGCAAGAGCCACCCGTGATCCTCTTTTCATGTCGCTATTCTACACTCCCTATGCTGCAAATATTAGAAATTGAATAATCACCTTTGATTGGTCATTTGCTTTCGAATAGAACACAAATTTGGATATCGGTATTCATGTCGCCATCTGGTTGCCAGTAAAGGACATGGCGATATTATAGGAGTATGTTCTAAACCGCCTCCATACTCATCCATTCTTAATTCATATGGAAGATATATCAACCTTCCGAGTGCGAAAATCTGATCCCCGCCTATTTGTGATATCCGGGATCGTCTTAGCCATCTGTCTATATTACAGCTATGTCTATGCATTTAAAGCGCCGATAACTGGAATCACTTGGAATACAAAGTGGCAAATCATCGACCGAAAACCTTGTATAAACGATATTGTTTCCTGTGAGGCCAACAAGGACAACATTCAGGATGGGGATCAATTTCGATTGATTGGTGACTACACTGTTGAAGAATTGGATAGAGATCGAAGACTGGTGCCATTTTCTGGCTTTGAGGTTGGTGACACAGTTCCAGTTATGATAACACGCGATAGCGAGCAGGTTGAAACAACCTGGCTTATGCCTCGGCATTCTGTAATCAACCAAATCGAATTTCTGATCACACCCCTCCTCATCTATGGTCCTTTCTGGTTAATGGGTTCGTTCATTCTGTTATTCATGAAACCACATGATGAGAGATGGCGAATACTTATTGTGTTCAGTTTTACCACGGCTCTATGGATCGCCGTTGGTCTGCCATCAGTGTCAAGAGTATCTATTTCCTCTCTATTCCTTCACGCATTAAGTTGGATTTTGATACCGGTTTATCTCCACTTGCATCTCTTAGTACCTACACCCCTCGGCAAACGTAACCGCTATTTATTGATTTCGGTTCTTTACATTTTCACCATGATCCTTGCTACGGCCGAACTTATTCAAGTATTGCCACTTTCAAGCTATTTATTAGCTATTCTAGTGGCAGGCTTGGGAAGTATCATTCTATTGGGCTATCGTTCTTTTATCTTGCAGCCATCGGCCGACCGATTGGCTTCCAGGTTGATGTTAACAGGAGTGATCCTCGCCCTGGGACCTGGATTCATACTTCATATTGTGCCAACCCTCCTGGGCATTGGAGCTGGTCAAATAGCTATCGTCCTGTCTATAATAGCGATTCCAATCCTTCCTCTTTTCTATACTTATGCTATTTATAAGCACCAACTGGGCATTCAAGAACCCCGGATAAACCGCCTTTTAGCGTCCTATGGCTTGTTTTTGGTATATCTGACTGTACTTGGCGTTTCATTTTTAATTGCCAGTAGTTGGCTCCTTCCGGCGAATGAGTTGCTAGCCTTTGGCCTTATTGCGGCCCTTGCCTTACTCCTAACGACTCTGCCATTGCGTGACTTGGCTATTAAAAACTTCGATCGGCTTGCCTACGGCACCCGATATAACAAAGAGGAAATTCTCGAATATTACGCCGGCCGTATCCCGACCGTTTCAAACCGAAAAGAATTACTTCAACTGCTAACAAAAGATCTCTTGCCTTCGCTGAATATTCATCAATCAGCTTTATTACGCCTCAATCATGAAGAGATAAACCTATTTTACCAAGTGGGTGTTAACCTTAAACAGTCGAATTTTACGCCAAAAGTTGTGCAGATTCTCTCTGAAATAGCAAATCGATATCGGCCGAAGCATGGGTCTCGTTTAGAATCCTATCTTTCTGGTCTAGATTGGGTACGGTTGGCCGTTCCTTTGCGGGCTCGAGCAGATGTAATTGGTCTTTGGCTTTTTGGAAATCGTGATCCAGACGATTATTATTCAAAAGACGATATTGATTTACTCAACACTCTGGCCAGACAGTTAGCCATTACGATGGAAAACGCCCGGCTCTTTGTCGCCTTCCAGAAAGAACTGGCAAATAAAGAACGAGCGGAACAGAACCTGGCCCGATATGCTGAACGGCTCAGACTGCTCCATATTCTGGACCAGGCCATCCTCGCCGCCGATTCAAAAGAGGAAATTGCCCGGGTCGCCCTCGATGGAATACGGGAACTTGTGCCATGTATCAGAACCAGTATTGTCTTATTTGACCATGACAACCAAAAAGCTGAAATCCTGGCTGTATATCGTGCATCCAACGAATCATCACCTATTCCCTTTCAAATGCCAATTAACCTGTTTCTAGACACTATTGAGTCGCTCAATGATCGAATCTGGAATATTAATGAACTGCAACGCCGGGTTGGACGATCTCCAGTAATTGACGAATTATTATCCGATGGCGTTCGCACCGTGTTGAACGTACCTCTGATTGTGGCCAACATGCCCATCGGCACCCTTAATGTTGCTTCTGGTCTTGACGATGCCTTTTCAGCTGAGCATATTGAGATCGCCAGGGAAGTAGCTAATTCGGTAGCAGTAGCTATCCATAATGCCCGTCTCCGGTCAATTATCAGCAGGCATGGACGCGACCTCCAACATTTGTCCTCTCGACTGATCCGCGTTCAAGAAGATGAGCGCAAACGAATCTCATACGAGCTTCACGATGAAATAGGGCAGGTTTTGACCGCAGTTTCTTTCAATTTGGCTGCTATCGAAAAAGAATGCGAGGATAATCCTTCGATCGGAGTAGCCGAAAAGCTTGCAGATACAAAATCATTGGTTGATCATCTCACCACTCAGGTTCGTTCTCTGTCTTTGGAGCTTCGACCGACTATGCTACAAGATCTCGGCCTCATACCAACCGTGCGTTGGTATGTTAATACCTTTACAGAGCGCCGAGGTATAACTGTCCATCTCGATACATCCAATATGAATGATCGGTATCCCGAAGATGTGGAGACAACCTTGTATCGCATCGTACAAGAAGCACTCACCAACGTGTCTCGCCATGCTGAGGCTAGCCAGGTAATACTCTGTATTGAAAGGAGCGATTCAATAATTCGGGCATCGATCTTCGATGATGGAATGGGATTTCAACCGGAAAAAATATTATCTTCGGCTAACATTGGAAAAGGTGTGGGTTTGGTTGCTATTCGGGAGCGAGTGATGGCCCTCAATGGTCAATTCTCGATTGAATCAGCGCCAGGAGAGGGTACCCATCTGGAAGTAGAAATACCAATAGGAGATGGAGAGTGAGTGAAATCCGCGTACTTCTCGCCGAAGATCATACAATCGTTCGAAAAGGTTTGCGGGCGCTCTTGGAAGACGCCAAAGGAATCGAGGTTGTCGACGAGGCCGAAAACGGCCGTGAGGCCGTAGACAAGTCAAATCAGCATCGACCTGATGTAGTGGTAATGGATATATCAATGCCTCTTCTCAATGGCCTCGAAGCGACCCGTCGGATAAAGGAACAAGATTCCAATATAAAGGTCATAATATTGACCATGCATGCAGATGAAGAGTATGTACTGCAAGGCTTGCGTGCTGGAGCCGACGGATACCTAGTAAAACAAACTGCACCTGCCGAGCTCGTTGCTGCCGTGCAGGCTGCTTTCCATGGAGATTCTTTCTTAAGTCCTTCAATATCCAGGACAGTGATTAAGGAGTATATTCGTGGAGTCGAGTCAAATACAGAATTCGACTCATACGAAACTTTAACGGACCGTGAGCGTGAAGTCCTTCAATTGGTTGCCGAAGGTCTTTCCGTTCGAGAGATTGCCGAACACCTTTATATTAGCGAAAAAACGGCAAGAGCCCATCGATCGAACCTGATGAATAAACTTGAGCTACACAATATCGCAGCCCTCACCATATATGCTCTAAGAAAAGGCGTGATCAGTCTTGATGAGTGAATTCCGTTTAGGGGAATACAGATTTTCGCCCAACACGACTTGCTGTAAATTACCCTCAGTCAATTAGGTTAAAATACATTTAAATATAGGCATCTCGCCTAGAGACAATTAAACACTCCTGTATTATTATTAAAAGTATAGTCAAATCTACATGTCTTAGCCGTATCTTAGCTGCATGCCGATAACACCGGATAACCCGTGTGAAGGGCATCTCTGGAGGGCCATTCAGTCGCTTTGCGACATCAGACGGGTGGCGGAGTTAGTGTATCGCTTGCACTCATTAGGGCGGGACGCCGAGCACAGCCGGGATGGTGGGCTTGGGGGGGACCGGCATCCTTCGTTTCTTCAGACCCTTTTTCGCAAGCTCTGACTGATAACATTTGCATCTTCGTGCAGGTTGCAAACCCAACTTGTAAGGCACTGTATTGCATAATGGACGCCGGGAGTCGGCCGGGGAAAACCTACTTCATGTAAATGTATCAGATAATCACCTGTCTCACGCCGGGTTATAGCCAGAAGCAGATGTTGCTCAATTGGTTCTTCTGAAATATACGTATCAACTACAAGTGAGTCCCGTCCTATCGACTGGTAGAGATCGATCATGTTCACTGATGTCTTTTCTGTCGAAAAGACATTTGGCCGAAATCGCTGACTGATTTCTGCCAGGCTAAGGGGTATTTGAATCACGACATGGGGCATCGGGGACTCCTGGGGAATGAAAAAATCATCAGGCGCTCGCCTTCGATTTCGCTGCCATTTAAAGTAATAGCAGGTCCGACCTTCAGCAAGTGCTTTTTCTTCATATTTTGTTCTTAGGCGATCATCATCGCTGGTAATATATGGCGAACCTAGACAGCTATTAAAATATGATGATCTCTCGAGACAGGAAGAAATCCACTCAGCATATTCGAAGTGATCTGTTGCGATATCAATCATCCCTTCGGTTGACATTCGAGTAGCTACCAGCTGCAGAAACCTGTCATTGATGAGTCGACGTCGATAATGAGCAGGCTTTGGCCATGGATCGGGAAAATTAATGAATAAAGCATTGATACATTTCGGCCCACATAATGTCCACAACACAGCTTGAGCTCGTGCTTGAATGAATCGAACGTTCGTTAATCCTGCTCGTTTTACCTTCCGTTCCCCTTTGCGCAAGGATGGTAATGAGATTTCTAAACCAAGAATATTCTTGTCCGGATTATGCTGGGCCAATTCAACTAGGAATCTTGAATCACCAAAGCCAACTTCAACCAACAGTGCTGCTTCGCGGCCAAATATATCGCTCCAATCTGTTGGCCATGGTAGAGCTGTGATCGAAAGAGACTGGCTCAGAAAACGAGAATCAATATTCGATGAATTCAACTGCCACCCAACCCTGATTTCCTGCAGGTGTGAGAACTTGCTGCCAGCCCTGACCCTCAACCGTTTCTATTCTCTCAATTAAGATTAAAACAGTACCATCGGGGATTAGTTCCAGTTCTTGGGTTCCACCCGGTGATTCACGTAGCCATAAGCCATTTGGACTGTTTACTGTTGCAGATGGCACAACCGGTGTGTCTGTAGGCGCTGTTGTATCAGTAGGGATAGGTGTGGGTGTATCAATGGGACTAGTCGGACTCACTATTGGTGTACTGATTGTAGGAGTCATTGATGGTATAGCGGTCGCTGTAGCTAGTTGCGCCCTCGTCGGAGGTTCAGGAGTTGAAGTTACATCAACTAATTGAACCGGCCTCAATAATCCATAGCCAGCTACGGCTAAAGAGATTAAAGCAACCAACAGCGAGAGACCACCCCGAAAAAAGTCAACAAGCATACCGTGACGTGCTTCTTGTTGCTGCACACCGTATGCTTTTGTTGGCACATCACGACGTGAAAAGAGTCCCCGAATTAAAAAATATGCCGCTCCAATCAGGCAAACGCCGCCAAGAATTATTAGCCCTGCGTTCACGATTAAATTCACGCTATTGACTCCACTCGATCGCCGTCCCTAAAGGCGCCTTAAGTATCTCTCCCATGATACCCTTTTGAAGAATGATTAGAATTTATCAGTCTGGGTGAACCTTTTTGCCTCATCCCATAATGCCTCAAGAGCATCCAAGTCTAAATCTATTAATTCCAGCCCACGCTCGCCTGCCAGTTGCTCTATATATCGAAATCGACGACTAAATCGAAGGTTTGCCTCCCTTAGCGCTGCTTCTGCATCGATATCCAACCACCTAGCCCAGTTTACGACAGCGAAAAGTAAATCGCCAAACTCGTATCGGCGTTCTTCTTGGGAATCGGCCGACTTTAGCTCAGATATTTCCTCTTGAACCTTTCCCTCAACGCCGGTTATGGACGGCCAATCGAAACCAACGCGTTTTACCCGGTCTTGAATCTTTTGGGCTCTGGCTAATGCCGGTAGGCTGGTTGGTACGTTATCGAGCAGCGAAGGCTGCTTTGAAACGCCAATCTTCTCGCGATCCTTGATAAACTCCCAATTTCGTATTACCTCTTTGCTATTCTCCACTTCCAAGTCGCCCCAAACATGGGGATGTCGGTGTTTGAGCTTATTATCTATACCGGAAATTACGTCAGCCAGTTTAAACTCGCCTAATTCGCTGGCAATTTGAGCTTGCATTACAAGATGATAAAGAACATCGCCGAGCTCCTCACATAGAGCTTCGTGATCTTCCTCGTCCAAGGCGGTTAATACTTCGCTAGATTCTTCTAGAAATCCGTTTCGAAGGCTCTGATGAGTTTGCTCTTGATCCCATGGACATCCATTCGGTCCACGGAGAATCGCCACAGTCTCCGCAAAAGTCTGTAAGGTATTGGTAAATGGTAAGGGAGGTACAAAAAGACAAGTTAGATGGGTAAGACTATCGCTGCGATCGATAGAGTATAGGGGAAGGTTCTCAATCATCAGGCTCGCCATCCCTGCATTATGAACCAACATTACCTCATGTTCATCAGGGTATAGATTCATAAGAGCTAGTTTCAATTCACTAGCCAGCATCCTGTTAAATACCTGGCCCAGGAGCAATGGCATCTCGCTGCTTAATGGCGGATGATTATACTGAGCTACTTCTATTGCATCAAACAACTGCAGTCCATCCAGCGCATCCAGTCCGAGTGCGGTTAGCACGGGCTCCATAAAGCTCAATCCCGGAACGATCTTAATTGTTATTCCGTGCACCCTTGCAGCAGAGATCAAAGCCGATACAGTTGACTCACCAACCATCGGATGACCTGGAACCGCATATACGATATGTGACCCATCTTCGTCGGCCGCTCGTGCCAAACGCAACAATTCGTCTACGATCTCTTCATAAACAGCGTTAAATTCTGTGCATGACTCATAAAAACGGTCAAAACTGACAAATCTGGTCTGCTCTGGCAATTCTGGCACAACTGGATGACGTTCTGTACGCAGGTAAACTGTGTCTGCCTCTAACAGAATCTCCCATGCTTGTCGGGTAATCATTTGGCTATCGCCAGGACCCAGTCCAATAATCGTGATTCCCATCATTAAACCCTCTATGAATAAAAAAGACGAGCACAAGAGTCTCGTCTTTTTGTCGAAATATATCGCTCAAGTTTGCCGTCTACAGGCCTGAAGCGATTAAAATGCTTCAGGCTGCGATGGCCAGAGCCACCTGGTTTCAGTGCATTAATTACCGTTTTGTGTAAGTTGGTGCCTTTCGAGCCCGTTTGAGACCAGGTTTCTTTCTTTCTTTGACTCGAGGATCGCGAGATAGGTGACCACCCGCTCTCAATACATTTCGAAGGTTTTCATCATATTCGACAAGCGCACGAGCCAATCCCAGCCGAACAGCATCAGTCTGGCCAGTTATTCCGCCCCCTTGAATCAAAACTGTGACGTCAACTTGGCCAACCAAATCAGTGTCAACCAAAGGACCCAACAAAGTATCGTAATCTCCGAAGCGGGGGAAGTAATCTCGCACTTCCTTGTCATTGACCTCAAAAGAGCCATTTGCTTGTTCGTCCATATAAATACGAACTCGGGCTGACGCTCGTTTACGTCGACCAATGCCTTCGTAATACTGGCGATTTTCTATTTCCATTCTATACTCCTATAATTCCATCATTTCCGGTTTTTGAGCCTGATGGGGGTGTTCTGGACCAGCATAAGCTTTCAATCTGCTAATCATCTTACGGCCGAGATGATTCTTCGGCAACATACCTCGAACCGCGTATTGGATGACCCTCGTGGGGTGCCTTTCAAGTTGTTCACGCAACGTGATTTCAGATAGGCCACCCATGTATCCAGAGTGGCGATAATATTTCTTCTGGTCTTTGCGCCGGCCAGTAACATGTATCTTCTCAGCATTGACGACAACGACGTAATCGCCACAATCCACCGCCGGGCTAAAGATCGGCTTATGTTTGCCACGTAATACCTTCGCAATTTCCGAAGCCAGGCGGCCAAGCGTTTGCCCCTCAGCATCAACGACGTACCAGCTCCGTTTGATTTCCGCTGGTTTCGTCACAAAAGTCTTATTCATCTTCGGATCTCCTCAAAAACTTCATTCGTAAATTACGGACGTCAGAAAGAGAGCGTGAGGTGGGGCCGTTTGAGTAGCCCGATCACGATCACGTGCATTCAAGGCGGCAATGAATCTTTCCACCGTCCAAGTGCCCTCTCCCACAGCCTTCAAACAGCCTACTAGGCTTCGCACCATTCGATAGAGAAAGGCATTCGCTTCAATTGTAAAAATCAATAGACTCTCATTCCGGTTCCATTCCGCTTGAAAGACCTGGCGAACAGAATTAGTTCCCTGGGGTGGCCGACCAAAAGTGGCAAAATCATGTTCACCCACGATGGCGCTTGCCGCCAGATTCATTCGCCCAATATCGAGCTGCTGACTCACGTGCCAGCTTGTCCTCCGGTATAAAGGACTCCGGACCGGTTCATTGTAAATGTAATAATTGTAAGTCCGTTTTATCGCATCAAAACGTGGATGAAAACCCTCTTTCGTTTCTGATAAACGTACAGCGGCGATATCGGCTGGTAAATTGGCGTTTAAAGCTCGCCATAGGGTTTTTGGACCATGTGGCCATTCAAGATCAAAGGCAACGACTTGTCCAGTGGCGTGAACGCCACTATCGGTACGCCCGGCACCGATGACCGTCGTCTCTTCACCGCTTATGAGACGGATTGCACGTTCGAGTTCTTGTTGAATGCTGGGTCCGGTAAGTTGTTTTTGGAATCCACAATAGGCAGTGCCATCGTATGCGATAATGGCCAGGTAACGCATAGCATGCTATCTGTTTAAGCCCAACATCGAAGGGAGTTTTTTACCAAACACATTTTATCACCGGAAATCAATTTCTATTCATCCTCAACTAACATCAATACAGCCATGTTGGCATTGTCACCCGGCCGTTTTCCTACCTTCACCAAACGGGTATAACCACCCGGACGATCGGCATAACGGGGTGCGATATCATCAAAAAGTTTGCTTAGTACATCAATATCAGTCAGATTGCCGTCTTCGTCCTCGTAAGTACGAAATCGTGAAATCCGTGCTGCTGCCAGTCGACGAGCATGCACCTCCGCCGCCGGATTTTCCTGCCCATTGACAATACCTCGTTTAGCCAGGGTGATAACTTTTTCCGCAGCCGGCCTCAACATTCGCGCCTTCGCTTCTGTCGTAAGTAATTGCTCATGACAGAAGAGATCGGCGATCATATTCCTGCGCAAGGCACGGCGATGTCCCGTGTCCCGGCTCAATCTGCGGCCTTGTAATCTATGTCGCATCTCGAATCCTCTTATTCCGCCTCGGTCACTTCGCCGTCTTCATCCATGAATCCCTTCTCATGAAGTTGGGTTTTTAATTCTTGAAGGGACTTCTCGCCGAAGTTCCTTATCGCCAACATCGTCTCTTCGCCCTTATCGAGCATATCGATTAATTCACCAACTTTGGTGATTCCGGTTCGTTTAAGCGAATTGAATACCCGGACGCTAAGATCAAGCTGCTCAATCGGTGTATCATACAATTCATTGGAGATTGTCTCAACCACCTCCTCTTCCTCGACCGGTAGCAAACTCTCTTCACTGATGCCAGCGACTGGACGAAGATGCTGAACCATGATTTGGGCCGATTGGGCTAGTGCCTCTTCGGGTTTAATGCTGCCGTCGGTCCAAATTTCCATGATAATCCGATCGTAGTCGGCAACCTGACCCACGCGGGTTTTCTCAACTTCGTAACCAACACGCTCTATCGGGCTGTAAAGCGCATCCATTGGTAGCTCGCCAATAGGCAAACGACCTCGTTCTTCCGCCGGCGAATAACCCCGACCTGTCTCGGCCGTCATTTCAATCTCGAGGAAAGCTTCATCAGAATCGACGGTAAAGAGATATAAATCTGGGTTAATCACTTCCACTTCGGGCGGAGCGATGATATCGGCCGCCGTGACCACACCCGCCCCTCGCACTTCAATTCTCAACCGCGCACTGTCTGTGCCCAAAAGTTTGAGCCGGATTTGCTTCACATTGAGAATCAGTTCCATCATATCCTCACGAACATGGGGGATGGCTGCAAACTCATGAGGAACGTCGGTAACTCGAATTGAAGTGACAGCCGCACCTGGTAGCGATGCCAAGAGGACACGTCGTAGGGAATTGCCCAACGTCGTGCCGTAACCTCTCTCAAGAGGCCCAATGGTGAACCTACCATATTTTCGCGACATCGCGGTGCTTTCAATTTTTGGTAGGACAAGATTCATTATCGTCAAGGTAAAAACCTCCACAACGGTTTCACAATAAGAAAGCCGTTCGATTGGTGTGGCATATTTTCGCCACACGCAAATAATCCACAATCCATCCAATCACCCATTTAACGCGAGTAATACTCGACGACAAGTTGTTCATTAAGTGAGACATCGATGTCTTCCCTTGATGGCAACTGAATGACATTGGCGGACAAATTCTTGGCATCCAGATGGAGCCAGCGAGGAACACGCCTTTCGTCTAAATCCTGCCCGAGCGCCTTAAAATAGTTATTGCGGTTGCTTTCTGGCCGAATTGAGACCGAATCCCCAGCCTTAACCAAAGCTGATGGTACGTTGGTCTTGCGACCATTCAACATGATGTGTCCATGTTGGACAAACTGGCGCGCTTGTGCCCGGGATTCGGCAAATCCGAGCCGGTAAACAACATTGTCTAGTCGACTTTCAAGCAAAGTCAAAAGGTTGGTTCCGGTTAGGCCTGAGCGTTGTTCCGCTTTTCTAAAATAATTGCTAAATTGTCGCTCGTAAACACCATAAATTCGGCGCATCTTCTGTTTTTCGCGAAGCTGCAGCAAATAATCAGATGCCCGTCCTCGCCGGAACTGGCTGTCACGCCCGTGTTGGCCTGGTGGATAAGGACGTCGTTCGATTGCGCACTTCGGTGTCAGACAGCGTGACCCTTTCAAAAAGAGCTTCTCGCCTTCACGACGACATAGCTTGCAAACTGGACCTGTATATCTTGCCAATTTAAGCCTCCTTTGCTTTCCAAAGTTTAACGAGAGGTTTACAGGCTTGGCGACCTTTCCTCCCTCTCTGAAATTCCATTATCGCTATACGAATTCCTTTCTATACACGACGCTTTTTCGGTGGCCGGCACCCGTTATGAGGTACCGCCGTTACGTCACTGATAGACAATATTTTTAAGCCTGCTCCTGAAACTGAACGGATGGCTGACTCGCGTCCTGGACCAGGACCCTTAACCACCACATCGGCTTCTTGCATCCCATTATCAACTGCGTCTCTAATCGCATTGCGAGCAGCCAAGCCGGCGGCATAGGGTGTGCTTTTGCGCGAGCCCTTGAAGCCAATGCTCCCACCACTCGCCCAGGAGATGGTATTACCATCCAGATCAGTTACTGTAATAATTGTATTGTTGAAAGTCGCATAAATATGGACCACGCCATGTGGTACCATCTTCTTCGCCTTCCGTGGGCCTTGTGGCCTTCTTCTTCGTCCCATTTACCTGCTCCTGTTATTTCTTTGCACCCCGACGCCGACCGCGACCGGCAACCGTCTTCTTCGGACCCTTCCGCGAACGAGCATTTGTTTTCGTGCGTTGCCCACGCACAGGCAATCCACGCCTATGTCGCAGTCCGCGATAGCATCCAATTTCGGTTAGACGCTTAATATTCATGTGTGTCTGTCGTCGTAGATCGCCTTCGACAACAAGATCGTGGTCTATGATCTGTCGAAGTCGAGATACCTCCGCTTCGCTCAGATCCTTAACCCGTGTATCAGGATTTATTTCGGCCGCTGCCAAGATCTTGTTGCTAGTGCTACGGCCGATGCCGTATATGTATGTTAAACTAACTTCAACCCGTTTATCACGAGGAACGTCAACGCCTGCAATTCGAGCCATTTTCTCTCCGCTTACCCGTCATAAGAGCTACCGCGTAATCATGAGGCTCTTAATCGGTGCCTTTATGACCGGGTCCTCGAGCCCTTACCCTTGTCTCTGTTTGTGGTTAGGATTCTCACAAATTACACGTACCACACCTTTCCGTTTGACGATTTTGCATTTCGGGCAACGTCGCTTTACTGATGATGATACTTTCATAATATTAACTCCAGTTCGTTTTCGGATACGATCTCTCAACGGCTCGTATCGCGACTATTAGGTCTCTTTGGACCTCATTTATCGATTGATCACCGTCAACTTCAAATAATAGATTTTCTTCACGATAAAAATCTAATAATGGTGTAGTCTGATTAAAATAAACTTCAATACGTCGCTTCTGCGTTTCTTCAGTATCATCCTCACGCTGATACAGAGGACTACCATCGAAATCGCAGACACCACTCACCTTTGGTGGGTTGAACTCCGTGTGAAACACGTGACCACATTTCGTGCATGTCCATCTTCCAGCCAAACGGCGCAATAAAATCTCGGGATCCACATGAATGTATGGTACGATGGTTACAGGATCATCCTTTTCAGCAAAAATCTGGTTTAGCGCTTTTGCCTGTGGAATCGTACGGGGAAATCCGTCCAAAATAGCACCTGCGGCGCAATCCGCTCTCGATAATCGTTCTCGTACCATCTCAACCGTAACATCATCCGGAACCAGCTCACCAGCATCAGTATATTGCTTGGCCAACCGGCCTAGAGCGGTCTTATTTTTGAAATGTTCGCGGAATAAGTCTCCTGACGCTACCTGCGGAATCTCTAGAGATTGCTGCAGGATACGCGCCTGAGTCCCTTTTCCAGCCCCAGGTCCACCCATCAACACAACGAATAACATCACACACTTAGATAAAGCTCTCGTAATGACGCATAATAAGTTGGGCTTCAAGCTGTCGCATGGTGTCAATGACCACACCAACGACGATGATCAAGCCGGCCCCAGTAATAACTAGAGCGCTCTGTTCGATTCCTGGAATCCTTAAAAGCCGGCCGACAAACTGCAAGATACCCGGCAGGATAGCAATAACCCCCAGGAAGATGGCGCCAACTAAGGTAATCCGGCGCACAACTGACATAATATAATCTTGCGTTTTTCTACCTGGTCTAATTCCAGGTATGAAACCCCCCTGCTTTTGCAGCGTATCCCACAATTTCTGTTGCTGGACCATGACATCTGTGTAAAAGAACGTAAAGCCAACTACCAAGATGAAATAAAAGAACCAATACAGGAAAGTCGATTGAGAACCCAACTGGACGCTCACCCATTGGGCAGACTGATCTATAAAACTGCCGCTATTGTCTATAAAGAATTGGGCTATCAAGGCAGGAAAAGTGAGAATTGACTGGGCAAAGATAATTGGAATCATCCCAGCCGTATTTACTTTCAGTGGAATATACGTACTTTGTCCTTGATATACCTTGCGGCCGCGTACGCGCCGGCCATATTGAACCGGTATTCTTCGTTGGCCCTCTTGGACGACGACGATTACCAATACGGTCAGGACCGTCAACACGATAAAAGAGATAAAAGCGAAGACCCGTGCTATCGGATCGGGTAAATTTACCAGTCCGAGCAAATTCGCCGGAATACGGGAAACAATACCACCGAAAATAATTAATGATATACCTTGTCCGATTCCATCTTCTGTAATTTGTTCGCCTAGCCAAATCGCAAACATCGTTCCGGCGGTCATTGCTGCAACGGTAGTGAGAGTAGGCAAAAGATCGCCAGAGCCAAGTCCGAAATTGGGTAGAATCGTCTCCAATCCTCCAGGGACGTTGAAACCGATCAATCTGATCTGGCCAACAGCCTGTAAAATTGCTAATGGAATGGTCAAGTAATATGTGATTCGGTTTATCTTATTACGTCCTGACTCACCTTCAGCCGCCAACTCTTCCAACTGAGGAATGATAGGGGTAAGCAGATTGATAATGATCGATGCCGTAATATAAGGATAAACCCCCATGGCCATCACAGAGAAAGTACTTACTGCCCCACCAGACAAAAGGTTCAGCACCGCGATGAGGCCAGTAGCGCTATCGGCCGCATTGACATAAGTCAGCCAGGCCTCCAAGTCAACGCCCGGGACAGGGATATTGGCCACCAAACGATAGATTACAAGAATCCAGATCGTGAACAGGATACGCTTGCGAAGGTCTGGCAAAGCGAATGCTGCACGCATTGATTCAATCATTCAGGTCTCTCCAATCAGTTACCAGGATCTCTTCTAGACCTGGTCGCTAGTCAAGGGAATAAGGCTAATCGTGCCACCAGCCGCTTCAATCTTTTTCTTGGCCGAGGACGAAAACCGGTGCGCCTTGACCTTTAATGAAACTGCTAGATCGCCATCGCCGAGGATTACCACAGGATCGCCAGCTTTCTTCAATAAGCCAACTGCTGCCAACAATTCTGGATCGACCTCTGTACCAGTTTCGAAATCGGCCAGGTTTCCAACATTTACGGGTTTGTAAACTATCTTGTTTATATTGGTGAATCCTCGTTTGAACGGTAAGCGTCGAACCAGCGGAAGCTGACCACCTTCAAAGTAGGGTCCTTTGCCACCACCACTTCGGGCACCTTGACCCTTGGTACCGCGACCGGCCGTTTTTCCCTGGCCAGCCGAAATACCACGACCTACTCGCTTTCGCTTCTTCGTGCTGCCTCGATTGGGCCGCAGATCGTGCAAATTCATCTCATTTCACCTCTTCGACGACGACAAGATGGCTCACCTTATTCACCATACCACGAATGACAGCGTTGTCATCGTGTTCAACACTCTGATTGAGTTTGCGCAACCCTAATGCCTTAATAGTGGCCTGTTGCCTCTTATCATAGCCGATAACACTTTTTTTGTAAGTGATGCGCAATCTATTTGCCATCTCATACTTCTCCATAAATTCCAAAATGGTATCAGCGTCGTGTCCAGAAAGGTGTAACTTCAGCTACATCCTTTCCTCGTGCAGCGGCCACTTCGCGGACATTTCTTAACCTGTGCAGCCCATTCATGGTAGCTAAGATCACATTTAGGACGTTGTTGCTACCCAGGGATTTGGCCAGAATGTCACGATACCCGGCAGCTTCGATAACCGCCCGGACACTACCTCCGGCGATCACGCCAGTTCCAGGTGAGGCTGGCTTTAGTAAAACTTTGGCAGCCCCATGCCGGCCGACGATCTCGTGCGGGATTGTACTGCCAACCATGGCGACAGGTCCCATGTCCTTGCGTGCGGCTTCAAGCGCTTTTCGAATTGCATCGGGTACAGAGCGAGCTTTACCCATGCCAAAACCAACTCGCCCTTTGTTATCGCCGACGACGACGACAACGCGAAAGGCGAAACGGCGGCCACCTTTGACAACCTTGGCTACCCGGGTAATGTCAATGATGCGCTCGTCTAATTCGCTGCGTTCTCCAAATGACTGACGTCTTTGACCCATTTTTTACTCCATTATCCGCTAGAATTTGAGTCCACCCTCGCGAGCAGCCTCAGCCAGTGCTTTCACCCGGCCGTGATACAAATAACCACCGCGATCAAAAACGACCTGGTCGATTCCGGCAACTTGGGCCCTGCCTGCTAATACTTTACCGACAACGGCCGCTTGCTCTCTTTTCGTCTTACCAGCTATCTGGTTTGCCACTTCTCCGTCGATGGTCGAAGCGGCTACCAACGTATTACCCTCAACATCGTCTATTACCTGAGCATAAATGTGCTTGAGGCTACGAAAAATATTAAGCCGGGGTCGCTCAGGTGTACCAGAGATCTTGACGCGGACTCGCCGATGACGATGCTTTCTTGCTATTCTACTCTTCGCTGACATCCTACTATTCCTTGATTGCTTACACCTTGCCAGCCTTGCCAGCTTTCCGGCGCACATATTCGCCTTCGTAACGAATACCCTTTCCCTTGTAAGGTTCCGGGGGTCGCACTTTGCGAATCTTGGCCGAGATCTCGCCTACGACTTGCTTATCAATTCCGGTAACAATTACTAGCTTGCCCCGGTTTTCAACCTCAAATTGTACATTCTGTGGTGGTTCAATCTCCACTGGATGGGAATAACCAACATTTAAAACCAGATTATTCCCACTTAATTCCGCGCGATAACCGACCCCTTCAATCTCCAATCTTCGAGTGAAACCTTCGCTAACGCCGACCACCATATTGTTAAGCAACGCGCGCGTTAGTCCGTGAAAGGCCCTGTCTTGACGGGAGTCACTTGGTCGCTCGACGGTCAACACGCCATCCTCTACTTTTATGCTCATCTCAGGCCGGAAACTTTGAGTCAGATGACCCTTGCTGCCAGTTACGGTGATATCTGAACCCTTTATGTCAACATTGACACCCTTGGGCAACTCTATTGGCATCATTCCTATACGTGACATGCCAAACCTCCAACTACCAAACTTCGCATATAACCTCGCCACCAACACCAAGCCGTCGAGCCTGTTGACCCGTGATGACGCCTCTCGATGTTGTCATGATGGCAGTACCCATTCCGCTACGAACCCAGGGAATTTCATCTTTACCAACATATACACGGCGACCGGGTGTACTAACACGCTTAAGGCCAGTTATCACAGACTGACGGTGGCGACGGTCACCCACATACTTCAACCGAAGTCTTAAAACTGGTTGAGGCTCATCGGGCAATATTTGGTAGTCTTCGATATAACCTTCTTGTTTCAAGACTTCAGCCAAGCGCTCTTTCATGCCTGAATGAGGCATGGATAATGACTCATTTTGACGCATCGTCGCATTGCGTATACGCGTCAACATATCGGAAATTGGATCGCTCATAGTCATTGTTTATATTCCTTTACCAGCTCGACTTAACGACACCAGGCACATTACCCTTCAAAGCCTCTTCCCGAAAATGAATCCGGCACAGCCCAAATCGACGCATATATCCTCGAGGCCGGCCACATACCTTACCGGTCCGGGGGTCCACAAACTGGCATCTATTGCGAACACGGACTTTATATTTACGTTTATTCTCTCGTTCAACCATGGACTTCTTGGCCATATTTTCTCCTTACACTACCTCGGCTACCGTCTGCAACCGGAAAGGCATGCCCAGGTGGGTAAGTAACACCCGACCTTCCTCGTCAGTCTGAGCTGTCGTGACAATGCTTACTTCCATTCCGCGAATTTTGTCGATTTCATCGTAATCAATCTCGGGAAAAATCAATTGTTCACTTAAACCCAATGAATAATTGCCTCTTCCATCAAATGAATCTGGTGAGACACCTTGAAAATCACGAGTTCGGGGCAAGGCGACGTGAACCAAACGCGTGAAAAAACTCCACATGCGCTCTCCGCGAAGCGTGACTTTAACGCCTATCGGCCGTCCTTCACGCAGCTTAAAACCGGCGATGGACTTTTTGGCCTTGGTAACCACCGGTTTCTGGCCTGTGATAAGCTGAATATCGTTCATTGCGAAATCAATAGCCTTGGCATTTTCCAGAGCTTCGCCTATTCCAACATTTACGACGATCTTTTGCAACGCAGGCACTTGCATTACGCTCTTATAACGAAATTCTTTCATTAACGTTGGAACAATTTCATCTTTATACTGTTCCTGTAGTGGCTTCTGAACCATATCAAATCCCTTCTCTATTACGGCAAGTTCCTGGATCAAGCGCGGGTAGCCTCCAGATACATTGGCTAGTCAATGTCCTGGCCACTTTTTATGGAGTACCGAATCCTACGACCTTCATCATCTCGGCGAATTCCTACTCTCGTTGGCTCATCCGTATCCGGGCATACTAGCATCACATTGGATGCATCAATGGCCGCCTCAAATTCAATAATGCCGCCTTGGGCAGGCGCACGACCACCAGTTTGTCTTGGTTTCTGGTGTTTTTTCACAATGTTAATACCGGATACAACCAACCGGTTTTCCTTCTGAAGAATTCGTTGCACCGTGCCACGCACACCTTTATCGTTACCTGAAATTACCTCGACTTCGTCACCAACTTTTATCCGCATAATTCTTAATCCTGCCGGCAGTTGAACTGCCAAACTGTACTTATCCACCAAAAAATACTATAAGACCTCTGGTGCCAAAGACATGATACGTCCAAAACCCTTTTCTCTTAACTCTCGCGCCACGGGACCAAACACCCGGGTTCCGACTGGATTTCGCCCATCCTGATCTAGTAAGACGGCCGCATTATCGTCAAAAGCGATATAACTACCATCTTCTCGCCGATATTCCTTTTTAGTTCGAACGATAACGGCTTTGACGATGGTGCTCTTTTTTACCGGCGAATTGGGGACAGCCTTTTTAACTGTGCCAACAACCACGTCGCCAACACCACCATATTTCCGTCCCGTTCCTCCCGTCACCTGGATAACCAGAATTTCTCGGGCTCCGGAGTTATCGGCAACGTTCAGTCGACTTTCTTGCTGAATCATCTTAACAGTCTCTTCCTGGCAATAGCGCCCAATATTCGATACCTATTCTGCACGCTCTAAGATGGATACAACCGACCATCGCTTGTGTCGGCTGATCGGCCGGGACTCGATTATTTGCACACGATCGCCGATCTGGCAGTCATTGCTTTCGTCATGAGCCTTATATTTCTTAACCATCCGTACCACTTTGCCATATCGTTGGTGGCGCCGGGTTGTAGTTACGGCGACAACTACTGTCTTGTCCATTTTATCGCTGGTTACTACTCCGGTTAAACGTTTTCGTTGTTCTCTCATCGACCCTTATCCTGTAGTCTTTCCCGTATTTGGATCAGGTTATTTCCTGACTGCCTGAGCTGTCTTGCGTCCTTTAGACTTCTTTTTATTAATATCGACAAAGGTGCTGACCAATTCGTCATCATTTTCGTCGAAAAAAGAGACTTCCCAGGCACTATCCTCATAACTAAAGCGTGCTTCAGCATACCATTCTTGATTCTGAATAGATTCAATAACATCCGGCATATTGGTAGCCGCCTTAATTGCTAGTCGTCGTTTATGGAGAACCTCTTCCAATTGGGCGATCTCACGTTTCACTACTCGCAGCCGTGAGACATCGCTCAATCTTGCCGATGCATGTTGAAATCGAAGGTTGAATAGCTCTTCTCTCGAGTTATCTAACATCTCTTCAAGTTGGTCGTCATCCATATCGCGTAATTCAACTATATTTGCCATCAAACACCCCCTTCTCTAGCTACGATTTGGGTTTTGATGGGCAATTTGTAACTACCGCGTTTGAGAGCTTCCCGAGCAACTTGCTCAGAAACACCGGAAATTTCAAACATCACTCGCCCAGGCTTAACCACAGCGACCCAATGGTCCACGGAGCCCTTTCCCTTGCCCATGCGGGTTTCGGCCGGTTTGGCCGTTACAGGTTTATCAGGAAAGATTCGAATCCAATATCTACCACGTCTTCGCATATGGCGAACGATTGCCCGGCGAACGGCCTCTATTTGCCGGCTCGTGATCCAACCAGGCTCGAGTGCTTGCAAGCCAAAATCTCCTTGCAGCAGCTCGGTTCCACCTTTGGCCATGCCGCGCATACGGCCTCGGAACTGCTTGCGATATTTCACGCGCTTTGGCATCAACATGCTTTTTTCTCCAACATTCAGTAATGAGCTTGAACTGCTTCGAGCTTAATATGGCCAGTGATAAATGCCAAAACCCAATTACTGATTATTTCCCTTAATCACTGATATAAACGTCAGTGGCTTCGCTTTTTTGCGGCAGCACTTCCCCTTTATATATCCATACCTTAACGCCAATTCGGCCAAAGGTAGTCAAAGCTTCCGCAGTGCCATAATCAAGGTCAGCCCTAATAGTGTTACGGGGCACACGACCATCCCAAATCTTTTCAGTTCTGGCCATCTCTGCACC